>OHMX01000365.1_pt1 | contig 22868 bp, 17 predicted proteins | sample 1569471 | NCBI WGS metagenome assembly OHMX01 (sample SAMEA3879547, study PRJEB24766) | human gut metagenome | biome: human-associated habitat; feature: feces | place: USA | collected 1985/1987
TTTCGCCAATCCGCCAATTTCCATTCTCACCAATATATGGTGTTAAGCCATCTTTTCCCGAATCGCCTTGAGGACCTTGAGCTTGAACGCCTAAATCATTGTCTCCTATCCACCAATTACCATTTTCACCTATGTATGGAGTGTTTCCATCACTTCCGTCCTTGCCTTCAGCCTTAACTTTAGTATCAGTTTCGCCAATCCGCCAATTTCCATTCTCACCAATATATGGTGTTAAGCCATCTTTCCCTGAATCACCTTGAGGACCTTGAGCTGAAACATTAGTATCTATTTCACCAATAAACCAATTTCCATTTTCGCCTACATAAGGTGTTGATCCGTCTACACCTACTGCTTTTACACCACTATCTTCTCCATCTATAAACCAATTTCCATTTTCGCCTACGTTTATAACTGGTGTATCCCCTTTAGGGCCTTGTTCCCCTTGAATCCCTTGAGCCCCATCTTTACCGTTAGTCACAGTAAATGTCGTAGTTGTTCCGTCTGTAAAATTAATAGTATAAGTATCAACATTTTCTAATCGCGAAGTTAAGATAATGCTCGCAATGCCATTGCCTTTTTCACCTTGAGGTCCTTGCATACCTTGTTCAGAAGAAGTATCCATTGAAGACTTAGCCTCTTGAGAAACAACAATTGAGGCAATACTTGTTGCTATAGCTCCTACGCTTAAAGCTGCGACGATTGACATTAATGTCGTTTTTAAATTAAGTTTAAACATCCAAATCCCCTCCGTAAATTAAAGAAAGATATATTTTTTGATAAGTTAATTTTACAACTTCGAAACTTTGCCGGCAATCTAGCCCAGATTTGACATAGAATCTTTACAAATTAACTAGTTGATTAAATAACTTATTAGCACTCTTTTTTAAAATGCTAACACTTAACCTTACTTTTTTATGCATATTTAAAAAAACGTTTACAATAACTTTTATTCGTTATATAATCTTTAAGCACGTAGAAAGAGAGCGTCCAATCTCACCAGATTGACTTAGTCAATTGGTCCAGAGCTACAGTTAGATTAATACTTGATTTGACTTTTTAGCGGGCGCACCTAAGTGCGTCCGTTTTATTTTAGTTTCTATTTTGGGAGGAAGAGATTTATAGCAAACTTTAATGAACGTCCTAATTTTGGACAAAAGAGAGATCGATACAACGGTGATCTCGTAAATGAAAAAATTCGTTTCCCAGAAGTCTTAGTTATTGGACCTGATGGAACAAGTTATGGTAAGATGTCTCGCTTTGATGCTTACAAAAAAGCTGAAAGTATGGAATTAGATTTACTTTGTGTTGCGCCACAAGCAAATCCACCAGTTTGTAAAATTCTAAATTATGGAAAATACAAATTTGATGCTCAAAAGAAAGCAAAAGAAGCTAAGAAAAATCAAAAAATTATTGAATTAAAAGAGATACAGCTTACACCTCAAATTGGTATTCACGATCTTGAAACCAAAGTAAAGGCTGCTATAAAATTCCTTGAAGATGGAAACAAAGTAAAAGTTGGTGTTCGCTTTAAAGGAAGACAAATGTCTCACACAGAAATTGGCGATGAGACTATGAACAAATTTCTTGAATACGTCAAAGACTACTCTACTATCGAGAAAAAACCAAATCTTGATGGTCGCTGGTTAACTTGTGTCTTAGCAAGTAAAACCAAGAAATAACATTGTTGTAAAGGAGAAAAAATATATGCCAAAAATGAAAAGTAAAAAGGCTTTAACAAAAAGAATTAAAGTCACAGGAAGTGGAAAGGTTTCAAGACACCACGCTTATGTCAGCCATTTAGCTCCACACAAAACACATAAGCAAAAGAGACACTTAAGAAAAGAAACAACCGTATCTAGCGCAGATATGAAGAGAATTAAGTATCTCATTCAACAATAGTTTAGGAGGTCAAGGACATGAGAGTTAAAGGTGGAAAAGTTACACATTTAAGAAGAAAAAGAATTTTAAAGCAAGCTAAAGGCTACTTTGGAAGTAAACATATTCTTTACAAAACCGCTAAAGAACAAGTCTTACGTTCATTAAGATATGCTTACATTGATAGAAGAAATATCAAAAGAGATTTCAGAAAACTTTGGATTAAAAGAATTAATGCTGCTTGCAGATTAAACGACATCTCCTATTCAAAGTTTATGCACGGATTAAAAGTTGCTAAGATTGACCTTAACAGAAAAATGTTAAGTGAAATTGCAATTCACGATCCAAAAAGTTTTACAGAATTAGTTGCTTTAGCTAAAAAAGCTCTATAATTCGTTTTAAAAACTATTTATTAAATCACTCCTATAAAGAGTGATTTTTTTATGCTTTTAATGCGAGATTAAGTATAATTTATAGCTTCTCGCTTATCTACTCATGAATTAAATATTTATCTTTCTTTCAAAAGAATTATGCAGGTTATATTGAGCTTATCGGAATAGCATAAACATTTTCATCTATTTTATAAACTGATGATGTATTACAAATAACAAAACTAGTTCCTACTTGATATGATGAAGAATTGAGTTGCTTAAATGCTTTAATATCACTTTTAGTAAACTTAATTCCACTTTTACATTCAATAAGATGTAGAGTCGCATTTTCTAAAATTATTAAATCAATTTCATTTTGATTGTTATCTCTATAATAGAAAAAGTTTTCTCTTTTGTTGTTATTTCTAAATGACTTTTTTAGCTCGTTTACAATAAAAGTCTCCACAAATCTGCCTTTAAATATTGAATTTTTTAGTGATTCAGGATTACTTAAATTCGCTAAATAACAAGCTAAACCTGTATCACAAAAATATAACTTAGGTCTTTTAACAATCCTTTTAACAAAAGATAATTCATTATATGGCTTTAATAAATAAATAATATCTCCTGCTAGAAGAACACTTATCCAAGATTTAATAGTTTCTATTGTAACGCCAACTGACCTAGCAATCGTTTCATATACAAGTTCTTGTCCGGTCATTGAAGCAAGAAGTTGCATAAAATATTGAAACTTCAACTTATCTCTTATGTTTATTATTTTGGATACGTCTCTTTCAATATATGTTGATAAATAAGAACTATAAAAGAATTCTTTATCAAGTTCTTTATTTGCATATAGTTCAGGATACATACCACGAGTTATATACTCAAAAAGAATGTCTGAATTATAATCAAAATAATTACTTCTTTGTGCTAATTCTAAAATATTATAGGAAAAAACTTTTTCATCAGAATTATTTATCTCTCTTAAACTTAAAGGACACATACTGATAATGCCAACTCGTCCAGAAAGCGATTGGCTTACATCCTGCATTAACTCATATGTCTCAGAACCAGTTAATACATACATTCCGTAATTTGAACCATTCTCTAATTTTTCTTTATTTACAATGGCCTCAATCGCATCAAAAAGTCCAGGCGCATTTTGCACTTCATCTATTATTAAAGGCCATTTATGTGTTTCTAAAAACAATTCAGGATCAGACTTTGCTTGTTCTCTTAAACGTAAGTCATCTAAACTTACATAGTTAAATCCGAGTTCTCGTTTTAACTTAAAGCATAAAGTTGATTTGCCTACTTGTCGTGCTCCTGTTATTAATACCACTGGTCGATTTTTTATACTTTTTATAACTTCTTTTTCAATCGTTCTTTCAATCATCTTTTATACCTTTCACCTAATTATACCTTAGTAAAAAATCGAGTACAACTAGAGATTTGTATAAAATAATGTCTATTCTTTGCTCAAGCACTCTTCATCAAGTAAAAATTCAAATAAGTCCATGGTAGTAACGCCAAAATCATCTTTAGTTGGTTTAAGGCCGTTTTTAGTTATCAAAAATTTTTTAAAACCATCATTTAATTTATAAAGTGAACTTTTTTCTTGTTTTAATTTATCATCATTAGAAATATTTAGTGCTGACTGAATATAAAATTTTGAAGAGCCACTATTTGCTACAAAATCTATTTCAAGAGGATTGTTTTCGTAAATTATGTTGTCATTTTTATCTTTCTTATTAGTTTGAACAAAACTATCAACTACTCCAACATCAACACTAAATCCTCGATATCTAAGCTCATTATATATAATGTTCTCCATTAAATGAGTTTCCTCTACCTGTCTAAAATTTAAAATAGAATTTCTCACACCAACATCCTCAAAATAAACTTTAAATGGGGTGCCTAAGTATTTTCTTCCTTTTATGTTATACCTCAAAGCTTTTGAAATTAAAAAAGCATTCTCTAAATACTCAATGTATTGTTTAACACAATCATTAGAAATCTTTTTATGTAGAACACTCTCAAAAGTATTAACGATTTTAAGCGGATTCGTGTACGCGCCAATTGATGAAGCAAGTACGTTAAATAACTTATCTAAGTCATCTTTTTTCCTAATATTATTTCTTGTAACGATATCTTTAAGGTATATCTCTTTATATAAACCATCTAAATATATCTTTTTTTCTTCTTCAGATAAATTTGCAATTAGAGGTATGCCACCATAAGTTAGATAATCATTCCAAGCGTTATTAACATCTCCTCTTATTTCTTCATAATATTCTTTAAATGTGAGTGGCCACACATGAACTTCACTTCCGCGTCCTCTAAATTCAGTAGCAATATCACTTGTTAAAAACTTTGAATTAGATCCAGTTACATAAACATCAAAGTTTCGTTTTCTTAAAAAACCATTTAATGTACCAACAAAATTATCTAATAACTGAATCTCGTCTAGAATAAGATAAAAATAGTCAACATCATTAGTTCTTTCAGCTATATAAGCACGGAATTTTTTAGCATTTACTACATAGTAATTATTAACTTTAATTTTAGTTGGCTCATTTTGAAAATATTTATCGAGTTTATCCACATCCTCATCAACATCAAAAGCAAACCTAATTATATCTTTTTCTCTAACGCCATCATTTAAAAGATGCAAATAAAATAACTCATTTAATAAAAAACTTTTGCCTGCACGTCTAGTACCTGTAACAATTTTAATTAATCCATTATGCTTACGTGCAATGAGCTTGTTTAAATATCCGCTTCTTTTAAAAATCATATTTATTTCCTCACTTGCTAATCGAAAAAAATCAAATACTTTGAAAAATTTCAATTATATTTTAGCATTTTGGCTATAATTATCAAATTCTAGTCGAAAAAAATCAAAGTCTTTGAAAAATTTCGACTAGAGTTTTATAGTGACTTTCAGAAATTTAATATGAAATAGAGTACTAGTAGATTCTTCTTAAGTTTTCATTAAGTCTTACTGACAGGCAATAAACAAATACTTCCTAATCAATATTTCGATATTCTCTAAAACATCTTTTGCTTCTTTCCCAAGCAGTGGTGAAATATGATAATTGTTTTATTCTAAAGGAATAGATCAATTAAATAAACGGCTGGCTCTATACTATAGCTTTAATAAATAAAGCCAAACTTATTTTAATATTAGGCGGCATTTATCAATGATATCTTTGGCAATTGAAGTCTTAATTTTATTTTTAACGGCAACTTGAATCATGTCTTCATCAGTTATTCCTTTTCCTTTGCCATTCACTGATGTTGTGTGTTCACCATAATAAGTTTTTGCAGGCGTGATGTCATAAGCTGGAGCTAATCGATATGCTTTTTTTGCTGAATCAAAAACAAAAGAAAAATTCTTCGCATGATCATCTTGGTTATCAATCAAAACATTGAAAACCATTCTACGATACATCTCAATTACGTCTTCCTCACTATTTGTTAGCACTCTTGTAAGTTTAATTAATTCATTATAATCTAGGCAAGGTGCTCGAAAATCACATTCTAACAATGCAGCTACACTTATCATATGAATCTTTTTATTATTTATTCGATCAAACCTTTTAATTAGAAAAAACTTGTTTCCGCCTTTTGAAATCATTAATTCAACCTCTGGAATATTAATTCCTAACTCTTTAGCTAAAGACATGTATTTATATTCTATTTCTGCTATATTTTTAGGATCAAATTTGGAAGAAAATTTTATTATCCAATCCTCATCTTTATATCTAATAAATGATTTTGGTCTACTACCACCACTAGACCCACCTAAAGAATATAAATTTTCTATATCTCTTACTTCTTTTAAGCTTAAGACATCATTAAATTCTTTTTGGATTAAGTCAAAGTCGACTTTCTCACTGCTTTGCCTTTCATGATAATCTGGCACATATTCTAGCATGCCCATGCCTGAAGATCCTACATAAGAAAGTCTTTCGAGTGAAGAAAGAGAATTAATATCAATTCCTTTTTGTCTTAAATATCTATCTAACAATAATTCACCAAAACTATCAGGTAAAGAATCAGCAAATACACCAAATAATCCTTTAAAATAAGGTGAACTTGAAATAAATACTCGACTCGACAATGGAAGTTTAAAAGGGTTAATTGAAAAACCATTTTTGAGCCATTCTTCACTATATTGAAAAGCAATGCGATTATCTTTTGTTAAGGCTAAAGTTCCAACCTTTATTTTGTTAGCAAAAACATTAACTATTTCGTTCACTTATTACTTCCTCAATTGATTTATATTCTTTTTGGATTTTAAAAAGGTTGTCCAAATCATCATAAAGTTGTAAAGCTAAAGCAAGCTTAACTAAAGAAGCAAAAGAAATATCGCCCGTTTTTTCAAATCGTCTAATAGAAGCATAACTTACGCCAGATAGTTCAGATAATCGTTGTTGTGAAACTTTTCTATTTTTTCTGATTGTTTTAAAACGTTGACTAATTTCTAATTGTTTTTCATAATATGTTACAAACTCTAATGCTCTTTCTTCCATATGCTAATATATTAACATATTTCTAGCAAAAATGCACTATTATTGTTAATATATGAGCAATTTTATTTGTAATTTTCTGACATTAAAACTTACTTTTAAAATTTGCCGATATCTTTTTAAAACATAAAATTGATAATTTAAGCACGAAACAAACATCCAATCTATAAATGATTTATTATTGCCGTTTTCTTTGGTTTTTCTTAGCTTTAGTCAATATAGGATTGCATTTATTATTAAATTAAGTTTAACTAAATCGCCTCAAAGAAAACTAAATTACAATAACTTCATTAATAGAATTAGAAGCTAAGAGATTAACAACAAGTTACCTTTCTTAAGTGCTAGATGTTTTTTATCGCCGTTAACTATAGCAGTTAATGTAAAGTGTCATTTAAGAATAACACTTCGCTAACTTGCATCTCTTAAGTAAATTTATCATATACTATATTTATAATAGAAAACAAGAAAATATTTAACTTTTGCAAAGTTTTTAGGTAGATAGGCATAAATTTGTGTGAATGTGCATTTTTTAAAGTAATTTTTCCACTTTAAGTTTAGTTTTGCAAAGATTTTACAACAATTTTCGAGTTTTAATGATTTTTTACTTTATCTCTTTCATTGGTCTTGATACTAAAAGTATTTTCAAATATATTCTAACTTCTCAAATTAAACTACTTTCTTTCAGCTAAAACTTCATTTTGCGTTTTAGGGACAAGAGGTAATTTTTACATTCTTTAAACTATAGATGAAGAATTAGAAACAGATTGTATATCACTAGTACTATCTTTTAACCAAACAGCATCACCTTCTATCAAACTTTAAGTGTCAAAGATTTTATGGAGACAAAATTATCTAGTTGTTTTTATATTAATTTCTTTTTAAAATTAAGTCGTAAGTTAATCGTGAGTTTGTCGGGAGTCGTTTATGTCTATACCTATTACTATTGAAAAATTACTAAATGAAAATATTGTTGAATCAGCACGCATTGAGTTCAAAGAAAACTGGAATCCAGATGCAACTTTAAAAACAATCAGTGCTTTTGCAAATGATATTGATAATTGGGGAGGCGGGTATATTGTAATCGGCATTAAAGAAAACCAAGGACAAATTGACCTACCGAATTCTGGATTAAATATTAATGAAATAGATAATATCCAAAAAGATATATTAAGATACTGTAACTTTTTAAAGCCAAAATATATTCCAGAAACAGAACATGTAAACTATAAAGGTAAAAATCTTCTACTTGTTTGGTGCCCAGGCGGATACGATAGACCATATCTTTGCCCAAAGAAGCCAACTGTTGCTCATTCTGAGAGAATTTACTATATAAGAAAACTTTCTTCCACTATCGAGGCCACTCCTAATGAAATAACAGAATTGATATCATTAACTCGCAATATTCCTTTCGATGATCGCATAAACATGAAAGCCAACATTAGTGATTTAAAGCTTCCTTTAATTAAAGCTTTTTTAGAAGAAATTGGTAGTTCATTAGCAAATGATTTTGAGAAAAAATCTCCTGAAGAGTTAGCAAGAAATTTAAGAGTAGCTGATGGGCCTCAAGAATTTTTTAAGCCAATCAATGTTGGCTTACTATTTTTCAATTACGAGCCAGACAAGTTTTTTCCATATTGTCAAATAGACCTCGTTAATATTCCAGATCCTACTGGTCAAGGAATGGAAGAATTCGTCTTTAAAGGTCCAATCGACCAACAACTAAAAGATGTTTTAAGATACATAAAAAATAATGTTATTGCAGAAAAAGTGTTTAAGGTTCAAAATCAAGCGGAAGCAATCCGTATAAAAAATTATAGTTATGAGGCCATTGAGGAATTTGTCTCTAATGCAATTTATCATCGATCCTATCAATTATATGAACCAATAACCATAAGGATAGAAAAAGAATTAATCGAGATTACATCTGCTCCTGGACCAGATAGATCAATAAGTGATGAAGATATTAAAAATTTAACTATGCGCTCTCGAAGATACCGTAACCGACGCATTGGTGATTTTTTAAAAGAACTAAATCTTGTAGAAGGAAGAAACACTGGTATTCCAACTGCTTTAAAAAGTATCAAGAATAATGGTTCACCACTCCCAAAATTTATAACAGATGAGGAACGTTCTTTCTTTTCAGTTATAATACCTATCCATGAAGCTTTTAAAACAAACAAAGCAAAAGCTGCATCTTCTTCGAAAGCAAAGAGAAAAAGCAAAGAAGAAATTAAGGATGAAATTTTAGATCTTCTATCAGCATCAAATTTTTCAGCCGCTAGTTTATATCACAAACTAAATTATTCAGGAAATCCTTCAAGAACTTTTAGAGATTGCATTAACGATCTGATAAGCGAAGGACAAGTTAAATACATTGAAGAAAACAAAAATTCATCTACTAACTTATTAACCAAGATTTAAAAATATGCTACTTTTTCTTTTCAAGTAAATACAAAATTTCTTAAAAATCTTTGCAAAACTTAATTATTTTATCTATTTTTAAAAATGAGTAGCGAAACTTTTGACCCGTTTAACTATCACAAAACTTCAACATATTTAAAATTTAAAAAACTAAAATCTTAAAGATTTTCCATTCGAATAATTTTCTTAAAAAAATAAATTAAATAAATTAGCCTTGATATATGAATATCATTATTTAATCCATCCAATTTCACTATTCCATCTAAAATCCCATTTACTATCGCTTATTATTGAAGCTAAAACGGGTCCAAGAAAATCATTAATTGTTCTGATAACAGCAAAGAAAGATAATTCAGTAATGTTGAAATTTTCCAAAAATTTTTTCCGTTGATTATTCATTCTTTCATTATCTTTTAATTCATCAATATGTTTAAATGTATCCTTATCAAAGTACGTGTTTCGAACATTTAAAGTTCTAATGATGGCTTCTTTAAGCTTAAGACCATCGAAATTAAATGTTTTTGAAAGGTAATAAATATCATAAAAATCTTTCATGCGACTGGTTAATTCAAGGCGTTCAATTATGGCATCTAATTTTTCTGCTATAGTGCTTTCGAGTGAATAAGTATTAATAACAGGTGGTTCAAAAGTTGTTAATTGTGTTGCAATAGTTCTTTTTTCGACTTTAGGAAAAATAATATCTCCAACTCCTATATCAACATTAAAATATATGCGCACATTTTTAATCTTGCAAAAAATTTGCACGCTAATTCCTGGATACTTTCTTTGTTTAGTTATTGGCTCAAAGTTTAATACAGACATACTGATAAAATCATTTCCTGTATTAACATTCAAAATCGTATCAATCATTATTTTTATATCATTTAATGTATTAGGATAACCGCTAAGCAAAAAATCTACATCCATAGTAGGTCTGCTTTTAAAATTAGTTAGAGCATATATAAATAACCCACCTTTGAGTACTAAATTATTAGCATAAAAAGAATGAGAAAGTTTCCTTAAAAATTCCTCTTGATCAAACAATTGGAGACACTGTTGATAAGGTATTTCCGATTTAACCGCCTTATTTTTTAATTTTACTAAAATAGACGCCGCTCTATCTTCCATTAAAGCCACACTCCTATCCGTTCATTGACTTTTTTATCAACCTTTAAAATTTTTGAGTAGTTAACTAAATTAACGATATTTTTTTGTGGATCTTTTAAATAACGTTGTATAGCTTTATTAAATGTTTCTTTATCAATTTTATTAATGTTTCTTATTATATCGCAAATTGTGCGTTCACGATCATAAATACGAACCTCATAGCCATCAATTTCAATACTCGTTACTCCTAAGGTAAGTAATTCTTTCTTGACGCGATAAGCTTTAATAAAAGGGTAGTCTATTTTAAAACGTTTACGAGATGCGTTTTTATCAATAGCAAAACTCCACTTTGCTGGAACTCTATCACTATATTCATAATAGAAAAGAGCTGTTTCCATACAAAGCACTGCATCTGGAAAAAGTTTTTTAATCAAAATAATGTCACTTGTGCCATCTTCAACCCAATGATAAAAGCCTCTTCTAACTTTTTCAATCAAACCAAGGTTAGTTAAAGCTTGAAGATCTCTATAATACAGTCCTTCTTCTGTAAGTTGCTTTCTTGTCATGACATTGTCATAATTTGCAAATATCTTTTTAAAATCCTTAATCTTTGCCTCACTACACATAAATAACTTTGCACAAAATCGCACCAAAGAATTAAAGATGATGGTGTAGTTTTGTACATCCTTTTATTTAATTATCACAAAAATAAAATAAATTGGCAATTCGTTTAAGGCTCCTAAAAATCAAATTTTTGCTTCTAGATATTCTTAATTATCAACACTACATATAAATTAACTTGCCTCGATAGTTTTAAAAGGAAACGTAAATATGATTTAATAACTAAAATAAATCAGATTCTTCTTAATTTTAAAAAAGTTGTGATAAATATTGTTTTTTCATTACCAAGATTTAAGAATATGCTACTTTTTCTTTTTAAGTGAATACAAAAATTTTTGAAAATCTGTGCAAAACTCTATTATTTTAGCTATTTTTAAAAACGAGTAGCGAAACTTTTAAATCATTTGTTCAGTAACTTATCTAATTTTCATACTGAGATACAATCTCTTTTGACCATGGTAAAAGAACGTCTCATTTGCACAATATTGAAAAGTGGAGTTTTTTAACGTTAAAAAATATTGAAAAGTGGCATTTTCATACATCAAATTATATTGAAAAGTGGAAAATTTTTAGTTAAAATCTTATTGAAAAGTGGAAATTGCTTTAAATAATTGAACCCAAAACATAAACTTTGGAGGTATAAATAATGCTTTTTCGAAAAATAAAATCGGTAATTGAAGCTCATTTAAAATCTAACTCTAATAAAATATTGTTAATAGATGGCGCTCGTCAAGTTGGCAAATCTTTTATCATTCGAGAAGTTGCAAAAACTCTTTTTCCTAACCTCATTGAAATCGATATGGTAAAAGACTTTGAAGGTCCTAAAATTTTTGCTAACGTTCGTACAACTGAAGATTTTTACCTTCAGCTCAGCACTTTTGCCGGATCTAAAATGAGAAATAAAGAAGACACTATTGTCTTTCTTGATGAAATACAACAATATCCGACTTTGTTAACACTTTTAAAGTTTTTAGCTCAAGAAGGTAAATTTACTTATATAGCAAGTGGCTCTTTATTAGGTGTAACTTTAGCTAATACAACCTCTATTCCAATGGGAAGCATTCGAAAAATTAGAATGTTTCCTTTAGATTTTGAAGAATTCCTTATTGCTAATGGCGTAAACGAATTCGCCATCAATACTATGAAAACTAAATTTGAAAATCTTGAACCACTTGAAGAAAGTTTCCACAAAAGAATTTTAGATTTATTTCGAAGATATTTATTAGTTGGTGGTTTACCTGATGCTGTTAATGCATATTTAAATACGCACAACATTCAATTCGTAAGAGACCTACAAAGTGAAATTCAAGAATATTACACTGCTGATGCTACAAAATATGATAAAGAACACAAACTTCATATTTCCCGCATCTATAATCTCATACCATCAACTTTAGAAAACAAAAAGAAAAGATTAATTGTTCAAGATATAGAAAACAAAAAAGGTGCTAAATATAAAACTTATCTTGAAGATTTTGATTATTTAATTAATTCAGGTATTGCTTTAGAAGTAAAAGCCATATCAAATCCAAAATACCCTCTAATTGAGTCAGAAACAAAGAACTTATTAAAACTTTACTTAAATGATGTCGGTCTTTTAACTAACACTCTTTATAGCACAAATATAAATGCTATTTTAAATGATGCTAATAGCATCAATCTTGGTTCAGTATATGAGACTGTTGTTGCTAGTGAATTAATCGCTCACGGATTTAGACTATTTTATTATGACAGCCGAAGTAAGGGCGAAGTTGATTATATTGTTGATGATTACTTAAATCTCACCGCTTTACCAATTGAAGTTAAATCAGGCAAAGACTATTCAATCCATAGTGCACTTAATAATTTACTCTCTAGTGAAGATTACCATATTAAAAAAGCTTATGTATTATCTAATGAGCGTCTTGTTAAACAAAAAGGAAAAATAGTATATCTACCAATATATTATGTAATGTTTATTACAAACACTCCTAAAGAGGAAGATTTGTATTTTTAGTATTTTATTTATCAAAAATACTCAAAGTTTAAAAAGGTTTTACACAAATTTAAGAGCATATAAACCTTCTTAAACTGATGTAAAACCTTGCAAAACTTATATATTTATAATTTCTTTATCTTAAGGGGTGTCTAGATTCAATTTCTAAAATCTCTCTAGCAGTTAAGTATTTTTTCTTTAATAGTTCTTTGGCAATTGCTTCTACAAGTTTTTTGTTTTTAAGTAGGTGCCAATAGACTTTTCTGGTACATGTTTTAATAATGCGTTCTCTAGCCTTTTCTTTTTGGGTTAATAAGTAATCAGTATCAATAAAATCAATGTGCTCAACTACTTCTAGTTTATTTTTTCAACGAATATATAATTAGTTTTTCCTAATAAGGAAACAATCCGCTATTAATTTCGTCAAGAAAGAAAGTGAAATAATAAAATGGTAAAGTTAAAATTTTATTTTCTGAGTTATAGCCATACTTATTCTTTGATACTTTAATTACAACATCATTTTTGTTATGTTCTCTAAATTCTTTAATTGATGGAATAGTTCCTTTACTCTTTTTTGCATCAATTGGTAGTATTCTTCGGTTGACTTCAATTAAGAATTCAAATTCACTATTTCTTTTTCCTTTCCAATAAAAGAGGTCAAAAGAATGAGCAACAAGTTCAATCGCTAGATAGTTTTCAAAATATATGCCACTTAAAGCACTTTCCTTATCAACAAAAAAAGATGGAATACTTAATTTACTTTGATAAGTGAATAAGCCCATATCATTTAAATATAAACGATATAAATTCTCATCACTTGTAATAGGCGAAGTAACTATCTCTTTTGTTAAACTAGCTTTAAACGCAACATTTGCAGTTTCTAACCAATCTATAGGTGTTACTAATTGTCGATTATTTTTCACTCCCTCTATAGAATTAGCTTTAAAGTTTTTATTCTCTTTGTTTAATTGAGAGTATATATTTTTAAAAACATTTTGTGTTCTGATAATCATTTCTGGAGTTGTTTGATATAATTCCATATCATTCAAGTAATTTGTAAAAATCTCTTTTAATGTTTTTGAAACTTCTTCATAACTTTTAGTAGGATCTTTTTTATAAAAGAAATAAGTATCTACAGCATCAGGTAACCCACCAGTAAAGAGATATTCATAAAATACATCTAATAACCTTTGATGAGTATAATCACCAGTTACTTTCTTCTTTTTATAGGAGTCATGTGCAATGTTATATAAATCTAAAGAATAGTTATATAAAAATTCATCAAAAGTTAAAGGATAAATAACAATCTGATTAATCTTACCAACCGGAAACAAAAATTTCTTGTTCTTCATTTTTCTTTTAATCTTCATTCTGACTAAAGATCCAGAAACGATAACATTCATATAATTTTTAAGTTCGTTAATTTGTTTTAACATTCTTAAAATAGGAAGACATTCTTGTACTTCATCAATAATCAAAAGATTATCGCTTGTTGGTGTAAAATTATGTTCAATTTTTAAATATTGAAGTAATTTATCTAGAGAATTATGTTTTAAATTGAATTCAGTAAAGGGTTGATCGTCTGAACAATCAATATAAAGATATTTATTTTTAAAATGGGTTTCTGCAAAGATATTTTTAATTAAATAGGTTTTTCCTACTTGTCTTGCTCCATATACTACAAGTGGTTTTTTACGTGGATTATGTAACCATTCCTCTAAATCTTTCTCATATTTTCTATGCATATTTAATTCTCCAACTACTAAGTTATTTTGTAGACTTGCATATAATTACAACTAAATTTTAGGTAAGATTGCATATTTTTACAAGAAAAATTTTAGTTAAATTGCATATAATTACAACTTAAAAAATAGAATAGTTGCATATAATTACAAGATAGGGAGTAATTACTTATTTTAGTTGTAGAACTTTGATATGTACAGAAAATAAATATCTAAAATAAAGAAAAAGAAAGAACCAAAATATTAATTTGCCAAAATTATAATTAGTAAGTCCTCTGATCACGACTCTTTAATTGATTAAGTTTTCTACTATAGACTCTCAACATAAGTCTTATAGCTTTCATATGCCATCCCACTACTATCAATATAAATATCAGCACCTCTTAAGAAACCCCTAATTTTGCTGGCTGAAGTTGAAATGCCATATTCTTTAAGTAAGTAATTTACTAATTCATTAAGTGAAATGTTCCCAAAACCTTTTACTAAATGCTTTATAAAATCACCAAGAGTGAATCTTGATTTTGAGAATATAATTACATTATCAAAACTAGCATAGCTTAATTGCTTTGAAACCTTAACAATTGATGCAATTAAATTATCTTCATATCCTAATTCATCTATACCAAAATGAGCACCTTCTTTCTTTAATTGATAGATAGTAAAGAAATCATAATTTTCTCCAAGACTACAAACTTCTTTTTGAAGAGTAAGTAGTCTTTCTTTATCAAAACCAGCTTCTTTTAATTTCCTAAAATTAATGAATTTGTTATGATCATACTCAATAATTTCTAGTTTATTGATTAAATCATAAAAGATCATTTCATATGTTGAAGAAAGATAATATTTATTGAGTTCTGATTTATCAAAAAAGTCATGTTCTGTGAACTTTTTAATTAAAAACGTGGATAAGTTGCTTGGCTTTTTAATAATGATTCCAGAATAGAAATTATAACCTATTGAATCTAAATTAATTCTATCTATCTTAGTGACTAGCTCACTACTAAATAAGCCAGCTATTTCATAAACTTCATTTATGAAATAGGAATCATTAACTAACTTCTCTTTTAAATACGATTTTTCCTCTTCATTTAAAGGATTACGTTTAATTCCATTAATCTCGTTGTTATATGCTCCAACCCAATCAGCAAGAATAACATTATCGGCAATTCCAGTTTCACTTGAAATGTCTCTACTAAGTTCACCTAATGTTTTATAATCGTTTTCTTTCCACTTTTTAAGTACATATTCTTTTCTATTTGTTTCACCAATCTTTATAACTGGATTTCTTCCAAAAACAATTTTTAAGTTACTTAATGAATTATTTAAAGAAAGACATCTTAAGACATAATGTAAATCATAGGGATCTCTAATATCGTATCTTTTCATTAAGAAGTCATAATTATCAAATAAAAGTTTAGACGAAATCTCCATATTGTTATATGGACTAAAATCTAAAGCATCTAATAATTCTTTAAAGTCATAACTATAAAAATCATAATAACGTACTGTCGAAGGATACTTAGATATAAGTTCTGGATCTAAGCGAAAAGCTAAAGCTCTTGCAAACTCACTATCAATAAAATACTTTTCGCCTTCTTCAGGCAAAACTTTTTTGATATATTCATTAAATTCATCAACTAGATTAGATTGCTTGATATTTACGTTAAGCATTTTTAAAAAATGTTTAACAAGAAGACCTCTTTGCTTTTTAACGTACTCACCATTCATTAATGCATAATTTCTCAAATTATAAGCTAAACAGGCTTTTTTGATATCTGGCTCAATAAAAGTATCATCTTCAACTTCTTCGAGAACTTTATTACCATGCGAGTAGCGCATTTGTAAATAAGAATAAAGATTTAAATCATTAAAGATACCCATAAATTGTGATTTAGTTAACTCGTAATTTTCATAAAGATATTTATATCTATCTTCTTTAAAATTAAAAGGACCACTAGTATCAATTACCTTTCTTTCAAAAAACTTAATAACAATTTGTCTTACTCTTTCTCGAGTAATATTAAAAATAACGGCGATATCTTCAAGAGTTTTTCCAGAATATCTTTCAAGAATAATCTTTTTCTCTCTAGAATCTTTAACAGTTTTTAAATAGTCATCAAAAGAATTTAAGTTAGAGTAATCGCATTTATAGAAATATTTTTCATTATGAATAGCAATCTTATTCAAGCTTAAAAGGCTTCCAAGCATTAGGTCTATATCTTCGTGATTTACTGCTTCTTTAATTTCCTCTAGAGTTGAACCATTTTCTTTTTGCTTCAAAAAATTGATAATTGACGTTTCTAAATTATATTCGTTGTCCCTATTATTTAAAAACTCAAGAGTCGAATTAATGATTGATCTAAATTTAATTTCGCCAAATCCACCTGAATTTAAAAAGGTTGAATAATCAGTATTTAGTAAATTGAAAAGATTATTGATGTTATTTCTTTTTAGTAATTCAACGCAAATAAAAGATAAACCAATCTTATCTATACTTCTATTTTCATAAACTTTGTTTTTGATTAGATCTTTTACTAAGTTATTTTCAAGTATAAATTGATTATGGGAAATGTCTTTTTTAAAAGCAGTTTGTATGGCTTCTATTAGACTATAGAAGAATTTAGAATCTAAACCAGAGAGTGATAAAGCATCTACATAATTAACATCTTTTAAGTCTTTAATTAAATAGTAGCCACTACTATTTAATATCTTGATATTTTTCGGAGTGAAGTAACAGATATCAAGCGGTTCATCATCTATATCTTCAAGAAATAGATTAGCAATTTTAATAAATTTAGTATTTGTTAATAACTTTGATAAGCCATTTTCATCTAGTAAAGTTTTAAATTCTGAAAAAGTAAATCTTTCTAAGTCATCATAATGATGAATGAAAAACTCTTTTAGTATCTTTACTTCTTTTTTCTTAAGAAGAGAAAATGAATCGTATGGATCGATATCATTTTTAGTGAGGAATAGACCATTGGAAAAAGAATCTTTGGCATCCATAAGAACTTCTTCCTTTGAATTTAAATCTTTTTCATTGATGGTATCTGTATTTTCTTCTAATAATTCACCTATTTCCATATCTTTAAACATTATACAGGAAAATAGTTGAGGATAAATTCTGAAATTACGGAATTATTTTAATCTGAATGTTTAAATAGATAGTAATGTGGTTTAGTAATGTCAATGTCAACAGCAAAATGCCAAACCAACTTTTTCATTATGACGTTTACCCATCCAATCCATCTGTCGCATATTGAAAAGTGGAATTTATTAAGCTTAAAAGTTATTGAAAAGTGGCATTTTGATACTTTAAATTATATTGAAAAGTGGAAATTATTCTTAAATAATCAGGCAAGTTACAAATATCGGAGCTCACTATTAATCCTTTTTCGAAAAATAAACTCTGTTATAAAAACACATTCTTCATTTATCAAAAATACTCAAAGTTTAAAAAGGTTTTACATAAATTTAAAAGCATTAAAACTTCCTAAAATGACATAAAACCTTGCAAAACTTATATATTTATAATTTCTTTATCTTAAGGGGTGTCTAGATTCAATTTCTAAAATCTCTCTAGCAGTTAAGTATTTTTTCTTTAATAGTTCTTTGGCAATTGCTTCTACAAGTTTTTTGTTTTTAAGTAGGTGCCAATAGACTCTTCTAGTGCATCTTTTAATAATGCGTTCTCTAGCCTTTTCTTTTTGGGTCAATAAGTAATCAGTATCAATAAAGTTTTCAATAGTAACTTTGCCATTATAAAATCCTTTATAGCCAAGTGATTCAATCATTTCCATTGCTCTAGTATTAACTCTAGAAATGTCTTCATTACTACCTATTCCAACATGCTTAAAGAAAAGTTTTTGAGCAATGGCTCCCCCTAAAGAAATCTGAATATCAATATAGTGAGTGTTGGTATCAAATTGATTTAGAAAATTACATCTATAATAGCCTCCACCATTATTGACTCTTAAAGAATTGATATCTAATTGTTCACGATACTTTAAAGACACAACACAATGCCCAGCTTCATGAATACAGTTTTTATATAATTCCTTTTTATCCATATTTTCAAGTAAATTTGGACTGATGTTTTCTTCTAGTAAAAGTGCTGATTGAATTAAATTATATGAATTAATATTTTCTTTCCCAAATCTTAAACAGGCATCATTAAAAGCCGCTTTAACATCAACAAATCTTTTAGAAGAAAAAACATTAACCACTTCTTGATCAATCATTTCTTCGCGATTATTAATGTTAGCTTTTTCAAGTAAGTAATTAAGATATTTTCTGATATCTTCTTTACTTGGTTCATCAACCTGAATCAATTTATCAATTCTTCCTTTTCTAAGAAGACTATCTGGTAATTTTCTCATATAATTACAAGCACACAAAAGTAAGAAGTTTTTTGATTCAGTTTTAACTCCATCTAGATTTTCTTGAAGTAAACGAATGATTTTAGGTTCTTTATCAACAAGTAAGTCAATTTCATCAATTGTAATAATACATTTAGAGTATTTACGAGCTTCTTTAAATAACTGATTTAAAGTTCCAATCGGCGCTGTTGTACTATTATCAAAATAAAAGCAAGGAATGTCGTTTAAGTTTTTGTTAATCTCTCTAATGATTAGTGATTTTCCATTACCTGGTTCTCCATATAAAAGAATCCCTCTAGGTACTTCAATTCCTTGAGCTTCATATTTTTCAGAATTCTTGAACCAATTAATTGTATTAAATAGTTCTTCTCTAGCATAATCTAATCCAATAACATTACTTAAAAAGGTTTCTTTGTTTAACATTTCTCATTTCCTCCAGTAGCAATATTATTCATAAAGAAATTTAAAATTACTTATATTTAAATTTTAGTGTCCCTATTTTTGTACAATTCACTTCTTTTTTCTTTTCTTTAAACATTAAATGTTTATAATTTTCTCACAAAGAGCTTAATAAAAATATTTTTTTCATCTATGAACTTATCTAATCTTATTAAGTTTTTGTTTTGTATATTTAAAGGAGGTGTTTTATGCGTTTACTTGATACTTATATCATTAATATCTTGAAGAACTATTCAGATATTAATCATCCATTAGGATTTGAAAAAATCGCTCGTTTGATTAAAGAAAAATATGATGAGTCTTGTGACCGTAAAACCGTCCTTAAGACAATTCAAGAAATGCAAAAACTAGATGAAGAAACTGCTTTATCAGTGTATGGTGCTTTAATCTATTCTTGCGGAGTAAAAGGTTTTACTTTAGAAGAAGTTAATTTAAAAGAATTAGATGTTTCGACTGTTGTTAAATCTATTCTTTTAGATGAATCCTTAACCGCCTCTTCTAAAAAAGACTTAATTGAAAAATTATGTGATACATTACCAAAAGTCAAAAAAGAAAGACTTCTTAAAAGTTATAATTCTTTCTTTGAAAAAGTAAGTAATCAAAAAGAAGAATATGACCACTACAAAATTCTTCGTAATATTGATGATTTAATTGATTATAAAGGTTTAGGTGAGTTTCATATTAATCTTAAAGGTCGAGTAGTTAAAATCATTGCTCTTCCACTTAGCAAAGAATTTGATACAAATGATCCTTTGTCTTCTAAAATTAAACTTTATTACAACACTGGTGATTGGTTTAAAGAATTAACACTTTCGGTTAAATCAATCACAAAAATTAACACACAAATTTCAATTGATAGATATGGTAAAGATGGACGATACTACTATCAAAAATATATTCGTTCTGTTAATGTAAGTGACTCTTCCTTTGGCACAGGAGTATTAGGCTTTGTCACTACTGATTCACTTAACGAAACGAATAGAAATATCTTTACCATAACTTTTGATGAAATTGGCTTACCTTATTTCATGCATAGTGAAAGCTCAGAATCATTAGATAAAGATAAAGCCATTTCATTTATCAGCTTTGTTGGTAAACAAGTAGATATCAATATTGAAACATTAGATTTAAATAGCATTAAAGGAGATCAATCTTTCAAAGACATATATCAAAAAACATCTATTAAAGAAAAATATTTATTTTCTAGTTTACAAGAATCAATGCTTATTTTAATTACTGGATTCTTTGAAGATATTAAAAGAGATGGTATTAAAGAAGAAATACCATCTCTTCCTCTTCTTTTCGATCTTTTAAATGAAGTCTTAGGCAATAGTATATTTATAGATATGTGGAAGCTATATTTCTCTTTAGAATGTGTTTGTTAGGGTTTAACGATTAACAAACTTTGAGTGCAATTTTACTTTTTTCTTTCTTCTAAAAACATATATAAAGCCTTAAAAAGCCCGCAAAAACCACTTTAATTTCAAAAAATAAGAATTTGTTTAACTTCAAAGCAAGGAGAAACACTTTTTGGTCAGCATAAAAAATACGTCTTAAATAACTTCTAGCGAGTTCAATAAATTTCAATCGTCTTCAAAAAATACTAAAACCTTTTAAAAAGATAACTGATATTTCTAATGCGAAAAAGTGGCATTTTAGCCATAAATTTCCAGTAGACATAAAAGTATTAGATCCTTTTCTCACATAGAGCGAAAAAATACGACTGTTATCGTCCTTTTCAACTAAAACCGTAAAAATGTAGACTTTTTAACGGTAAAAATGTAGGCGTTCTAACATAAAAAATGTAAACTTTTGAACATAAGAAATGTAGGAAATTTCTCAGAAATTAAAAATTGTTATTCACTTAAAATGTTCAATATTTTACGCCATGTAAAAAGTACACGTGTTAATGGTTGGATCATCTAAAAACGATATTATTAAAGTTATTAAAGGCAAAAAGCCATTGTTTAATTGACTTTAACTGATATAGTTTTCTTGCGAATACCCTAAACAAATTTCATTAAGTAAATTCAAATTAATGTTAACTTAATTCAAATGTGTTATGATTTTAGAAAGGTAGATTTATGAACTTGACATTACAAACTTTTAACTATTCAATATTTGGAAATTTTAAAGAAATTTTGATTAACATTGCTAAAGTGAAAACTATTTTTAGTAATGGTGATCTATCAGTTGTACCATCCAATTTATCAACTTCTACTGCTTACCTTTACAAAGATAGCCAGATGAAAGTTTTGATTGCAGTTAATAGAATTGATTTCCTATACGACACTTATGACAGCATCCCAATTGAAGAAATTTCTTCTTTCTTAAAGAAAATAAGCACCCAAATAAATTTCGTTATTACTAGAATAGCTCTTAATTGTGGAATGTTTATTGAAGACAAAGACAGCTCCATTATCACTAAAATCAATAGTTTGATTCCTTTTTTTAATTTCAATGCGAACGCTAACTTAAATGAGTTATTGTTAAGACAAAATTTAGAATTTAAACACCACGAAAAGAAGTTTAATGACGTTTTAACTATTGGTAATGCTAATGTTCAAAATAATAAAACATTTGCTGTATTAAAAGTTTGCGCTTTTGATTTCGACATTAACTCATTTGCCGGCGAAAATTATACCTTTAATTTAAATGAACTTAATGATTATTTCACTATTATTTTCAGTAAGTTTAATAATAGAGTGTCAGCACTTCTGAAAACCTTAGAAAGTGTCCTTGGAAGGTAAATATGACTCAGCAAAACACATTTATAAAATTACTTTTGCCATTTTCGATTATTACTGCAGTAACCCATAATAGTACTGCCGATTCTTTATTATTAAATAAAAATTTAGACCACAAAGAATCAATAAGTGTAATGAATAATTCAGATAATTTGCTTGAACCAGAATACTATTATACGAATACTTCATCATTTATAAATAAATCAACCGAAGAAACTTTTTTAACTATTGATAAAAATCAAAGCCTAATATTTTCATCCTTAAAAGACGATGAAATTAAGCAATTTTTTACTAAACTTAAAAACTACATTCAAAACGAAAATCAGATTTATTGTGCAGAATTTTTAGAAAGTTCCTCTAAGGATGATAATTGGTTCATCATTTTAAAATCGGCAATTAAGTCTTTATCTGAATACGAGTTATCTGAATTTATATCCGACATTTTCATATCGGGAATTGATGTCTTTAACAAGCAAATGAAAGATTTTTTATATGACTGTGTAAATAAATATCCTGACACTGACCTTAGCGATATTGCGAGTGGGTATCTTGAACTATATTCAAAAGAATACAATAAATTGTAATGGGTTATTATCTTAGATCAATTTTAAAGCGAAAAGCTTATTCAAACAA
>OHMX01000380.1_pt1 | contig 22301 bp, 18 predicted proteins | sample 1569471 | NCBI WGS metagenome assembly OHMX01 (sample SAMEA3879547, study PRJEB24766) | human gut metagenome | biome: human-associated habitat; feature: feces | place: USA | collected 1985/1987
TTCCGGGTATATGCCGATTATCCTGGTGAAAGTAAAAGAACTGAATCCGGAAACGATCGCCCGTGTCCAACAGGAGGTTCAGCAGGAAATAGAAGGAAAAGATGTTGAAGTACTCTCGTATAAGCAGGTGATGCAAAGCATGTATGATGAAAACCGGAAAATGAAGGACACGATCCTGATTGGAAGTCTCTTTTCCATTGTGATCGCTTTCCTTGGCCTTATCGGATATATCCGTGACGAATCGCAGCGAAGGAGTAAAGAAATAGCTATCCGCAAGATCAGTGGTGCTACGACTTCCGAGATTTTATCCCTTTTCGTAGGCGAGATGATGAAATGGGTGTTGATAGCCGCCATTGTCGGCAACCTGGCTGCCTATTACGTTTCCGGTTTGTGGCTGGAGCAATTCTCTGAGAAAGTTACAGTTTCATGGCTTTATCTCTTCTCGGCCGATGTGATTGTTGCCCTGATTGTAGTCGTCACCGTAGTGATCAACAGTTTGCAGATCACTCATGCCAATCCGGTTCTTTCGCTGAAGAGTGAATAATACGAACAATTAATCCTTGATAAATAAATAGCCCTATGGAAATATACAGCAACATCAAAGCGTTATTCCGGAAATATCCCGTTCCGGTTTCGCTCAACATCGTGGGCTTGGTGATGGCTTTTACGGCCTTCATCATGATCATGGTCCATGTCCGCTTTGAATGGAACTTTGACAGATGTTATCCGAAGCCGGATTGTATTTTCAAGGTGGATATGCCGGAAACTTCTTTCTTCCGTTCCATTCTTCCACCGGGCTTTGCCGAATCGATCATCCATGCTTCGGCTCATGTGGAAGCGGGCACGGTGTTTTGTCCGTTTGTGGGCGAGGTTTATCTGACGATAACTGAAGCCGATGGAAAACGGACCGGTTACAAGCAGGAAGCCAATTTGGTAAGTCCCGGCTTTTTCGATGTCTTTGGCCTGGAAGTGACAGAAGGAGAACGGGAGGCTTTGTCGAAACCCAATCAGCTGGCGATTCCGGAAAGTCTGGCTAAAAAGATGTTCGGCGAGGAATCGCCTGTCGGCAAACCGATACGGATGGAATCCAAATCGAGTTATTTCCTGCCATTAACGGACTGGCAAGTGGGAGCCGTCTATAAGGATCTGCCTGGGAATACGCAATTGGGGAATAATATCCTGGCTCCGATGCCGGCATCGTTCTTGGAGACCTTCGGAAACTCCAATTTCATTTGTTACCTGCGCTTGGATGATCCGGGTCATGCTTCGTCGGTGGCGGATGAGTTTAACCGGGCGTTTGATTTCTCCCGTTATCCGTATTTGAGTCCGATTCATCTGACACCGCTTCCGGAAGTTTATTTTAGTGATGCCGAGACGGAAGGGCATGTATTCAAGTTGGGCAGCCGGATGCAGACTTATTTATTGATACTGATCGCGGTCCTGATTGTCTTCGTCGGCATGTTCAACTTTACGAACTTTTATATCTCGCTCATGCCTTCGCGGCTCCGCGGAATCAATACACGTAAGATTTTGGGAGCCGAGGTTTGGATGCTTCGGCTGGAACAGGTGTTGGAAGTGGGTTGCTTCGTCGGACTGTCAAGTCTGCTGGCTGTAGCTCTCAGTCTGCCTGTTTCGGAATGGTTTGCCGCCTCGGGCATTATTCAGGAGCCAGTAACGTTTGCTTCTTGCCGGACGTTGTATATCGCTACTGTTGGTGGTGCTTGGCTGGTTGGCATGGCTGCTGGTCTTTATCCGGCCTACTTTGTGACTTCTTTCCCGACTGCCTTATTGCTCAAGGGAAATTATGGGCTGACTCCTTCCGGACGGAAAATCAAAAGCGGACTGCTGGTACTTCAATATGCCATTGCGTGTTCGTTGTTGGTTTTCATCGCCTTTGTTTTCTTGCAGAACCGGATGATGATGCGTTCGAATACGAACTTTGACCAGGACCAGCTGGCGATAGTCCAGTTGACCAGTGAAATGGTCGAGAAGCAAGGAACGTGGTTGCAGGAGACACTGCGGCAATATGCGGAAGTGGAAGATGTGGCCTTTGCGACCGAATGTGTGGGCGGACAGGATTCTTATTCTACCTGGGGCATGGAATGGAAAGGAGAAGAAGTTGAAACCTATCGGCTCTGGTGTTCCCCGAATTTCTTCGATGTGATGGGAATCAAGATTGTCGAAGGACGCAATTTTACCAGTGATACAGATTCGGGATATATCATCAACTCGTTTGTGCGCGACCATTACGGCGTTGGTCTTGGTCCGATTAGCGGACTCAGTAACGAGATTGTGGGCATTTGTGAGGAAGTATCTTTCACTTCAGCCCGAAAGGAGAAGGCTCCGATTGTCTTTTCGGTAGAATCGCCCGCTTCCGGCTATTTACCCGTTGTCTATATCCGGTTGAAGAAAGGCTTTGATGCCGTAACTGCCGTGTCGCATATCCGGCAAGCGATTGCCAAAATGGATGCGGCCTATCCGGTGGAAGTCGAATTTTACGACCAGGTGCTGAATACTCTTTACCAAAAGGAAGTGCGCTTCGGGAAGACGCTCTTGTGTTTCTCTTTACTGGCTGTTGTCTTGTCGCTGATCGGTGTTTTTGCCCTGGTGATTTTCGATATGTATTACAAGCGGAAGGAAATAGCTTTGCGGAAAGTGTTCGGAGCCGAATTGACCGATATTGTAGGATTAGGTCTCAAACCCTACTGCTGGTTTGTCGGCATTGGCTTTGTGCTGGCGCTTCCTTTCTCTTGGTGGGTGGTTTCCGGCTGGCTGGAAAACTTTGCTTTCCGCGTACCGCTCACACCGCTTGTCTTTATTTTGATTTTCATCCTGATGCAAATCCTGACGGCAGCCTTGGTGTTCATCATGTATGCCACGCTTGCCCGTGAGGTGCCTAGAGATAGCCTTTCTGTTGAGTAATACACCACTGATGCGGGGTTGCCGTTTCTTCGGCAACCCTTTTACGGTGTATTTTAGTGTATTACTAGATGAGGATAAGGCAGTTTTATATTACAATTTCATCGTTCCACCTGGGTGGAACGATCGTATCACCTAGGTGGAACGATCGTCTCACAGTCGTGGAATGATCGTTTCACCCGGGTGAAACGATAAAAAGGTCTAAGGAATAGGGAATAAGATTATCGGGAATCGGAAAAAGAACGAGGAGGATTCTCGGAAAATCCTTATTTTTGAATGCTAAATGAAAGGAGAAAAGAGAAACAGATCATGGTGAACAAAGGAAAGATATTGGTGGTGGATGATAATCCGGGCATTCGGGCGGCTTTGAAGATTTTATTGCCCAAGTATTTCGCGGCGGTGGAGTTGCTGGCTTCGCCCAAGGAAATCCATGCCTCGTTGCGGGAGTTTGCGCCGGATGTCATCTTGCTGGATATGAATTTCGAGGCAGATACCAATACGGGAAATGAGGGTCTGTTCTGGCTCTCCGAAATCAAACAGCGCCGTCCGCAGACGGAAGTGGTGCTGTTTACGGCGTATGCCGACATCGCTTTGGCGGTGGAAGGCATGAAACGTGGGGCATTCGACTTCATTGTGAAGCCTTGGGAGAACGAGAAACTCATCGCAACTTTGCAGGCGGCCTCTGACAAGGCAGTAGCCAATAACGGCAAGAGTGGAAAAGCCGGCGGAAAAGGACAGAAGAAAACCGGTGAAGCTGGACCTTCGATGTTGTGGGGAACGGGAGCGTCCATGACGGCTGTCCGCCGCACGGTCGAGAAGATTGCTCCGACCGACGCGAGTGTTCTGATTACCGGTGAGAACGGAACGGGAAAAGACGTGCTGGCTGCCGAGATTCACCGCTTGTCCGACCGTGGACAGAAACCGATGGTCTGCGTGGATGCCGGCGCCATTACCGAGACCTTGTTTGAGAGTGAATTGTTCGGACATGTGAAAGGGGCGTTTACCGATGCGCATACCGATCACACCGGGAAGATGGAACAGGCCAACGGCAGTACGCTGTTTCTCGACGAGATCGGTAATATTCCTCTGCATCTCCAGGCAAAGCTGCTACGGGTGTTGCAGAACCGTTCGGTGACGAAGGTGGGCGATACCCGTTCAATTCCGATTGACATCCGGCTGATCTGCGCAACCAACAAGAATCTGGAAGAGATGGTGAAGCAGGGAACCTTCCGCGAGGACCTTTATTACCGCATCAATACCATCCATTTGGAACTGCCGCCCTTGCGTGAGCGACCGGATGAGATTGTTCCTTTGGCCAATCTCTTTATCTCCCGTTATGCCGAGAAGTATCATCGTCCGGTTACCGGGCTGACAGATGCCGCCCGGCAAGTTCTGCTTGCCAATCGTTGGAGTGGAAATATCCGGGAGCTGCAGAACGGCATTGAAAAGGCCGTGATTCTGGCCGACGGTGATAAGCTGGATGCCGAAGATTTCCATCTGCCTTTGCCTGTATCCGGCGGAGCAAAGCCGGCAGCGGAAGCCGAAACCCTCGAGGAAGTAGAGGAACGGACCATCCGCGCTGCCATGGATCGCTTCGGCGGCAATTTGACACACGTGGCGAAATCGCTGAACATCAGTCGGCCCACCTTATATGCGAAACTGAAGAAATACAATATCTGATATGGATACGCCGACAGTCATACTCATCGCTTTGGCCTCGGCCCTGGTGGCAGCGCTGATTTCCCGTGTTTATTCCCTGGGGAAAATTCACCGGAAACTGAACTACATGCTGGATGCGCTGGAAGATAAGGAAACGAACTTCCATTTCAGCGAAGAGAAGTTCTGGTACCGGCGTTTTAACCGGACGCTCAACCGGATTCACATCCTTTATGACCGTGAGCGGCAGGAGATTGCCGAACAGGAGCAATATTATGGACAGATGCTCGACCAGGTCCGTACCGGAATTGTCGTTATCGATTTATCCCGGAAGCGGGAAGGACAAGTCATTTACAGCAATGCCTCGGCACGGAATTTGCTGGGATTGGCCACCTTCAGCCATATCCGTCAGCTGGGAAATATCCATCAGGAACTGGAGAATGCCTTTTGGGAAGTTTCGTCGGCGCACGAACAGCGGAACAGTTACTATAACGAACGGGGAAAGATCACTCTTTCCCTGACGGCTTCGGAAGCGATGTTGCAGGCAAAGCAGGTCAAGATCGTCGCTCTCAACGACATCACCGGCGAAATGGTCCACAACGAAGAGCTTTCCTGGAATAAACTGATCCGTGTATTGACGCATGAGATTATGAATACAGTCACACCGATTGCCTCATTGAGTCATACCTTATCCCAAGAACTCGATTCAGAAACGTCGGCTCGTTCGCTCGACTGGAAGGAATTGAAGTTAGGATTAGATACAATTGCCAGCTCTTCCGACGGACTGATCAAGTTTGTCAATACCTATCGCAGTCTGACTCGTGTATCGGCACCCGTCAAGAAAGCCTTTTTCGTGCGTGAACTGATCGAAAAGGTGCAGCAGCTCACCCGTGAATCCTTGCATCAGGCCGGAGCTGTCTGCTCGTACGTGGAGAAGTCGGAAGATATTCTGTTGTATGCCGATGCCGACCAGTTGTCGCAGGTGCTTGTCAACCTGGTGAAGAATGCCCTACAAGCCGAGGCGACAAAAATAGAAATCACGGCGGAAATCGACTATGCCGAAACCGTCGTGATCACTGTATCGAATAATGGTCGCCCGATCAGTGCGGAGAGCCAGGAAGAAATCTTTGTACCTTTCTATACCACCAAGCCGGAAGGCACCGGCATCGGATTGAGTCTTTCCCGGCAGATCATGCGTCTGCACAACGGCACACTCACACTCGGCCGCAGCGACAAGCGGATGACTACCTTCATCCTGCACTTCCGTTGATCAGAGATTATAGACTACAGAAGAAAGAAACGAACAAAGGCACGCTGAAATCAATCAGAATACCATGTAGGATGGCCACCGGAATCATTTCCTTCCCGGAATAACGGGTAATGGCGGGTAAAACCACATCCATCGAATTGACACCGGCAGCCGATATCGGAGCCAGTTTGCCGAAATACTTTTCGATCAGTGGACTGCCCAGCAAGGCCATCATTTCGCGGATGATATTGGATAGCAAAGCGATGGTTCCTAATTCGGTTGCCAGCTGCAAACCGATAGACGGCTCTTTGAACTGGGTGATCAGGATGGACGAAAGTGAATAATAGGCAAAACCGCTTCCCACAGCCATGCACTCGAATACGCTCCATCGACTCAAAAGCAGACTGGCCAATGCCGAGAACAGGAGCGTTCCGATAATGGTTGCCAACGGAATCACCAGCATCTTCAGTCGGATCTGACGGACGATCTGTTTCAGGTTCTTGTTAGAACCGATGCTGATGCCCACCTGAAGCATCAGGGCATACAAAATATACAGGGAAATGTGGTGCGCATCCAGTTTGATCTCTCCGGAGAAACCGAGAAGACAGCCGGCGCAGAAGAACAAGAAGACAATGATACTGTTTTTCATCTTTTGCCTCCTTTCTTGAAGAATAAGTTATATACAGCCCACGCAGCCAGGATGCTGCCGAATAAACTGGACACAGCTAAAATGGCTGCCTGCCAGCCGAACTGACCGATGTTTTGGATGATCAGCGGATTGGAACCGACTGATATACCCAAGATAAACAACATGGCAAATATGGTGTAGGAGATTGTCTTCTCCGTCTTTTGTAACCATTCTATTTTACGGAACAGGAAGCCAATACCCATCCCTGCAAACATAACACAAATAATGCTCAGCATAACGGATAAAATTTAGAATAAAAGAATAATGATACTGCTTCCTGCAAGCAGGCAGGAAGAAATCTGTACGTGATACGAAATAAAAAGGAGGGAAATTTGGCTTAAATAAATCCGCTGAACCAGTGTACATGGACAATACAATGGCTGCACCACGAACCGATTCGGGCGCTCGCCAAATGAACAATATGTACATTGCCTGTCATCATATACCTGTTGTTTTCGGCTGCAAAGGTAATAAATTGTTACCAAAAAACCTAATAAACGGATTCAAATCCTTTGCATGGAAAGAAATATCCATGAAACTTGGGCCTATTTGTTTTTATTCCGGATAATTCATTGTACTTTCGTAAGCGATAACAGAGGATGGATAAGATTATGTTAGGCAATCGAATTATTATCGCATTAGGTTCGAATACGAATCCGAAGCAGAATATGGAGGCGGCTTGTGGAGCCGTGGAACTCCTCTTGCCCGGCATCCGCTGGTCGGATGCTGTTTATACGGCTCCGGAAGCCTGTGTCAATCCTTCGTTTTTCCTCAATCGGGTAGGAATCGCTTATACTTCTCTTTCCGCTACCGAACTGATCCGTCATTTCAAGCAGATAGAACGGGCCTTGGGACGTGTCTCCGAAAGCAAGCATTTGGGCATTATTCCCATGGATATTGATCTGCTTCAATGGAATGATGATCTGCTGAAGCCCGACGATTTGCAACGGAGTTATATAAAGGCGGGAATTTCTCAGTTGTCAGAGCAGCGTGTCTGATTAGCCACTGGCAGAGATAGCCTAGTTTGTAGAAGGCAAACAGGTGCATGGAAGGATGTGTTCCAGTCAGATTTCTGACCAACCAGGGTTCTGTCCATGTGAAGACAAGTCTGATCCATCGGGTGAGATGCAGACTTTCGGCCTTGTGGTGCCATTGCAACAGGCGGATATAAGGTTGCAGCCGATGGCGATGTGCAGCCAGGTTCTGGATAGAGAACCGGATTTTCCGAAGATAATCGTCTGCCTTGTCGGTGGTCTGGTGGAAAACCGGATTGTCTATGTACTTGAGGGGAACAGCCGCTTGCTGGAGTAAGATGCCAAACCAGGCATCTTCGTATCCGAAGTGCATCGTGTCGTCAAAGCGGACTGTCTGAAAGACTTCCTTGTCGGCTAAGAAACACATGCTGATAAACTGGATGTAAGGCTGTCTGTTCCTTTCTTCGGCTGATCTTTCCTCTACTTGTATGCCGTATTGATAGCGTAGCGGACACATGGCTGGCGTGTTCATCCTTTCATAGATAAATCCACCGCACACGATGCCACCTTTCATGCGTTGTTCCCAGTAGGACCGGAGAAAGGTGGAGGAAGCCGGCATCGTATCGGCATCCATGAATAAGAGATACGGATAATGAGCCTGATCAGCCAATACATTTCGGATACGGGCCGGACCTACATTTTGGGGCAGAATCCGGTAGTGGCAGTTTTCCCAGGCTTCGATACGGCGGTTCTCGGCCTGAATCTCTGCTGACGAGCCATCATCGACTACCAGAATCTCGAAAGGAATCTGGAGTTGTTGTGCCTGATGGCGCATGGCTTCCACCAGCGGGACACATACTTTATTATAGGTAGGAATCAGGATGGAGATCATAAGCCGGCAGATGATAGGGTTTCGAATAATTGCATAAACTGTTCCGCCTGTCCTTTCCGGGAGAAACGCTTGATTTCTTCGTGATCGGGCGTGGTGGCTGTGTATCCTTGTGTCTCCCATTGCCGGTAATACTGAAGGATGAATTGGGCCACTTCTTCGGCGCTTCGGGCAGCCAGTCCGGAGCGGGTGCGCCGGATGTTCTCTTCCAAATAGCTTTCATCAGAAGGAACACAGAGAATGGGCTTATCGACAGCCAGGGCTTCGAAGAACTTGGTGGTCATGATTCCTTTAGGCGCGTGCTCTCCGCTCTTTTCCGTGAGCAGCAATAACATACTGCTACTGTTGAGTACCGAAGGAATTTCGGAGGCCGGTACATACGACTGATAGGACATGTATTCGCTGACCTGATACTGGGCGGCGGCTTCTTTCAGCAGGGCTTCGGAGGCTGGATCTACATACCATTCGAGGGTGATCTGTTCGGCCGACAGACCGGACAACAGCACGCCTTTGAACAGCAATTCCGGATTACGCATGGCCAGACTGAGGATTCGTCCGGTGTAAGTAATGGTAAACCGGCGGTTCGGACGATGATCCGGATAGAATAAGTCCGGGTCATATCCGTTGTAGATCAAAGATACGTTCGGATTATACTGCTTCAGCTGTTCGACATGCCACGGAGAAACGGTGGTGACATGACTCGCCATCCGGAGTGTGCGATTCCGGTCGTTCAGCAGTTTCCGCTTCAGCAGAGTTGTCAGTTGTGTGTCCAGCCAGGGACAGACATGAAAAGAGTGGGAGAGGAATTCATTCCCGGCGTATTGCTCGATGATATCCCGCAAATCCACCACCAGCGGCAAATGATGCCTTTGGGCAGTCAGACGGGCTGCCACCAGCGGAAAGGTTCGGAAGGAACTGCACAAGATGAGGTCGAATGCCTGATGCTGGCAAATCCGGTGAGCTGCTTTCGCCATTTTCCGGTCTTTGTAGGAGAACAGGAAATCGGCCAGAAGTGTGAAGATCCACTGGAGCTTGCGCAGGAATTTGTTCTTCGCTGTATAATACGGCACGAATGTGACCGGACAAGAATCGGCCAAAAAGGCGAAAGTCTGGTCATCCATCGCCTCAGCAATCACTTCTACCTGCCATCCGGCCTGTTTCAGGTACTTGCATAAATATCCCATCCGCGGTCCGAATGCCGGCGGAAACAAATCGCATAGAATGAGTACCCGTTTCATAATAACTCCAATATCTTTTGGGCGGTGTTTCCCTGTCCATATTCGTCTATCTCATGCCGTACCGGATTGTTCTCCAGGCAAGCCAGGATTTGGTCGGTCCGGTAACCGGCTATCTGGTTCCAGCCAGCCGTAACGGTTTCTGTCCATTCGGTTTCTTCCCGCAGTGTGATGCAGGGTGTCTGGTGGAAATAGGCTTCCTTTTGTACGCCGCCCGAGTCGGTCAGGATTGTGCTAGCCTGCTTTTCCAGCATCACCATATCCAGAAAGCCCAGTGGTTCGGTCAGTCGTATATGGGGATGTGACACAAATCTTTCCAGCAAGTGATATTTCTCCAGATATTGTCGGGTTCTGGGATGCAACGGAAAGACCAGCGGACAATGGGAAGAGGCGATTTGCATCAGGGCTTCGGCGATCGACGAAAGGCGCTCTTCCTGATCGGTGTTTTCGGCCCGGTGTACGGTGCAGAGCCGGAATCCTTTGCTCTCGAGTTGCAGACGCTGCATGATATCCGAGGCTTCTTCGGCTTTCCGGCCAAAGAAGAGGGCGGCGTCATACATGATGTCGCCCACGTGATAGACGCCTTCGTGGATGTTCTCTTCGGCCAGATGTTGTACGGCCGAACGGGTCGGACAGCATAACAGAGTCGAGACATGATCCGTCAGAATCCGGTTGATCTCTTCTGGCATGGCTTTGTTGAAGCTGCGCAGGCCGGCTTCGACATGTACTACCGGAATATGCAGTTTACTGGCAGCCAGCGCTCCGGCCAGTGTCGAATTGGTGTCTCCATATACGACTACATAATCCGGCCGATGTTCCGTCAGGATCTTTTCGATTTCGCTAAGCATCTGTCCGGTCATCGCTCCATGCGTGGTATGTCCGCAATGCAGTTGCCAGGTCGGACGTGTCATATCCATTTCGGAGAAGAAAATACGGCTCATGTTCTCGTCGTAATGTTGCCCGGTATGGATCAGCTGTTCCCGGATTGTTTCCTGTCCTGCCTGATTATGCAGCTGGATGGCCCGGCTCAGCATGGCCGCTTTAATGAACTGAGGGCGTGCACCTACAATTGTAATTATCTTTTTCATTGGATCAAAGCATTTAATAGGCGTACATATAATGTCTTGTGATAGCTGTTCTTTTCTGTTTCAGCAAATGAAGTGTTGTGCCATAGCCATACGATCTCTCCTCCATACTGTTTGGTCTGCTTGAGCAGTTGCAGACAGTACCGGAAAGCCTCGTTTAGCGGAAGTCCCATGTATTGGGATTCACTTAGGGTGCAGTCCATGACGGAGAGCGGATGCAACGTCAGTGACGTGAGCTGGCGTGTCATCGGATTGATCCATTTGACAGGCCGGCATGTTCCCAACCGGAATCCGCTCACGTCGGCATATCCCATGGTGAAGTCGTCGGTGATTCCGGCCTTGATCAGTTTGGTCTGGTCTTCCGGTTCGCGGGAAGCCAGGTAATGATGCCGGTTCTGATGGATATTCTCCAGTTTCCAGTCGTGTTCCAGCTTCATCTTCTCTTCCGGAATCAGATCCGGACAGAGGCTTGCTTCGTAGCTGCTGTGAAGTCCCAGCATGACTTGGTTCTGCCGGAACAGCTGGAGCAGCTTCTGCACGTCGTGCGAACAGAACGGATACCGGGGCTTGTCGTTGGCATGTCTGCCTCCGGCTTTCAGGAAATACAGCTGGTGACACCGGTCGCCGTATTTGTTTTGTACTTTGCCGTCTTGTTCCAATATCCACGGGAATGTATAATAAGGATCTTTCTCCAGCGGTCCTCCATACAGCTTTAATGCCTTCAGCAGTCCGGTGCCTTTCCAGGTTTCGCGGCAGATGTTCCTTAGGCTGCGGCAGAAGAACGGGGCATCCACATCGTGCGTGAGCCAGATGTCCTGAAGCTCGGGCTGCGGCTCGGGAATATGTACGCAGGCTTTTCTTAGCCAGCTCCGGAGCAGCTTCCCGTATTCTTCCACGATGGGGCGCTGGATGAAACCGGCCCTGAAGGGCAACGATTCTTTTCCGGGGAAGCGGCCATGAGCGTCCCGGATATTCCTTTTCTGGATTTCCTCGTAGCGGCTTAGCAGGAAGTAGCTGCTGGCAATGATATCGGCATGGATGATCCGGGTCTCGTCGAAGCTTTCTTCCTTGGGCGACCCGAAGAGCAACGGAACGCCTTCTATCTCCTTGAGTGGAAGTTGGGGCATGGAGGCCAGTGTTCCATAGACGGATGAACTGAAGAACCCGGAAGGAATAATCACTACTTTATATTTATGGAAATGACGGACATTCGATGTATAGCCCACCAGCGAGCTATAGGCACCGGCCCGATCTACTCCTAATAAGAATCGGATGATATAATTGATCGTTTGCTTCATACCTAGTTCCTGTTCTCTTCCCGTATCGTTCGTCTTCTAGTGTAATAACTCTACTTTTCCTTTTTTATTGCCTTCTTTTGCTAAGATGGATTAAAAATCGTTTCCAAAGATTCAGTTTTCCTTTGCTGATGGCAAAATAAGGGGTTTGCTGGGCTCCGAATTCGCGGAAGAAACGTTCTACACCGGGAATCATGGAACCTTCGAAGTCGAAGTGATCGGTAAAGGCTGCTATTTCCTGCATGGCTTTCCACATCACGAGGCTGTGTGCGCCCGATTGCCGGAGTGCCGGATTGCCTCCGCCGGCCAGGTAATAGGCTGAGTTTTCCTGCCAGACGATGAAGACGGCTGCGTGCAGCTGGCCGTTGGCGTCATAACCGCCCCAGATGTCTCCTTGGTTCCGTTGGCGGCACACTTCGATGAGCTGGCGCAATACGGCTTCTCCTTTGGGTGCTGCCAGCCGTTGGCGCTGGAAGGTCTGACGCTGGATCCCGATAAACTCGTCTTTCGGGATGTTTCGCCGAACCTGTATCTGATATTTCTTTTCTGCCTTGATGATGTTTCTCCGGGTTTGCTGGCTCATGTTTTCCCAGATGCGTGACGGTTGCCGCAAGCCGCTCAGCAGATAGGTGTAGCGGGTTGTCTGCCGGAAACCTTGCCAGTAGAAGGGCAGCCAGTCGGTTATTGTCCAGGCAAAGTTTTGCTGGAACACGTGCAGATGGGCTAATTGCGAGGCCAGTTCTCCGAGGATGACTTGTCTTTTTCCCAGCAGGCTGGTGTATTTGCTGTCGGCCGAGGCCGCTGCGATCCATGGTCCCATGGTTTGGGTATAGGCCGGCATGACGACATAGCCTGGGCGCGGCATATACAGGGGCATGGCAGCCTCGATGGTGCCCAGCTTGTCGTGAAGGAGCAACACGTCCCACTGTTCCTGGCCGCATACAATATCCAGCCACCAGTCCCGTGAGAAGATGGGAATGGACTTTTCCTGCTGGCACAGCTGCCGGTAGATTTCTTTCGACGTCATGGCTGGGTAATGTAGAGTTTGTCTTCTTTTTAATAAGTAAGTTGGCAAATGAATGTAACTGCGTTACCCACTTGCCAACTTGTTATGAATATATCGATGGATTCTTTCTTAGCCTTTCAATGCCTGGAAGATCAGCTGAGCCAGCTCGTCGGCCAGTTCCGGATTGTCGGCAATGCATTGTTTGGCAGCATCGCGTCCTTGTCCCAGTTTGGCATCGTTGTAGCTGTACCACGAACCGCTCTTCTTGATGATGTTCAGTTCGCTGCCCAGGTCGATGATTTCGCCCGAACGCGAAATACCTTCGCCGAACATGATGTCGAACTCGGCTTTCCGGAATGGAGGTGCCACCTTGTTCTTCACTACCTTCACGCGGACCTGGTTCCCTTTTACTTCATCTCCGTCTTTTAATTGTCCGATGCGGCGGATATCCAGGCGGACAGAAGCATAGAACTTCAGGGCATTACCACCGGTGGTCGTTTCGGGATTGCCGAACATGACACCGATCTTGTCGCGCAGCTGGTTGATGAAAATACAGGTCGTGTTCGTCTTGTTGATGGCTGCCGTCAGCTTGCGCAGAGCCTGCGACATCAGACGGGCCTGCAAGCCCATTTTGCTGTCGCCCATGTCGCCTTCCAGTTCCGCTTTCGGAGTCAGAGCCGCCACAGAGTCGATCACGATGATATCTACTGCCGACGAACGGATCAGCTGTTCGGCAATTTCCAATGCCTGCTCGCCGCTGTCGGGCTGTGAGATCCAGAGGTTTTCTACATCCACACCCAGCTTCTCGGCATAGAAACGGTCGAAAGCATGTTCTGCGTCGATAAAGGCAGCGATACCGCCGGCTTTCTGGGCTTCGGCAATGGCATGGATGGCCAATGTAGTCTTACCGGATGATTCCGGACCATAAATTTCAATGATGCGTCCTTTCGGATAACCGCCTACACCCAGTGCAGCGTCGAGCGCGATGGAACCCGTCGGGATCACCTCTATATTTTCGATGTTTTCATCTCCCAGTTTCATGATAGAGCCTTTCCCATAATTCTTCTCTATCTTTTCCATAGCGGCACGCAACGCTTTCAGCTTGTCGGCGTTCACGGCAGGTTTTGTTCCTTCTGCTTTTTCTTCGAATAAGTTATCTTCTTTTGCCATAAAATATATTGTTTATGTTGTACTGGTTCTTGGATTTGACGTTATAGGGCCAGAATCTGGTTCGCATGATCTTTGGTCTTTACTTCTTTCGGACCGATGATCCGCTCGATCACGCCGTTTTCGTCGATGATGAAGGTCGTGCGCAGCGTTCCCATATACGTTCTTCCGCACATCTTCTTTTCTGCCCATACGCCGAATGTCTGTTGCAGGGTTGTTTCTGTATCAGCGATGAGGTTGAAGGGCAGGTTCTGCTTGCTGATAAATCCCTGGTGCGACTTGGCGCTGTCTTTGCTCACGCCCACCACTTCATAGCCGGCTGCCTTCAATGCGTCATAACCGTCGCGCAGGCTGCAGGCTTCGACCGTACAACCCGATGTATTGTCTTTCGGATAGAAATACAATGCCAGTTTCTTGCCGGCAAAGTCACTTATCTTTATTTCGTTACCATTCTGGTCTGTTCCCAATACTTCAGGAACTTTATCTCCCACTTGTAATGCCATAGACTGATTCGTTTAATATTAAGTTGTTTAGATTCAGATCCGCTGCCCGTAGCAGACAGGCAAGGTTTATCTGAATGTGTAAAATACGCACACAAAGCTATAAAAAATAACAGAAAATCCGAGAGTATTGTTCCCACAAATAATACATTTCCGCTAAATATGTTTACCCAAGATACGTGCCTGTTCGGGGTAAGGCGTATCTTCAATGGCTGCCCGGTCGTATACGCCGGTGGCCAGAATCTGTCCGGCATCTTCCCAGTGCAAATACTGGCAGATGGCTTTGTAGTGTGCTAACAACGGTTCCATAACCCACTCTTCCGCGTCGCCGCAGGTTGCCAGCAGGACGGCTTTTTTCGGTTTGCTCCTCAGCAGGTCGTTGATGGCAAAGAAGCGGTCGATAACCTTTTTCAATTGGGCCGACATACCAAAATAATAAACGGGAGTCACGAATACCACCATATCGGCAGCAATCAGTTTGTCCCAAACCAGCTCCATGTCATCTTCTTGAATACACTTATGGTTGTTTTTCCGGCAATAATAACACGCCAGGCAAGGTTGCGTTACCTGAAAGATGGTATCAAATCGAAAAACTTCGTGCCCGGCTTCCAAAGCCCCGGCAATAAAATTATCTGCTAATAATGCTGAAGTCCCTTTTTTATGAGGGCTTCCCGTAATTACAAGTATTTTCATGTGTTTTTTATAGTAATCGCTAAGTGTAACATTAATTGTAACTGAAATGTCATACAATATTCGTAAAATTATTGCATATATGCAACAATATAGTCCAAAATCAGAATCCCGACCGCTTTTTCCGCTTTGTCATTTTGTCAAAATGCCCCTTTCAGAATTCCATGATTTCGGAGTTGCCTGTAAGTAACTTGCTTCGGTTCGATTTTCAGGGAGTTGAGCATTTACATGCTGATATGGAAAGATAGGAGATCGTGTTATTCTGATTTTTGTATTCGCCGGAATAAGGGATAAAAACGTGTTCCGTGTTAGTTAGTGGAAATAAATGCTGCCAAAATGATATTTTGTTTGCGGCGGCCGGATCAAACATGGCCGGACAAAAACAAACCGGCTTCCCGGAAGCGGCTGATGTGACAGCCAGTCTTTTAGGAAGCCGGATTTAGGCACGAACAGTAAAATCAGAAAGGATGGGGGCTTTTGTTTACACGCCCCCGCCAGCATCTGCGCCCTCGTCTTTATCGACGGTGAAGCGGGCGAACTTGGCGACATCGCGCATTTCCTGCAAGCGCTTGCCCGGATGGAACACTACCTTCGGCTTGCGGAGCATGGTTGCCGTGAATTCTTCGGGCGTGGCTGATCCGGCACTGCCCACAGCAATACGGAAATTACCCAAATCACCGAACTGAACGATCTCGCTGTTCTTCAGGTGTGTTACCATGCCCCAGATCACACGGTCCAACACGGCCTTGATATCGGCCGAAGTCAGCGTACAGGTTTCAGCGATCTCATCGCACAAATCGTCAAACTCCACCCGGCGCGTGCTCACTGCCTGGGCATAATACAACTTCGCGTCTTCCAACGCACCTTTACTCATGTCTTTTCTCTGCACTAACGTATAAGAAATTGCCATAACTTTATCAGGACAAGTCTTTTATAGGTTCGGCAACCGCGCCTCTTCCTCTCTTGTCACACAACAAAGGTACAACGCCCGAAAACCGCACTGTTGACTTATGTGTATTTTCGCGTCAGTTTCGGTATATTTTGGTATATTTCGGTAAATTTCTGCATTTTTCGGTAAGTTTTCGCACGTTTTTGGGGCGCTGCTTTGCTAGTAGAAGCGCAGCGATGCTATCCATTTAAGATGGAATCTCAATGTAGGCGGAAAGGGATCAGAACTTTTCATAAAGTCTAAATCGATATCATTTATTTTGTGTTGTGTCCAAATGCTATCTCTGAAAATTGAAAATTCAAACAAGAGCACATCAACTAATAATATACAACCGACCTATTGGATTTATAACGATCCAATTTTCGGACTATCATAAAATATAGCTAATTTTGTCCTATTAAAAAACAGATATCATAATCATACTATGGCAACAACAATAAGTGTCAATAAACAAAGTGTTTCTGAGCTATTAAAAACGGGAAGAACCAAGCCCTTTATTATCCCTGAATATCAAAGACCATACGCATGGACGACAGACGAGGCCGAGACTCTTTTTGAGGATATATGGGAGTTCGCGACAACCATTGGAGGTTTGGACCAAAATGGCTCCTACTTTTTAGGAAGTATAGTTTCTTTCGAAAATGAAGACGGCGAACAAGAAATCATCGATGGCCAACAACGTATCACCTCACTTTTCTTGCTTCTGAGAGCAATCTATACAAAACTGACACAAGGTGATGATGCCAACACGGATGCCGCACAAAACTTCATACGGCAAATTGAGCCTGCTATCTGGCGTACGGATAATCGTACAGGTAAAGTAGACTACAACAATATCTTATTGACATCAAAGGTCGTTGATAACGAAGGAAATGAAGTTCTGAGAAACATCCTCAAAGAAGGCGTGGCAAATCCGGACTCAAACGACAACTACTCAAAAAACTACATACATTTCCAAAAATTGTACAATAACCATTGCGAGAAGTCGCCACTAAAGATCTATGACTTTATATATGCCCTTCTTAATCAAGCTATCTTATTGCCTATAAGCGCAGATAGTCAAGATACAGCGTTGACCATATTCTCAACCCTCAATAATCGTGGCCTTCCTCTTTCGGATGCTGATATTTTTAAGGCGAAAATATACAATAATCTAAAGGATGATGAAAAAGAAACATTCATCGCCCAATGGAAAAGTTTGGAAAGGGAAGCTGCGGAAGCGCATGAGAGCATACAACAATTATTCTACTATTACATGTTTTACCTGAGAGCCAAAGAAAATGACGTAAGTTCAACAACTCCTGGCGTAAGGAAATATTATTCTGCCAACAAATTCGTAAGATTGTTCGATCCTAATTTGATGGAAGAATTGAAAACCGTGCTGAACCTTTGGAAAGTCATCAATACAAACCAAGATATTCCCGGCGAAGATTGGGATAATAATATGAAGATTAGGAAAGCATTAGACACGCTAACTTCTTATCCTAACGAGTTTTGGAAATATCCTGTTATTATCTATTATCTGTCGCATCGAAATAAGGACAATTTTGACGAGCAGTTCCTCTTGTTTCTGAATAAGCTCATAGAGGAATTAATGACGCGTTTCCTTTTGTTCCCCACAATCAATGCAGTAAAAGGAGATATCATGAAGTTGGATGCGAAAATCATCAACGATCCATGTCCGGAGTTTGATTTCCGTGAAATAGACAAATCTCTGTTGGAAAGCAAGATACGTGTACCTCATAGGAACATTGTACGAATGCTCCTTAAATCTTACGCGTACAACCACCAAGAACAGCTTCTGCCAGAAAACTGGCAAATCGAACACATACTCCCTCAAAAATGGCAAACCTCTTTCTTCCCGGATAACGATCCCAAAAATGTAAATGAGATGATTGAACACATCGGAAATAAAACACCTTTTGAGCGAAAACTGAATATCGTCGCCAGCAATGGGTATTTCAAGAAGAAACAGCAAGAATACCAAAAATCCGAGATAGAAGTGACTAAAATACTTGTTACAAGTATAGATAACGATTGGACATTAGGTAACATCAAACATAGGGACGAGATGGTTTCCTCTGAAATCATGCGACTCTTGCAAACGTGGGAAACTGATTATCAGAATAGCGAAAGCAACACCAATATTCCTTCTCAGGAAGAATTGGCTTTGATCGAGAAATTCAAGAACAAAGGGTGGATCTAATTTCCACCCTCATCAAAATCATCTCAAAGACAATCTCATAAGAGTTTACGTAAAGCCGTACGGTTTGCGCGGCCTAATAGGTTTTAGGCGTTAATAAGCTGCTCTTTTCTCAGTAGTTAAAAAAGTTTTGCTTTATCTAAATATTTCCTCGCAATATCCCTAATTTCATCAGGAATATTTTGGCTAGAAACAATATTCATTAATGCTTCCTTTTCTAAGCCATTTTTGAGAATAGAACGAGAACTCGACAGTCTTGTCTTTCTCGTATTATCTGAATAGCCTGCATAAAATGGATATTTTTCAGATATTTCTACTTCAGATACATCTATATTCTTTTTCAATTCAGGATATAAATATTTCACAAATGTGGCCTTGCCTATACTACACAGTTTTTTATTCAACCGTTCGGACTCTGAATCTTTCATTGTTATCATATTGCAAAATGTTATTATTGTTTATTATATACCGTCACAACAGATATAACGCCGTGGCTTTTTTATTTTTACCATATAACTCTACCATTCTATGTTTAGAATTTTTTCGATCATTAATCAGAATCAAATTCCAGGAATCACTGGCAACCCTTTCACAATCTCTACCGTCTGCACACTCACATTAATTACAGACAGCAAGAGATCCAAAATATAGCGTGGCTGATTATGTTCAATCGACCAGTCATTTGGATTATTCTTAATCAAACTTTTCTTATCTTGTGTTTGCTGGTAACGTTCCATGATCCACTCGATTGCAGACTTGCCATTAACCACATATTCATAAGCTTCAGCCGGAATATTTTCGATTCGAATATTTTGATTATAAATAATTGTATCCTTTTGTCCTTTCTTGGGGAACTTCATTTTATCTACTGCATAATAGTCAAAATCGGTTTTTATGTGGTAGATCGGTTTATAATCTGCGGCTAAATTGCCTCTGAACTCTTCTTCCTTTCCTTCCATCACCACATGCACATCTTCATAAGCCGGAACCGTTTCATAATTCAGATGTAAATCGGCCAGTTTCTTTCCTGCTTTATAGAATGACAAGAAATCTTCCAGCTTATCGACAATCGGAATTCTGGGCAACGACTTTTTCAAATCGGCAGCGAAGCGTTCGCGATACTGCGGAGAATGCAACAATCCATACACATAATAGAAGATATGTTCTTTTGTAATCTCCTTGCTTCTTCCATATCGGTTGCGTACTTCCTGCAAAATCCAATCAGTTATGCCATCTCGTTGTATATATTGTGGTTCATCATTTGCTGATGCAAATAAATCGTCCATTCCGCCTTTATGAAAAGTGTTTTTCGCTTCTTCATACCAATATAAAGGGAAACACTGAGTTGTTTCATTTAAATGCAAATCAGGGATGCAGTTGGTTATAATACAACTAAAATCCTTTTTATCACCAATACTTGGTACACATATCACTAAGTTTTTGTGTGATGGAGTTGGGAAAAGCTGAGGTAATTGATAAATCATATCATTCATGTATTTATTAAAGTACCCCTTTATTTTCATGAAAGGCCGATATAAAGAATCATAAACACAAGTAGGTTCAAATTCTATTATCGTATTGTTCTTACAGAAGTTTTTCAAGCTTCTGTTCCAACTTCCTTTCATAGAATCATATTCCAAAAAAGCATCTAAATCTAATTTAGGATTGGATTTCTTTGCTTCATGATATTTGCTTCTATTTTCATTATAGAAGTTAATAGATAAAGTTATATTTTCAATCAATGAATGCTCACTGAAATTATAACACCAAGCATCTCTTGCTGTTGCAAGTCCTCTACTATAATAAGGGAAAAATACGGTATTTTTATTATCCTTATTTGCTTTATCTCCTAAAATAATTAAGTCATCAAATGCCCCATCTCGCTGATTAATCCAATCAGCTTTATCATTCGGTTCAATGGCTTGCCAATCTATTTTCTTAGAAGATATTGATTGGAATTTCTTCAATTTCCCTAATTTATCTTCCCGGCTCAAATAATCACCAATATCATAGTAATGAATGGTTGCTTGTCCTTCTTTTTGTGTATTCTTAACCAGGAATGTAATGGCAATTGGAGTACGAGAACCTGAACCAAAAATCTTTCCACCTTCTTTTCTGGATAATTCGCCACTGGTTCTTTGATTCCCACGAAGATTTAAAACATAAATATCGGAAAACTCCTTTTCCAATGATTTGCGCATACCTTCTTGCGCATTGCCATCCAGCCAGGCCCCATTACTGATAAAAGCAATGATACCGCCCTCTTTACTAGATGTTAAGCGATCGCTTGCCCAACGAAAAGCTTTGATATAACTATCATAGAGCGAATTTTTATTTGTTGCATCTGTTTTTGCTGCATAAGTTTTTGCAATTCTCTCCTCCAGCTTTGCATACTTCAAATTTTGCGCATTATCATTAGCCGATTTCTGCCCAACGGAATAAGGCGGATTACCGATAATCACACGCACCGGAGCTTTCTTTTGCTTTAAGACGCGTTCTGAATTTTCCTTGAACAAGATACTGAAAATATCATTATCACCGCATTCGTTTAGTTGGAATGTATCCGTCAAATAATCTTTCCGCTGAGAAAGACTATGGAAAACACTTTCGATATTGACATCGGCTATATAATAAGCCAAAAGGACCAATTCATTGCAATGAATTTCATTCAGATATTTACGCTCCATATCTTCCGGACGGATTAATCCGGATTGCAGCAAACGGGTGATGAATGTGCCTGTTCCAGTAAATGGGTCAAGTATATGCACATTCTCTTCTGTCAGCGAAGTATCAAATTCTTTTTTCAGAATATCATTGACCGAATGAATAATGAAGTCCACACATTCCACTGGTGTATAGACAATGCCTAACTGATCGACAGTCAGCGGGAAAGCACCTTTGAAGAATTTTTCATACAGATTCTTGATAATGGTCTGTTTTCCTTCCAGATTATCAATCCTTCCGACATTGGTACGCACAGATTCGTAGAACTTTTTCAATACTTCGGTATCTTTATCGAAGCCTTCATATTCCAAAAGTTCAATCATCATTTGCATAGAGCGGCTGACGGCATTGTTCTTCACAAAATGATATTCTTCAAACAAAGCGTCAAACACCGGTCGGGTGATCATGTGTTGGGCCAACATTTCAATGGCTTGTCCATTTGTTACCGACGGATTCAGATTTTTCTGCAAACCTTTTACGAAGTCCTCAAATTCGTCTTTCAATCTGCCTTCTTTCAGAATCAAAGTCGAAATACGCTCAATAAAAGTGCGGGCAATCATTCCCACTTCTTTGGCCCAATTCTCCCAATACAAACGATCTCCGCATTTTTCTACCAATTTGGCGTAAATGCCTTCGCGCAATTCATCGCCGAAGCGCAGGTTCAACTGCTGGGCAACTTCCTGGTCTGATAAATGCACCGTATCGACTTCGTCATGTCCTGGAATAACAGAAACATTACTTAAACCTGCACCACCGGCAATAACTCGACCGTCCTTTTTCTTATTTAGTGCTATCTGATTAATCTCCGCGTTGAACCGGTCGTCGTGTGAGCGTAAGGCATTCAGAATATCCCAAACCACTTTAAAACGTGCATTATCATTCAAGGCTTCTTCCGGAGAAACACCCATCGGCACGACAATCGGAATAATGATATAACCATATTTCTTTTCATCGGCTTGTCCTTTACGGAAATTGCGTATCACGCGACCAACAGATTACACTACATCCACCTGCGAATTACGGGCGGCCAAAAACAAGACTGCATCCAAAGCCGGAACATCCACACCTTCCG
>OHMX01000400.1_pt1 | contig 21364 bp, 19 predicted proteins | sample 1569471 | NCBI WGS metagenome assembly OHMX01 (sample SAMEA3879547, study PRJEB24766) | human gut metagenome | biome: human-associated habitat; feature: feces | place: USA | collected 1985/1987
CCAATGGGAACGGGACTGCTCAAAGAGATTCTTCATGGTACTGTTCCTCTCTGCTCATAATCCAACTATATATTAACCATATTACTATTGTATCAACCGTCCTTGGCTCCGTCAAGGACGGTTTTCTTTTTCCTCGGAGGCGTTTTGTTCTCCGGGCGAATTACCGCATTCTTGCCCATGGTTTGCAGCAGCTCTCCGAATACACGGAAAAACTCCTGTTCCCGCAGCGTCATGCTGTTGCCCGCCTCCTGTTTTTCCTGCAAATGCTGATAGAACGCTCTTTGCAGCTTCTTATGAATGGTCAGGCGCAGCTTGCGGATGTTCCGGTCGGACTGCCCCCGCAGCACTGCCAGTTTGGTGGCGCTGTATAGCCGCAGGGAGAGAAAATACAACACTTCCTTGTGCTCCTCGCTGAGATCACGAACCATGTTGGAGATAAACTTATCTGCCGTCAGCTCGTGCATCTCATAGGGACAGTCAAAGAGAATGTCCAGAAAGAAGCCGCTGCAAAGCTGACGATATTCGGGATCATTCATCCACAGCGGCACGATTCTTGGCTCCGGCACGGCCTGAAATTCCAGCGGCACATCGCCCCGCAGGTTTTCGTGGTCACGCTCCCGTCGTTCCCGATTCCGGTCGAGTCTATCCCACTCGGCAATGACGCCTTGGAAATCCTTCAGCGTCCGGGCAGATTCCTCCGTGCGCTTTAGCGCCTCTGCGAGAATTTCCCGTTTCAGCCGTTTGTCGCTTTTCGGCGCGGCTTCGTCTTCCTCATCCTCATCCTCCAGCTCGGCAGCATAGTCTCTGGGATGCTCGTCCTGCTCCAGCTCGCTTTCCAGCTCCAGCGTGCGTTCCTCCGCCAGCGCTTCTTCCAGGCGCTCATCTTCCGGCGCACCGTCAGAGGAATCCTCCCAATCGGCAAAGCTATCCTCATCCATTTCAACGTCGGCTTCTATTTGCTCCTCGGTATCTTCTTCCTCATCGGAAAAATCATCATCCCACAGCAGTTCATCCTCCCATGGTTCCACGACAGCTTCACCTCCTCGAAAAATATTTTTTCTTTTTCTCAAAAAACAGTTCCGATTTACACCCCTTTTTTCTCCTATCAGTGAAAGGGTAATCTAAACGCAAGTTACTAAGGTTACTATCTTAAAGCACAGAGGACAGAAAGGAGAAATGAGTATGGAAAATCAGCGCAAAGACGCAGTTGGCTTACAGCAAACGGAACCAAGCACATTATACCAAAAACCAACAAATTACGCAAGGAGGAAGCCTATGGAGCAAACGCAACAGGAACAGTTCATCATTCGGCGCATCGGCGGCACCACCTATAAGGTCAGGGTCGCATTCAGCGAGACGGCAGCGGAGACCATGGAGGAAAAGATTCTGCGGATGATCCGCAATGAAGGGGTTACAAATGACGGCACTTATGCTATAATGGAAGCACCACAAATGAGCCGTCAGTCTGAAAGGAGCGCCGAATGCGCATGAAACAGACTGAGGAAAAAATCACCGCTTTGTATGAGCGGCTGAGCCGTGACGATGACAACGCCGGCGACAGCAACTCCATCGTGAATCAGAAAAAGTACCTCGAAAGCTACGCCCGGCAGAGAGGCTACACCAACTGTCGGCACTATACGGATGACGGCTGGAGCGGTGGAAATTTTGAACGGCCTGCATGGAAGCAGCTGGTGGCAGACATCGAGGCCGGAAAGGTGGCCCATGTCATTGTCAAGGACATGAGCAGGGCCGGTCGTGATTATCTGCAAACCGGGTTTTACACGGAGGTGTTCTTCCGGCAGCACAGTGTCCACTTTGTGGCTATTGCCAACGGCGTGGACAGCGACGATCAGAACAGCAACGAATTTGCGCCCTTCCTCAATATCATGAACGAGTGGTATCTGCGTGACCTGAGCCGCAAGCAGAAAACCGCCATTCGCGTCAAAGGGGAATCCGGCAAGCCCACCACCAACTGCGCCATCTACGGCTATAAGAAGGACCCGGAGAACAAATACCATTGGCTGATCGACGAGGAAGCTGCCGCCGTGGTGCGGCGCATTTTCCGATTGACCATCGAGGGCAAAGGACCCTACGATATTGCCCGTATTCTCTTTGAGGATAAGGTGGAGACGCCCGCCGTGTACTTTGGTAAACAGGGCAAGGGCATCTGGAAAAGCAAAGAGGAATTTTCCAATCCCTATAACTGGAGCGGCTATGTCGTGGGACAGATCCTCTCCAAGCCGGAGTATATGGGGCATACGGTGAATTTCCGTTCCCACAAGCAGTCCTACAAAGATAAAAATGCCGTAATGAATCCCAAGGAGGAATGGCTGATCTTCGAGAACACCCATGAAGCTATTGTGGATGCGGAAACATGGGAGCTGGCGCAGAAGCTGCGGAAAACACCACGGCGGCACGACACGCTGGGCGAGGCCAATCCGCTGACGGGACTTGTATTCTGTGCGGACTGCGGAGCCAAGATGATGAACCATCGCTCAAGAGGCGGCACGGAGAATAATCCCTATCCGTCGGATTTTTACGACTGTTCCACCTATACGCTGGCACATCAGAAACGCACCCACGCTTGCAGCGGACACTATATCCGCAGCAAGGTGCTGCGGGAGCTGATTCTGGAAACCATCCGGGCTGCCAGTACCTTTGCCATCTCCGACCGGGACGCTTTTCTGGAGAAGGTACGCTCCGCCTCCCAGCTGCGGCAGGCAGAAGCGGCCAAGGAAACCAAGCGGAGGCTGAACAAGGAGAAAAAGCGGATTTCTGAGCTGGACACCATCATCAAGAAGCTCTATGAATCCTTTGCCGTCGGGCGCATTACCGGCGAGCGGTTCGACAGCCTGCTGGCGGAATATGAGGCGGAACAGAAAGCACTGACAGCATCCGTCTCCGAAATGGAAACGCAGATGTCCGTCTTTGCGGAGGACACCGACCGAGCCAAGCAGTTTCTGGAGCTGGCAAAGAAGTACACCGACTTCTCCGAGCTGACCACACCTATGATCAATGAGTTCGTGGAGAAGATCATCGTCCACGCCCCGGAAAAGATCGACGGCGACCGGGTGCAGGAGGTAGAAATTTACCTGCGGTTCATCGGGCGGTTTGAGCTGCCTGTCGCAGAGCTGACCGAAGAAGAAATCAAGCGACAGGAGTTTTTGAAGAAAGAACGCATCCGCAGCCGGGAGCGGTATCAGAAGCTGAAATCCGGCCAGCGTACCGTAGGTGTTCCGGTCACGCTGACCTGCAAGTGCTGCGGGCAGGAATTTGCATCCAAGCGGACAAACACCCTGTTCTGCGGCCCCAACTGCCGCTCCAAATTCTACCGGCAGGAGGCGGCGGAGAGCCGCAGCCGGGAGTGTATCTGCGAAAACTGCGGCAAGGTGTTTACCACAACGAGGACAGATGTGAAATACTGCGGTGACGATTGCCGTTATGCGGCGCAGATCAAGAGGCGGGGCGCACGGAAGAAAGCCTTGCGAGAGGCAAAAATTGAACCGGCAGCGCCGGAGAAAGAAACGAAATCAGCATAAGATAAGACGCAAATGGCGGCCTGCCCATTGAGGGGCAAGCCGCCGTTTTTTGCGCAGAAATGGAGGAACAATGAATCTTTTTGAAATTGTCAAATATGGCGTAAGCTGCCGGGAGGCGGCGGAGCGGTACGGCGTAGAGGTCAACCATTACGGCATGGCCCTTTGCCCATTCCACAATGACCGGCATCCCAGCCTGTATGTGGCGGATGACCACTATTATTGCTTTGCCTGTGGGGAACACGGCGATGTGATCGACTTTGCCGCAAAGCTGTTCGGCTTGCCGCTCTATGAGGCGGCGCAGCGTCTGGCAGCAGACTTTCACCTTGGTCCGGACAATCCGCCCAGCGCAGCGGCGCTCCACGCAAAGCGTGTCCAAACAGAAGCACAGCAGCTCAGAGAAACCGAGCAGCTGTGCTTTTCTGTATTGTCCGATTACGCCCATGTGCTGCGGGACTGGAAGGTGCAGTATGCGCCGCAATCACCAGCAGAAGCACCGGATGAGCGGTTTGTGGAAGCCTGCCACAAGCTGGACGAGGTGGAGTATTACTTGGACATTCTTGCCTCCGGCAATTCCCATGAACGTGCCGAGGTGATTCAGCAGCAGATGGCGGATGGAGAGCTGGACAGACTGCGGCAGCGCTTAGAGAAAATTCGTAAGGAGGAATTGGAAGATGGATATGACACCGCAGACGTGGCCTGAGTGGTACGATGGCAAGCATATCAACGAGGTGCTGTTCTGCCAACAGTTTTTAGACAAGTACCCCATGAAATGTGTGCGTGGTCGGCTTTTTACCGTAGACGGGCTGATCGAGGATGAGGGGCAGATCGGCAACCTGATCTTAGAGGAAATCTCAGGCTGCCTGACCTCCGGCTTGTCCAAGGTCGTGGCAAACCTGCTTGCCAGCATCAAGCTGCAAGCGTATTCGCCGCCGCTGCCCATTGAGACGGACCGCATCCATGTTGCCAACGGGACGTATTTTATGAACGGTAGCTTTACCGCCGATAAGAGCTACTGCAACAACCGGCTGACGGTCGCCTACAACCCTGACGCACCCACTCCGAAAAAGTGGCTGCAATTCCTATCGGAGCTCCTGCAACCGGAGGACATTCCAACCTTGCAGGAATTTCTCGGCTACTGCCTGCTGCCGACTACCAAGGGGCAGAAAATGCTCATGCTCATCGGCAAGGGCGGCGAGGGCAAAAGCCGCATCGGTCTGGTCATGCGTTCCCTGCTGGGTGACAGCATGAATACCACCAACATCCAGAAGGTGGAGAGCAACCGGTTCAGCCGCGCGGATTTGGAAAACAAGCTCCTGATGGTGGACGATGATATGGATATGAGCGCCCTGCCCAAGACCAACTATATTAAATGCATCGTGACCTCTGAGTGCAAGATGGACATGGAGCGCAAGGGCGTCCAGAGCTACCAGGGCCAGCTCTATGTTCGATTTCTCTGCTTTGGCAACGGTGCGCTGACGGCCCTGCACGACAAGTCCGACGGTTTCTTTCGCCGCCAGATCGTGCTGACCACCAAAGACCGGCCCGCAGGCAGAGCGGACGATCCGTTTCTGGTGGACAAGCTGCTGCGGGAAAAGGAGGGCATCTTCCTCTGGTGTCTGGAGGGGCTGCACCGGCTGATCGGGAACAACTATCAGTTCAGCATTTCAGGTAAGGCCAGAGAGAACATGGAGACGGTCAAGCGCAGCAGCAACAATGTGATCGAGTTTCTGCAATCCGAGGGCTATATCCGCTTTCGGGCAGACAGCGAGGCCAGCTCCAAGGCGATCTATGAAGCCTATACGAGATGGTGCGACGATAACGCGCAGAAGCCCATGTCCGCCAACCGGGTCAGCTCTGAGCTTGCACAAAATGAGCGGCTTTACAACGTGGAGGCCACCAACAATGTCCACGTCGGCGGCAAGCGGGTGCGTGGCTTTGTGGGCATTGAGGTGGTGAATCCGCTGCCGTATTGAAAACGGAGTGCAGACTTCAAAATTGCCGTACACGCCGTACACTCTGTACGGCTGTTTTTGATTCCATTCTTAAAAACCGTTTTTGCTTGTGCGCACCGTGAAGCATTTCACGGCAGCGTGTAAAATCTGCCGCTGAATCGGCGGCTGGCACACAAAACCGGCGTACAGCAGCGTACACGAGCCGGTCTTGCCGTACAGGACCGTACACCGGCGGCTCATTTTTTCAGCCCTGAAATCAATCCTTGTGAAATTCATGAAAATTTTCACTGCAAGCCGAATGCAATGCACCGTCCGGTGATTTACCGAAGCGTGAAGCTGCTGCACCGGATTGCGGCATATTCTGCCGCTTCGTATGTTCTCACACAGAACGATGAAGCCGATAGGGTGCTGCTGCGAACAGGGCATCACGGGCAGAAATCTGAGCGGATTTGCGGCACGGCAGATTTTTCACCGGCAAACACGCCAGTATCACTGAAAAGAAAACCGACTACACGAGAATATGGAGGTAAAAAGTAGATGAAATCCAATCTGAGAAATGAAATCAAGTCGTACATTGTCCGTCAGGGAATGACCATGCAGGAGGTGGTCGATCTGCTGCATGACGAACACGGCTGGTCTGACAGCGTGTCCAACCTGTCCAACAAGCTCCAGCGGGAGTCCCTGCGCTACACGGAGGCCGTTCAGCTTGCCGATGCGCTGGGGTACGAGATCGTCTGGCAGAAACGAAAGTGAGGAGGAATTTTATGACAGAGACAGAGAAGAAACTGCTGCAAGCACAGCACCGCTCGGAGGAAGCGCAGGCACGGAACCGAGTCAAGGAACGCAAGGCCCGTACCCGCAGACTCATTCAGGAGGGTGCGATCTTGGAGAAAGTGCTGCCAGAGGTGCGGGCAATGGAACTGTCTGCACTGGAGGATTACCTGATGCAGAAGCTGCCGCAGCACAATTGAATCCGCCAGGAGGTCTCCGGGAAAACGGGGGCCTCCTTCTTTTTTCTCCCGTAAGGGCGCACTTACTCACCACCCTAAAGGGCAGTGGTATTTCCTGCGGAAACCGTGCGCTCTGCGAGGCGGATGCGGCTGCTGCGGGCAGCCTCCAGACAATGCCACAGCACCTGCGAGTGCTGCTGTCATCGTCTGCGCAGGTCTCAGTTGTTTCCGTTTTGGAAACAGCTTGCGACCTGCCCGCACAAACCTGCCACCGGCAGCTTTATTTGCGGCTATGACCCGAAGCTCGACTTCGGGTCATTTTCTCTTTTGCGAAAGAGAAACAGAAAAAGAAAGAACGAGGTGAACAAGAGATGGCGATTTATCATCTGGAAGCGAAGGTGGTCAGCCGGGGCGCAGGTCGCTCTGCCGTGGCCGCTTCTGCTTATCTGAGCTGCTCCCGCCTGTATAACGATTACGACGGGATACAGCATGACTACACAAAAAAGCAAGGGCTTGTCTGGCACCAGATATTTTTGCCGGAATATGCCCTGCAGGAATGGCAGAACCGGGAAAAGCTCTGGAACGCCGTGGAAGAAGTCGAGACAGCCAAGGACAGCAGGCTTGCCCGTGAGTTTGTCGTTGCCCTGCCCATCGAGCTGAACCGTGAGCAGCAGATCGAACTGCTGCAAGCGTTTATTCAGGAGCAATTTGTGTCCGATGGAATGTGCGCCGACGCTGCCATCCACGACACCGACGGTCACAATCCCCACGCTCACATTCTCCTGACGGTGCGCCCGCTGGATGAGCAGGGCAAGTGGCAGTACAAAACCGAGAAGGAATACCTATGCATGAGAAACGGCGAAGAACAGGGCTTTACCGCTACCGAGTTCCGGACGGCGCAGAACGAAGGCTGGGAGAAGCAATATCCCTACAAGATCGGCAAAAAGAAGGTGTACATGACACCATCTGCTGCCGAGGTGCAAGGGCTTGTCCGTGCAGACAAGCATCCGAAAAGCACCCGCTACGGCAGGCAGAATCCTATCTCCGAACGCTGGAACAGCGAAGAACAGCTCGTAGAATGGCGCAAGGCGTGGGCGGATGTGACCAATCTCTATCTGGAACGTGCCGGACGGGCGGAGTGCATCGACCACCGCAGCAACGCCGCCAGAGGACTGGATGAGCAGCCCACCATTCATGAGGGCGTAACCGCACGTGCGCTGGAAAAGAAGGGAATTGTATCCGACCGGTGTGAACTGAATCGTCAGATCAAGGCGGACAATGCTCTGCTGCGGGAGCTGAAAGCTGAAATCAAAAAACTGGCCGCACTGGTCGCCCGCACTGTACCGGCCATTGCGGAGGGGCTGGAGAAACTGCGCAGCCAGGTGCTGATCTTCTGTTATCAGCTCTCCCATATTCGCGGTGGCAAATCGCATATTCAAGAATCCCTCGCCGTATGGAGGCCAGAGCTGGAGCATTACACCGGTCTGGTGCAGCAGATCAAGGAAAAGAGCAAGGAGCGCAAAGCGCTGGTTGCTGAGAAAAAGGAATTGCCAATATACCATGTGAAACGCCACAAGGCGCTGACTGTCCGCATTGCCGAGCTGATAGAGGATTTGGAAGAACTGCGTTCCGAAAAGGCGCTCCTTTTGCAAAAATTTGAGTATGCGGAGGATGCAGGCGCAGAGGCGTTCCGCAAGGATATTGCCATCATGGAGTCCGGTCTGAAAAGGCTGGAGGCACAGGAGCAAAAATACGCTGCTGAATTAGATAAGGTTCTGGCTGAATATGCCGAGCTGAAAGCGCAGGCCGTGGATCTTGACCCGGTGGAGTTGCACGATGCACGGCAGGCCATCCGTCCTGAAAAGGAGCTAAATGCCGTCGAACAGCTACAGCGTGCTTACGGGGATAAGTACCGCCCGCTTGCTATGCTCGACAGCAAACGAAAGGCATCCGGGTTGCTTCACGAATATGCAGACGAACAGGCCGTACAAAAGCTGAAACGAGCGCAACAGCAGAAAATTCAGTCCGAACACACTCCCTCCCAATCAAAGAAAAAACGAATCGACTTTGAACGTTAAGCTACGATTAGATGCAACATTTTTTACGGACAAGAGAAATCGTCATAACACAATTAGCGAGGCCGGCCATGTGCGAACACTGGCCGACCTCATATCATTAATTTACTTTTATCATACGATAGCCCACACCAATATGTGTTTGGATGTATTGCGGGGACTCCTCTGTTGGCTCCAGCTTTTTCCGCAGTGTTGCCATAAATACCCGCAGGGAAGCCACATCGTTATCCCAACTGCGGCCCCAGATATTTTGTGTGATAAAGGTATGGGTCAGTACCTTGCCGACATTCTTGGACAGCAGACACAACAGCTTATACTCAATGGGTGTCAGGTGAAGTTCGCTTTCATCCAGATAAGCGCATCCCCCGGCATAATCCACTTTCAACTTACCATTCACAAATATAGAACTGGCAGTAAACATCTCTGCCGTCATCAGAGAGAGTCTTCGCTGCGTCACCCGAAGTCGTGCCAGCAGTTCTTCTACCGAAAAGGGCTTTGTCAAATAATCGTCCGCTCCGGCATCCAGCGCCTTGATTTTATCGTTATCCTCGCTTCGGGCGCTGATTACAATTATCGGAACATTGGACCAAGAGCGAACCGTCTGAATGACTTGAACGCCATCCATATCCGGCAAGCCCAAATCCAGCAAGATGATTTCAGGATTGTGCGATGTGGTCTCCATAATGGCTGTCGAGCCATTGGGCGCTACCACATAACGATAATCATTTGTTTTCAATGTGGTTGTAATGAGATTTCGTACAGACGGGTCATCCTCAACCACTAATATCAAAGGTTTATTCATGAAGTTCTACCTCCCCGGCGGGTAATGTAAATGTGAACACAGTGCCATTTGGCTGATTGTCTGATACGGAAATCGTGCCGCCGTGGGCGGTCACAATGGACTTACAGAGGGACAGCCCCAATCCAAGGCTTCTGCGGCTGTCGACCACTTTATTGGCCCCGCTATAAAACATATCGAAAATACGGGGTTTCTGCTCATCGGGAATCCCAGGGCCGTTGTCGGAAACGGAAACCGTGACCCATTGCTCTTTTTGATCGGTATGTATTTCAATTACTGAACCGACAGGGGTATATTTGATGGCGTTGTCAACCAAATTGATAATCACCTGAACGATCAGCTTCGCATCAATGTGGGCAAGGATAAAGTCTTTACCGCTGGTCACACGAATGGTGTGTTCTTTACTTTTTCTGTTGATGTGCTTCAGCGCTTCAGAAACGACCTCGTCCATGAGTTCGATATTCCGAGTTAGATTGACCTGTCCGCCCTCAATTCGTGTGACTGCTAACAAATTTTCAACCAGATTGATTAGCCACATGGAATCGTCATAAATATCGGTAAAGGTCTGCTCCCGCAATGCATCGTCCATCTTTTTATAATTTGCAAGCAAATTGTCTGCGCTGCCGGAAATCGCTGTCAAAGGCGTCCGAAGATCATGAGAGATTGCCCGCAGCAGGTTAGCACGAAGCTGTTCATTTTGCGCCAGAACAGCCGCTTCCTCTTTTTCTTTGGCGTTTTTGATGTTTTCAAGTGCCAAAGCGCACTCGCCCAGAATAGAGAGGAGTACGCTGTTTTCGAAAGAGTCCAGCGGAATACCATTCACCGCAATACCAGCCACTCCATATACATGCTGGTTGACCCGAATCGCAAGGTATAGACACTTTGCACTGGATAATGTATCGGTCGTTGCTCCTGCGTGTTTGTTATTTCGGAAGGCCCAATCGGCGACTGCTTTCTCATTCTCAGAAATTAAATTCTCTTGAGTGCTATTAACAGCACGAAAAACGTTAGGGGTGGCAAGTTCTTTACCATCAGACAGGTAGACAACAATATCTTTTTTCAGCAGCTTCATGAGCTGCCCTGCCGTAGCGGTGATTACCGCATTCTCATCCTGCTCTTTTTGCAGAAGCTGGTTGGTTTCAAAAAGAATCTTTGTACGGTAAGCTGTATGGGCAGATTGTTTCGCATTTTCTTTCAGCCGGGTAGCGAGAGATCCGGAAAGCAGTGTTACTATAAACATAATGGTAAAGGTAACAATATAGTTCGGATCGTCAAAATGGAATGTCAGTCTCGGAGTGGTAAAAAAGAAATTGAAAACCAGCACACTGACAACCGAGGTCAGAATCCCGCACAGTCGGTTGGTTGTGATTACAGCGGTCACAAGTACGCCTAATATGTAAACTGCGATAATATTACTCTCCGTGAACCCAAGAGCGTCAAAGCCACAGCCAATCAGTGTAGCTACCAGCAATACGACTATACTCTTCAGAACATCACGCAGGGGCATCGCATCTACCTGCGCCTTTCTCTTTTTTTCCTGATAGCTGGTTCCTGTGCTGGCATCCGGTATCACATGAATATCCAGATTAGGTACGCTGGAAATCAGGCGTTCCGTCAAGGTGGGCTTGCTGAAAATATTCTTTCGTGCAATGGTACTTCGTCCAATTACGATTTTTGAGATGCCGGAAAGACGGGCAAATTCCGCAATCTGATAAGGCACGTCATCGCCGTAACTTGTCTCAATCGCAGCGCCAAGTTGCTGGGCCAGACGCTTATTATCCTGCAAACGCTTTTTATCATCGTCACTCATCGCCGCTGTATTTGGCGTTTCCACATAAAGAGCGGTAAATGTTCCCCGAAAGGCTCTTGCCATCCTTGCAGCAGTCCGAATGATTTTTGCGTTGGATGGCGACGAGGAAAGACATGCCAGAATGCGCTCGTCTGTATGGTAATCGCCTCGGCTCTGTACTCTGGCGCTTTCCGTCAGCAAGTTCACCCGGTCAGCGCACCGACGGAGGGCGATTTCCCGCAATGCGGTGAGATTTTCCAGCGTGAAGAAATTAACTGTTGCCCGCTGCGCCTGATCTTCCCGGTACACATTTCCACTTGCCAGTCGTTCCAGCAACTCCGCAGGCTCAATATCCACCAGTTCTACCTGATCTGCTTGATCAAAGGTGGAATCCGGAATGCGCTCCCGCACAAGAATTCCGGTGATAGAGGCTACTGTATCGTTGAGGCTCTCGATATGTTGGACATTTACAGTCGTATAGACATCAATTCCAGTATTTAGCAGTTCCTGAACATCCTGATACCGCTTCGTGTGCCGACTGCTTTCGGCGTTGGTATGGGCCAACTCATCCACCAGTATGAGCTGGGGATTTCGCTTGAGCGCAGCATCAATATCAAATTCACGAAGGGTCATTCCTTCGTAAGCAACTTGTTTCACAGGAAGCTGCTCCAAGCCGTCCAGAAGTGCCATCGTCTGGGGTCGGGCATGGGGTTCTATGTATCCAGCAACCACATCGATGCCACGCCCCTTCGCCTGATGAGCCGCCTGAAGCATGGCATAGGTCTTTCCGACACCTGCGGCATAACCGAAAAAGATTTTGAGTTTTCCGCTTTTCTTAGTGGATGCATCGTTACGGATCGCACGAAGAAGCTGATCCGGATCTTGTCTTGGCAGTTCCATTTTAACCCTCCTATCTGTCACTCAAGTAAAAGCGATTCCCTTCTTCAATATTATAACACACAACGTCAAAGCCTACATCTGCGACTGATCCACGGAAAATGTATTCAGGTATCCAATAAAAAAATCGATGACAGGTGATTTTTCAGAATTCCTCCATAGTACTTTTTGCGTGATTTGATTCTGGGTAATCGGCTCAATGGGCAAGTCAGCATATTCCATCACAACCGGGGCGCAACGAAGAAGCACCAACCGTGTATTATAATGCTTTTTTTCCGATATGTCTGTATTCTCCGGTAAAAAAATTATGTCCAATTTGTGTGTTTCCAGTTCTCTGCACAATTCACTTTCTTCTCCGCTGAAAATATGGATAGAGACATCTGGATGCTGCTTTCCGTAAATCTCAAAAGCATCTGCGAGACCGCCTGCCATTAATGGGTTGGAAAAACCAATTCTCAAGCTGTTTTCGCTGTAGGTCAGAGCGGTTTCCTGCTCATTCCAATTGTTTTCCAGAAAAACATCCAGTTTTTTCATCAGAAAATACCCAAAAATAAATATAGCTGATGTACTTACAAGTAAAATAACATCCTGCATGTATTCACCCCCCATTCCCTTGATTTTTCTTGAAATCAAGTATGAAAGCACTTTTGCAAATTTCTGTTACTTCCCAACGCCAACATGGTATCTCCTGCTTTCAGCACTGTGTCTGAAGAAATAGATAACTCCAGCTTGCCGCTTTTCTTGATTCCTATAATGTTAATATTGAATTTTTTACGAATATCAAGCTCTCCAATCGAATGGTCCGCCCAATCTTTGGGAATGGGAATCTCAAACATGGCATGATTTTCATCCAGTTCTATGTAATCGAGAATGTGATCCGCACTGTAACGGATTGCTGTCCACTTTGCGAGCTGTTTTTCCGGGTAGACTACTTCATTTGCACCGTTACGCAGCAAAAATTTTTCCTGAACATCAGTTGCAGCTCTGGAAACTACAAACCTCGCTCCTAATTCACTGAGCAGAGAAGTTGTTTCCAATGAACTTTGAAAGTTGTTGCCGATGGCCACAATGCATACATCATAGTTGCGAACACCGAGAGATTCCAAGAAATCGGCATTCGTACTGTCTCCAATCTGTGCATTGGTAACAAGGGGCAGAACAGCCTCTACACGTTCCTCCGAAGTATCTACCGCCATCACCTGATGACCCAAATGATTTAAGTGCAGGGCAATATGCTTTCCAAATCGCCCCAGACCAATTAGAAGAATTGATTTCATAATGTCACCTTTATCCTACTGTTATTTTTTCCTTTGGTAGTTTTGAAACTTTCTTTTGTGCACTGGACAAGGCCGCAAAAATCAATGTAAGGCCACCGACTCGTCCAAAAAACATCAGCAGAATCAAAACACTCCGTGAGAGCAGATTCAGTTCCGGCGTAATTCCCAGGGACAGGCCGACTGTGCCAACAGCCGAGGCAGTTTCAAAAAGGCAGGTAAGCATGGGAAGTCCTTCGGAAACGCTGATGATAAGGCCACCGGTACAACATAGCGTGATATACATAAGCGAAATTGTCGCTGCATTTTTTACGACATCATCATCAATGCGACGTCCAAAGAGGTTTGCATGTTCTCTGCGCCGAAAGGCAGAAATCGCAGTAGTAAGCAAAACAGCAATGGTTGTTGTTTTCAAACCGCCTGCGGTAGACCCGGGACTACCGCCGATCAGCATCAGCGCAATGGTGATAAATTGTCCGGCCTCACTTAAATCCGTTAATTCCACCGTATTAAAACCCGCCGTTCGTGGTGTCACAGCTTGAAAAAGAGAAGATAAAAGCCGTTCCTTTCGGGTGAGATCAGCAAACTCAAAAAAATAAAAGTACATTGCCGGAACGATCAATAAAACCGCTGTGGTACAAAGAATCACCTTACTCTGCATCCGATATTTGCGCAAATGCAATCGATTTGTCCGAATATCATCCCAAGTCAGAAAGCCAATGCCGCCAAACACAATCAAGAACATAATCGTAAAGTTTATGACTGGATTCGCTGCATAGCTGGTCAGGGAGGAAAAGGGAGTGCGCACACCCAACAGATCAAAGCCTGCGTTGCAAAAAGCGGACACGGAATGAAACAGTGCCATCCAAAGGCCAATTTTTCCGAAGTCACGGCAAAACACTGGTGCCATCACGGCTGCACACAGCAGTTCCATCACCAATGTCACCCTAACGATAAAGCCAGTCAGGCGAACGATTCCTCCTACCTTTGGCGCTGAAATCGCCTCCTGCATGGTACTGCGCTGCATCAAAGAAATCTTCCGCCCGGAAATCATTGCAAAGGATGCGGCTACGGTAATAACCCCCATGCCTCCAATCTGAATCAGCAGTAAAATGACAAACTGGCCGAAGGCCGACCAGTATGTTGCCGTATCATGTATAATGAGTCCGGTTACACAGACTGCTGAAGTAGAAGTAAACAATGCCTCCGAGAAAGGCGTTGCCAGTCCGCTGCGACTGGAAAACGGTAGCATTAAAAGGAAGGTGCCGAAAAGGATCACACCGGAAAACCCGAGGATGATAATTTGAAACGAAGTCAACTTCCTTTTTAACAACACTACTCCCATAACTGCAATCCTCCTTTATACCCCTTTATGTGCCCTTAATCATAAATCAAAGGGCGTAAAGAAGGTAAAAGAGAATGCGTATATGTATTAAGGCCGTCTAAAGATGCAGGACTTATTCTTTTTTATCACGAGCTTGTGCCAGAAATTCAATCAGCCGTTTCCTTGTCAGAATCCCGCATAGAACATTCCGGCCATCAACGATGGGGACAAAATTCTGATTCAGCATTGAAGTTACAACCTGCTCGAAATCTGCATCTATTTGTAACGCAGGGCAAAAATCTCTGCGAACAATGCTGCCAAGTCGGTATCCCTCCTGTACTTTCAAGTCTGTTGTCTGGCAAACAAGAAGGTGGCGGAGGAAATCTCCCTCCGTCACGCTTCCAATATACTGTTCCTGATCATTCAGTACCGGGACAGCGGTATAGCCATGTACCATAAACCGTTCCAATCCCTGACGAATCGTATCCTTTTCATGAAGAAATACAGTGGAGATTTTGGGAATCATGATTTTAGCTATGTTCATTTCACCCCTCCAGAATACCGTCCAGCATCAGATTGACTTCCAGCACATTGACGGTCTCTTCACCAAAGATGCCAAGGAATCGTCCGTCGGTGCAGTTTTGGATGATCTCACGCACTTCATCTTCGGTCATATCATTTGCCTTTGCAATGCGTGCTACCTGATATTCCGCTGCTGCCGGAGAAATATGGGGATCAAGCCCACTGCCGGAACAGGTGACAAGGTCCACCGGAACAGCTGTTTCATCCATATCCGGGTCGGCAGCCCGGAGCTTTTCCACCCGCTCTGCCACAAGCTGTGCATATTCCTCACTTGCCGGAGAGAGGTTGGATGGGACGGCGTACATCAGTGCCTTTCCGTTTTCATCCGTATAGGTTGAAACATCAATATTCATAATGCGCCCCCACATATGGGCTTCATCTGTATATTGCTGTCCAAGTAATTCACAGCCATATTTTTTCCCGTCTACTTCAATGATACTTCCATTGGCATTATCCGAGAAAATAAGCTGAGCAATTCCTGTGACAACACCCGTATAGATCACGCCGCACAGCAGAGTAAAGATTAAAAAGATCATACCTGCCTTTGGTAATACACTTTTTATTGTTTTCATGATATATCCCCTCCTTATACCAGGCCGGTGAACACCAGCAGAACATCAATCAGTTTCACAAAGATAAAGGGAGCCGCCAGACCGCCCAGACCATAAACCAGCAGGTTCCGTGACAGCAGCTTTCCAGCAGCAACTTCACGATATTTCACACCTTTTAGCGCCAACGGAATGAGCGCAATAATGATGAGTGCATTATAAATAATCGCAGAGAGGACAGCACTTTGCGGGGAATGTAAACCCATAATATTCAGAGCAGACAGTCCCGGATAAAGTCCCATAAACAGCGCCGGAATAATGGCAAAATATTTTGCCACATCGTTGGCAATGGAGAAGGTAGTCAGGCTGCCTCGTGTCATCAAAAGCTGTTTGCCGATGCGAACAATGTCGATCAGTTTTGTGGGTGAAGAGTCCAAATCCACCATGTTACCTGCTTCTTTGGCCGCTTGTGTGCCGCTGTTCATGGCAACTGCAACATCTGCTTGTGCCAAAGCCGGAGCGTCGTTGGTGCCGTCGCCTGTCATGGCGACCAAATGACCCTTGGCCTGAAAATCACGAATCATTGCCAGCTTTCCTTCCGGCGTTGCTTCCGCAAGGAAGTCATCCACACCGGCCTCGGCAGCAATGGCCGCAGCAGTAATCGGATTGTCGCCGGTGATCATAATGGTCTTGATGCCCATTTTCCGCAGATCTGCGAATTTCTCCTTCACACCCTGCTTGATAATATCCTTCAAATAAATAACACCGAGAATTTTGTGGTTCTTAGCCACAACCAGAGGTGTGCCGCCCTTGGACGCAATAGACTTGACAACTCGATCGCAGTCCAGAGAATACATACCGCCTGCATGGGTTACATAACTCTGCATGGCATCTGCTGCGCCTTTTCGGATTTCATTGCCGTCAAAGTCGACACCGCTCATACGGGTCACGGCAGTAAATGGAACAAAGTGCATATTCTTGTCCTGAAGGCTTCTGCCACGAATTCCAAACTGCTCCTTTGCCAGCACAACAACGCTTCTGCCCTCCGGGGTTTCATCTGCCAGAGAAGAAAGCTGCGCGGCGTCCGCCAGTTCCTGAATATCTACACCATCTACCGGAATGAACTCCGATGCCTGTCGATTGCCCAGGGTGATTGTTCCGGTTTTATCAAGCATCAGAATGTCTACATCACCGGCGGCTTCAATGGCACGTCCGCTCATGGCCAGAACATTTGCCTGGTTCAGTCGGGACATGCCGGCAATACCGATGGCAGAAAGCAAGGCGCCAATGGTAGTAGGAGCAAGGCATACCAGCAGTGCTACCAAAGTTGTTACAGAAGTGGGATTCTCAATTCCCGCCAGCTTTGCAGAAAAAATGGAATACGTGTAGAGGGAGACTGTCACCAAAATAAAGATGATGGACAAGGCTACCAGAAAAATCTGCAAAGCAATTTCGTTGGGTGTCTTTTTTCGGGCAGCACCTTCTACCATCGCAATCATCTTGTCCAGAAAGCTTTCTCCAGCTTCGTTGGTCACTCTGACAACAATCCAGTCCGACAGTACAGTGGTGCCGCCGGTTACAGCACTGCGGTCGCCGCCTGCCTCACGAATTACAGGAGCGGATTCGCCGGTGATGGCGCTTTCATCCACAGATGCCGCACCTTCTATGACTTCGCCGTCTGCCGGAATCTGCTCTCCTGCTTTGACAATCACCAGTTCCCCTTTTTTCAGCAGGGCGGATGGAACCACAGTCACGCTGTCCTTCTGCGATACGGAGGGAATTTTATGTGCGTCCACATCCTTTCGGGATGCCCGGAGAGAATCTGCCTGTGCTTTACCACGACCTTCTGCAATAGCCTCGGCAAAGTTGGCAAATAGCACGGTAAACCAAAGGATAATGGCAATCGCCAGTGTATATCCGCTTGGAGCGTCTTTTAACCCGAACAGGGATACCACCCAAAGGATACTGGTCAAGATCGCAGACACAAAAACCAGAAACATGACCGGGTTTTTTGCCTGTGTTTTCGGACTTAATTTCGCAAAAGAATCTTTAATTGCCCTGCCGAGCATTTTCCGGTCGGCAAAAGCACTTTTCTGTTTTGTACGCATATCTGTAAACCTCCTTTACGCAATGCTGCCAAAGAACTCAGCAAGCGGACCAAGGGCAAGCGCCGGGAAGAAGCTCAGCGCACCGATCAGCAATACCACAACAATCAGCAGGAAAACAAACATTCCATTTGTGGTAGACAAGGTGCCCGCAGTCGTGGCAATTTTCTTTTTCCCAGCTAGGCTGCCTGCGATTGCAAGTGTGCCGATGATGGGCAGAAACCGGGCAAAGAGCATCATCAGCCCCAGGCTTACATTCAGAAATACGGTATTCGCATTGAAACCGGCAAAGGCAGAGCCGTTATTGCCGCCACAGGATGAGTAGGCATACAGCATTTCAGAGAAACCGTGGGCACCGCCGTTATGCAGGCTATCCATGACAGAGGGTACTACAGCGGCAAGGCCGCTGCCGACCAGAATCGCAATGGGTGTTGCAAGGCAAACCAGTACCGACCATTTCATCTCATAAGGCTCAATTTTCTTGCCAAGGAATTCCGGAGTGCGGCCTACCATCAGACCGGCAATAAACACCGCCAGAATGGCAAAAGCAAGCATACCGTAAAGGCCGCAGCCCACGCCGCCGAAAATAACCTCGCCAAGCTGCATCAGCAGCATAGTCACCATACCGGCAAGCGGCGTGTAGCTGTCATGCATGGAATTTACAGAGCCGTTAGAAGCTGCTGTGGTGAAGGCTGCCCAGGTAGAGGACGCTGCAATGCCGAAGCGAGTCTCCTTACCCTCCATATTGCCGCCCGCCTGTTCTGCCATTGACATATTGACTGCGCCGTTTTGTGCAAGCTGGGATGTGCCAGCCTGTTCAGTGACGGCGATGCAGCCCAAGGCAACAACCAGGCAGAGGAACATTGCCATAAAGATTGCAATACCCTGCCTCTTGTTCTTTACCGCAGAACCGAATGTGAAACACAGTGCCGCCGGAATCAGTAGAATGGAAATCATTTCGATCAGATTGGTAAAGGCATTGGGATTTTCCAAAGGATGTGCGGAGTTGACGCCCATATAACCGCCGCCGTTGGTGCCGGTCTGTTTGATTGCGACCTGGCTGGCCGCAGGACCCATCGGTACGAACTGCTCGGTGACGATCTGTGCATCCGAAACGATTTCGCCATCTACAGTGACGGTTTCGGTGTCTAAGTCAATTACCGCATCCTCAAGGATTTCGCCTTCTGCACTGACGGCAATCGGTTCTACAAGGGATACTGTTTCTGCACTTTTCAGGTTCTGAATCACGCCGCCGCCTACCAGCAACAGAGAAATGACCAGATTCAGCGGGAGTAGGATGTGAACCACAATGCGGGTCAAGTCCACCCAAAAGCTTCCCAACCCGGAGGATTTCACCTTGATAAAGCCACGGATCAATGCAAATAGAACGGCGATACCTGTAGCTGCGGAAACAAAGTTCTGAACAGTCAGACCTAAAGCCTGAGTGAGATAACTCAATGTGGATTCACCGGAATATGCCTGCCAGTTTGTATTGGTAATGAAACTTGCAGAAGTGTTAAATGCCAAATCCCATTTCACGCCGGAAAGATGCTGCGGGTTTCCGGGAAGAACTCCCTGCAGAAGTTGAAGCAGGAACAGAAAAACAAGCCCGATACCGGAAAAAATCATTACACTTACCGCATATTTTTTCCATGTCATCTGTTCTTCTCTGTCTACACGCAAAACTTTGTAAATCAGGTTTTCGCACGGTGTCAGAACTTTGGACAAAAAAGTTTTCTCGCCGCTCATGACGTTTTTTATGTATGCGCCCAGCGGAATTGCCAAAACAACCAGAATGGCAAGGTATAAAACATACTGAATCATAGAGTTCATGCCTGATCATCTCCCTTCATTAAAATATAGACATACCACAGCAGCATTGCTGCCGCACATACACCTATGAGTGCAATTAGCATTTGCATAAGATTCATCCTCCTTTTTTGCTGTCCCCAATATCATAAAACCTTTCCTCTAAAAATGGCATTAGTCATCTTTTGTGCGTTTAAAGATGAAATAAAGATTACAACCAACCCAAAAGCCATGCCATAGGAAAGGCGACAACGATCGTACTGATACAGACACACGCCAAAACCAGTAATGGCATTCCAACAAAGATGGAGATGAAGCCAAGTAGCGGATGATGCCAAATAAAGCGCTCCGCTTTTGCGTCAAATCTCTGTTCAAATCTTCTCGCCGCATTTGTAATGCTCATAATTGTTCACCTCCTACAATAATAATTACGGTTTAAGGCGCGGCAGCCAGCCGCGTCTTTTCCCATCTCAAAGCCGAAGCTGTTAGAATGGGAGAGTAAATGGCCTGACATAGCTCACCTTGGGCCAACACGCCCGTAAATGAGTCCGTCAGCCGCCTCTCTCGTTCGCAGCATTCGATTTGCGCAGGTAGAGCCACCATGTGCGCTCGTGTCACCCAGGAGATTGAACAGGCAATGAGAAAAGGGCGGGAAGCCATATCCAATCACAAGGAGGAACTAAATGAACGCAGTAGGGATCGATGTTTCCAAAGGGAAAAGCATGGTGGCTGCCCTGCGGCCAATGGGTGAAGTGGCATTGCTGCCACAGGAATTTCTCCACACCGAGGTCGGTCTGGAGCAGATGGCCTACGCCATCATCGCGCTGGGGGAAGATACCCGCGTCATCATGGAGGCCACCGGTCGCTACCATGAGCCGGTAGCGGCGGCGCTGCACGAATACGGCATTTATGTCTGCGTCCTGAATCCGCTGTTCATCAAGCAGAGCGGGGGCGGCTCAATCCGCAAGGTCAAGACCGACAAGGCGGACGCCATGAAGATCGCCAAGTATGGCCTTGACAATTGGGTAGATCTGCGGGAATATACTCCCATGGACACGGTAAGACAACAACTGAAGCTGTGCAGCCGCCAGTACAACCTCTACATGAAAACGGTGGTATCGCTGCAAAACAATCTCATTTCGCTGACCGACAAGACCTTTCCCGGCGTGAACGAACTGTTCTCCAGCCCGGAGCGCGCCGACGGTCACCAGAAATGGGTGGATTTTGTCATGACCTTCTGGCACTGTGACTGCATCTGCCGCGTCAGCGAGAAGGCATTCACCGAGCGCTATCAGAAGTGGTGCAAGCGCAAGGGCTACCATTACAGCGCAGAGAAGGCGTTGGACATCTACGCGGGAAGCTGTGGCCATTTCACCACGCTGCCGAAGAATGACAACACAAAGCTGCTGATTACGACTGCTGCCCAGCAGTTGCTTGCAGGCAAGATGACGCTGGCCGCTTTGCGCGCCGAGATGGCACGCCTTGCGCGGCAACTGCCAGAGTACGATACAGTGCATGCCATGTACGGCGTTGGCGAAATCACTGCCGCGCAGCTTATGGCCGAGATTGGCGATGTGCGCCGTTTTCCGCGCCGCAGCTCCATTGTGGGATTTGCGGGTGTCGATCCGGCTGTAAACCAGTCTGGCAAGCATGCGGCGCAAAGCACACCTACGACCAAACGCGGCTCCCCGCATCTACGGAAAACGCTGTACCAAATCGTC
>OHMX01000409.1_pt1 | contig 21055 bp, 17 predicted proteins | sample 1569471 | NCBI WGS metagenome assembly OHMX01 (sample SAMEA3879547, study PRJEB24766) | human gut metagenome | biome: human-associated habitat; feature: feces | place: USA | collected 1985/1987
AATGCCATCCTGCCGGAAGATCGTCCCCGCTACCTGATGGGGGTCGGCACGCCGGTGAACATCCTCGAGGGAATCGAGCGCGGCGTGGACATGTTCGACTGCGTGATGCCCACGCGCAACGGCCGCAACGGCCAGCTGTTCACGGCCGAGGGGGTCATCAACATCCGCAACAAGAAGTGGGAGGCCGACTTCTCGCCCATCGACCCCGAAGGCACAGCCTTCGTCGATACGCTCTACTCGAAGGCCTACCTGCACCACCTCTGCACCTGCGGCGAGATGCTCGCCGCGCAGATCGCCTCGCTGCACAACATCGCCTTCTACCTGCGGCTGGTCACGATGGCCCGCGAGCACATCGCGGCCGGGGACTTCAAGGCGTGGAAGGAGGCGATGGTCCCGCGCCTCACGCGCCGGCTGTAACCGCCGGGGCGAGGCCGGGTCACCCGCACGCAAAAGCGCCGTCAGCCCGACAGGGCCGGCGGCGTTTTCCTTTGGAATGCGGATTGGAGCGCGGAAGCGGGGATCAGCGGGACACCGTCACAGCACGCCCCGCCCGCAGGCAGAGCAGGTAGAGGGCTGCGACTGCCACAAGGCATACGGTCTCCCAGGCAGGCACCGTGCGCAGCAACTCGGCCGAAGCGCCGTCCATCACGCGGTAGTACACGACAACTCCGGGAACCAGCATCGCCGCAATGCAGGCGGCGAGGAACCAGCCGGAAGCCTTCACCCGGCGGTCGGCGGCCCGGAGCTCCGGGGCGGAAGCCTGCGCGGCGCGCAGCTGCGCACGCCGTGTGCGGGCAAGCAGCACGGCAACGCTCGGCGGGCAGATCAGGATCGGCAGCAGCCACCACGCCGACCAGCCGTTGCGTCCCGCACCGCGGAAAAAGGTCACCAGCGCATAGAGATACCAGGCAAAGAGAACGCAATAGAGAAGAATCGTCCACATAGGCACTCTGTTTTTATTAAAGGACAGGATGATACCCCCAAGGGAGGGCTTGTGGCAAATATAAAAAAACGGGGATAAAAACAAACGTTACCGGCCGTTTTTTCGCGTCGCGGACCGGAATCGGGCGGCAAAGTTCCATCCCGCAGGAACGCGGCACCCCTTCCGCCGCCATTTTTTGGAAAAAGCGCACGGATTTCGCGCGAAATGTCGTACATTTGTGGGCTATGAGACTGAAATTCCCCGGATTCAAAATCCTGGACCGCTACATACTCGGCAAGTTCCTCGCCACGTACTTCTTCGCCATCGCGATGATTATCATCGTCGTGGTGCTCTTCGACTACGTGGAGAAGGTCGATGACTTCACGGAGCTCCACGCCCCCTTCAAGGCCGTGATCTTCGACTACTACCTCAACTTCATTCCCTTCTTCATCAACCAGTTCAGCGGCCTTTTCACCTTCATCGCCTGCATCTTCTTCACCTCGAAGATGGCCTACCAGACCGAGATCGTCGCCATGCTCTCGGGCGGCATGTCGTTCCGCCGCCTCATGTGGCCCTACTTCCTCGGCGCCCTGATCATCGGCTCGCTCTCGCTCGCCCTCAACCTCTGGCTCATCCCCATCTCGCAGCGACACATCGTCGACTTCGAGTCGCAGTACCTCCGCCGCAAGCAGAACGCCCGCTACGACCAGCACATCTACCGGCAGATCGAACCCGGCACGTTCGCCTACATCCGCGGCTACAACGGCAGCTCGCACCGCGCCCTCTTCTTCGTGTTGGAACACTACGAGAACGGCTCGATCACCCACTCGCTCGAGGCCGCCGACGCCAAGGTCGACCCACAGACCCGCCGCTGGACCGCCCCGCGATACACGCGCCGCGACTTCGACTCGCTCGGCGTCGAACACTTCGAGCAGTACCGCAACCTCGACACGCTCATCAACCTCGAGGTCTCCGAACTGGGCGAGATCAACGACCTGATCCAGACGATGAACATCTCCGAGCTCAACGACTTCCTCGCCCAGCAGCAGGCCAAGGGCTCCGACTCGATCAACATCATCCAGGTCGAACGCCACGCCCGCTACGCCTACCCGCTCTCGACCTTCATCCTGACGCTCATCGGCGTGTCGCTCTCCTCGCGCAAGGTGCGCGGCGGAACCGGCCTGCACATCGGCATCGGAACGGGTCTCTGCTTCTCGTACATCCTCTTCAACCGCTTCTTCGAGGAGTTCGCCAAGAGCGGAACCCTCCCGCCCGGGCTGGCCGTCTGGCTGCCCAACATCATCTACCTGGGCATTGCCGTCTACCTCTACCGGAAAGCACCGAAATAACACCCGACCCATGAAGAATCCCGCATACTACAAGGAGCGCTGGCCGCTGCTCTTCAACCTGGCGATGATCGTCGCGATCATCCTCATTCTGGCCGTCGCGGCACACCTCGTCATGCAGATCGGCACGCGCCACGGCGCCCGCCGCACCGTGCCCGACTTTGCCGGCATGCCCCTCAAGACGGCCCTTGCCGAGGCGCAAAAACGCGACCTGAAGATCCACGTCAACGACTCGCTCTTCGTGCCGGCCTACGAGGGCGGCATCGTCCTCGACCAGCTGCCCGAGCGCGGCGTCGAGGTCAAGCCCGGGCGCACGGTCTACATCACGATCAACTCCTTCCGCCAGAAGATGGTCCCCGTGCCCTACGTCGCGGGACGCTCGCTGCGCCAGGCCAAGAACATGCTCGAAATCGCCGGACTGGAGATCGCCGAGCTGGTCTACCGCCCCGACATGGCCACGAACTACGTGCTCGAGGAGTACCTCGACCGCGAGCCCGTGCTGCCGGAGAGCCGCCTCGAGGCCGAGATGGGCAGCGGTGTGACGCTCCACGTCGGCATCGCGGAGGGGGCCGGGCCGACCGTCGTACCCCAGCTCGTCGGGGCGCCCCTGCAGGCGGCGAAGGGGCGACTCTGGGAGACGGGGCTCAACGTCGGACGCATCGACTTCGACGAGGGGGTAAACCTGCTCAACCAGAAGGATGCCCGCGTCTACATCCAGACCCCGGCGGCCGAGTACAACGCCGCCCCCGGTTCGCGCGTGGACATCAGGCTGACGCTCGACACGAAGAAGGTGGCCGAGAGCCGGGCCGCGGCAGAGAAGCGTGCCCGCGAGATCGCCGAAGAGCGCATGCGGCTCGAGGAGGAGCGGGCCGATTCGCTGGCGCAGGCCGCACTGGAGCGGGGTTTCGTCCTGCCGCCCGAGGCGAAGACGCCGACGGAAAGCAATGAAACCGAATCGGAAACCGACGCATTCTTCTACTGATGACCGACACGCGACATACGGAGACCGTGCGCGACGCCGCCCGTCCCGACCTGAACGACGAGCTGAACGGACAAACGGAGACGGGACCGGACGCCGGGGAGGACACGGATGACTCGGACGACTCGGACGATGACGAGGGGGCGGGGCTCTACGAGCATTTCGCCGTGGTGGCCGACAAGGGACAGACCCCCATGCGGCTCGACAAGTTCCTCACCGTGCGCATGGAGCACTGCTCGCGCAACCGCATCCAGGCGGCGGCCGACAGCGGCAACATCCTCGTCAACGGCAAGGCCGCGAAGTCGAGCTACAAGGTCAAGCCGCTCGACGACATCCGCATCGTGCTGCCCTATCCGCGGCGCGAGGTGGAACTGCGTCCGGAGAACATTCCGCTCGACATTCCCTACGAGGACGACGACCTGCTGATCGTCAACAAGCCCGCGGGGCTGGTCGTCCATCCGGGCGTGGGCAACTACACGGGCACGCTCGTCAACGCGCTGATGTACCACCTGCAGGGCACCGACATCGTCGGCGACGGCGAGCTGCGCGCCGGGCTCGTGCACCGCATCGACAAGAACACCTCGGGGCTGCTCGTCATCGCCAAGAACGAGCAGGCGCACGCCCGGCTGGCCAAGCAGTTCTTCGACCACACGATCACGCGCCGCTACGTGGCCCTCGTGTGGGGCAACTTCGAGGCCGACGAGGGGACCATCACCGGGAACATCGGGCGCAGCCCCCGCGACCGGCAGAAGATGTACGTCTTCGCCGACGGGTCGGACGGCAAGCACGCCGTGACGCACTGGCGTGTGTTGAAGCGCTACGGCTACGTGACGCTTGTGGAGTGCCGCCTCGAGACGGGGCGCACGCACCAGATCCGCGTCCACATGGCCTGGCAGGGCCACCCGCTCTTCAACGACGAACGCTACGGCGGCGACCGCATCCTCAAGGGCACGACCTTTGCCAAGTACCGGCAGTTCATCGAAAACTGCTTCGCAACGATGCCCCGGCAGGCGCTGCACGCCCGTTCGCTGGGCTTCGAGCACCCGACAACCCACCGCGAAATGCTCTTCGAGAGCGAACTGCCGGAGGATTTCCGCGCCGTGCTGGCCAAGTGGGACAGCTACACCGCAGGATCGACACCCGAAGCGGCCGCCACGGAGCCGTAGCCCCAACCGTCAGACACAGCAACAAACCATGTTTCTGCCTACGACCATCAAGGAGGTGCGCGCCCGCGGATGGGACGCACTCGACGTCATCCTCTTCACGGGCGACGCCTACATCGACCATCCGGCCTTCGGCGCCGCGGTCATCGGCCGCCTGCTCGAGGCCGAGGGGTACCGTGTGGCCATCGTGCCCCAGCCCAACTGGCGGGACGACCTGCGGGACTTCACCAAGCTGGGGACGCCGCGGCTCTTCTTCGGCGTCACGGCCGGAGCCATGGACTCGATGGTCAACCACTACACGGCCAACCTGCGGCTGCGCCACGACGACGCCTACACGCCGGGCGGCAAGGCGGGATTCCGCCCCGACTACGCCGTGACGGTCTACACGCGCATCCTCAAGCGGCTCTTTCCCCACACGCCGGTGGTGGTCGGGGGCATCGAGGCCTCGCTGCGCCGCCTGACCCACTACGACTACTGGAGCGATGCGCTCAAGCCCTCCGTGCTGGCCGAGGCGGGCGCCGACCTGCTGATCTACGGCATGGGCGAGCGCGTCGTCGAGCAGGTGGCCCGCACGCTGCGCAACGGATACAACGCCAAGCTGCTGCGCAAGCTGCGGCAGGTGGCCTTCCTCGCCGACGAGGAGTATGTCGCGCGGCTCGACCCCGCGCGGACGATCCGCTTGCACTCCTTCGAGGAGTGCTGCCGCGACAAGCGCGCCTTCGGCGAGAACTTCACCGTCATCGAGACCCAAAGCAACCTCATGGAGCCCGAGACGATGCTCGTCGAGGCGGTGGGCGACCGTTATGTCGTCGTCACGCCGCCCCACGCGACGATCACGACCGAGGAGCTCGACCACTCGTTCGACCTCCCCTACGAGCGGGCGCCCCATCCGCGCTATGCGGGCAAGGGCGACATCCCGGCGTGGGAGATGATCCGCTTCTCGGTGAACATCCACCGCGGCTGCTTCGGCGGCTGCGCCTTCTGCACCATCTCGGCCCATCAGGGCAAGTTCGTCACCTCGCGCAGCGAGCGGTCGATCCTCGCCGAGGTGGAGCGCGTCGTGCGGATGCCGGGCTTCAAGGGCTACCTCTCCGACGTCGGGGCCCCGTCGGCCAACATGTACCGCATGGGCGGACGCGACCGGAGGCTCTGCGCACGCTGCCGCCGCGCCTCGTGTCTCCATCCGAAGCGCTGTCCGAACCTCGACAACGACCACCGGCCGCTGCTGGCGCTCTACGAGAAGATCCGCGCCGTGAAGGGGATCAAGAAGGCCTTTGTCGGCAGCGGCATCCGCTACGACCTGTTCGACGACTCGCCCTACCTCGAGACGGTTATCCGCCACCACACCTCGGGACGGCTGAAGGTGGCGCCCGAGCACACCGAGGAGCATGTGCTGCAACTGATGCGCAAGCCCCCCTTCGCGCTCTTCGAGCAGCTGAACGCCGATTTTCACCGCATCTGCCGCCGCGAGGGGCTCCCCTACCAGTTGATCCCCTACTTCATCTCGTCGCACCCCGGCTGCACGGAGCAGGACATGCGGGCGCTGGCCGACAAGGTGCTCGGACGGCTGCACTTCAACCTCGAGCAGGTGCAGGACCTCACCCCCACGCCGATGACCCTCTCGTCGGTGATGTTCTACACGGGCGAGAACCCCTATACGCACGAGAAGGTCTACGTCGCCCGCTCGCAGGAGGAGAAGCGGCGGCAGAAGAGCTACTTCTTCGGCGGAAAGATGACCGCAACGGGCGGACCGGGTGGACCAGGTGCTTCGGGGCGGCGCAGCGTGCGACCGGCTGTACACGCGGCAGGCGGTGCGGTCCGGCACAACGGAGAGAGAACCTCCCCGGACAAAGGGGAGAGAACCGCTCCGGCCAAAGGTGCGGCCACCCGCAGCGGGGTCGGAAAGAACCCGGCAGGCGGTGCGGCCCGGCACAGCGGCGAAAAGACGGCCTCGCGGCAGGGATTCCGCCCGCCGCGTCACGCCGGATCGGGCACCGGAACGGGTCCGGGGCAGCCGCTTCGCAAGAAGCGGTAGCGCGGACCGCGTCCGCGCAGGCTACCGACGGGCGCCTCGGGCAGCCATTCCGACAGTTGTCCGAAAGCGTGCGGACGGGCAGCGAATCCTGTCCGCTGTTTTTCGGCAAAACGCAGGTTTCCTCCCCGCATTCCACGAGGGAACTCCCGTTGAACGAAAATCCCCGCTCCGGGCCGAAGGATCGGTATCCGGAGCGGGGATTGTGTATCGGATCGGACAGCGGCCGGAGTACGGCGGCCCTCCTGCGGCCGGTTATGCCCACATGGGCTTCAGCACGCCGAAGAGCAGCGCGGCGATCACGAAGGTCACGACGATGTTGAAGCACTGCGCCGTGAGGAAGGCCCACAGGGCGTTGCGGTTCTCCTTCGAGATGATCTCCCTGAGGCGCGTCTCGAGCCCCACGCAGACGAACGCCAGCGAGAAGAAGAGCGTCGAGAACATCTTGGCGACAGCCGGCTCGGCCAGCTTGCCCCGGGCGTCGGGAGTGAAGAGCCCGTAGCTCTGGCAGAGGCTGAAGAGGAGCGATGCGGCCACGAAGCCGAGGATGAATTTCGGGAACTTCTCCCAGACGATGCCCGCCGAGGGGCGGGCGCCGCCCTGCTCGCCGCGCGTCGAGAGGTAGAGGGCGATGAAGAAGGCCACGACACCGATCAGCACGTTCTGCGCCGCCTTGATGATGACGGCGTGCCGGTTGGCCAGGTCGCTCACCATCATGCTCGAGGCCGCCACGCCCGACGTCGTGTCGATCGTACCGCCGATCCACGCGCCGGCAACCTCCTGCACCGTCTCCGGATTGTCGAAGAGCAGCGGCAGCAGCCACGAGGCCAGCCACGGCATGAGGTAGATCATCGGGACGACAACGATCAGCACGAGCGAGACGATGTAGGACAGCTTGCGGTCGTCACCGCCCGCCACGCGCGCCGCAGTGATGCAGGCCGAGACGCCGCAGATCGAGACGCCGCTCGAGAGGATCATCGCCGTGCGCCGGTCGACGCGCATGCGCCGCGAGACCCGGTAGGCGAAGAACCAGACGACGGCCACGACGAGGCAGGCCTGCACCAGGCCAAAGATGCCCGACTTCATGACGTCGCTGAAGAGGATCGTGGCACCGAGGCAGACGACGCCGATCTTGATGTAGAACTCGCCCTGGATCGCGGGCTTCATCCACGCGGGAACGTGCCACACGTTGCGGATCAGCAGGCCGAAGAGCACCGAGAAGAAGACCGACTCGAAGCCGTAGTAGGCCACTGCGGGAATCTTGGCCACGACCTGCGCCAGCAGCGAGACGGCGAAGACCACGACGAGCGACGGCAGCAGCCCCCGCATCGGACGGCGCAGCAGCGCCATGCCCGCATAGAGGACAATGAGGACGATCACGAACAGCAGGGCGATGTTGTACCAGGCGACCTCGCCCACGAGGGTCGAGGGGATGCCGGGCAGCCGGTCGGGGATCAGCAGGGCCAGGGCCAGCAGCGGGATCGAGACCCAGACGACGACCCAGTCCTCGACACGGAGTTTTTCAAGCAGGGTTTTCATGGATGGCAGGGGTTGTTTCGGATGGTTTGACGGGTTCAGAAGATGCCGGTGAGCATCACGGCAACGACGTTGCGGTCCGTCATGCCCGGAGCGGCGTAGTGTTCATAGGTGTAGTTGAGCTGGCAGCGCAGCGGCCTGACGGGGTGCCACAGGATGCCGGCGGTCCAGTTCGTCTGGCGCGAATCGGCCGAGGCGGTATCCGGGAGCAGCGTGTCGTAGCGCACGACGGGCATCAGCGTCGGTGTCAGGCGCACGCCGCCCAGCACGTACCAGCCCGAGCTGTCGAACGTCCCGGCGGCGTACTCCTCCGTGGCGGCATAGCCCGTGCGGCCGCCGATCCACTCGCCGCGCACCACGCCGCGGCCGCGGTCGTAGCAGACTCCGGCGCTCACGCGCTGCCGCTCGAGGCAGTCGGCACCGTACTCGCCGCCGTACCACGACCCGGAGAGGGTCAGCCCCCGCACGGGGCGGAGGGTCAGCCGCGCCACGACATCCTTCGAGCGGTTGTTGTCCCGCAGGTTGATGCCGGCGCCGTTGAGCACACCCACGTCGTAGGAGAGCAGCGCCCGCTCCCCGCAGGGGAAGAAGCTGCCGTGGAGCGTGAGGCCCATGTCGCGGCCCGTATCCTTGAGCGTCTCGCCGCCCTGCATCGCACCGCCGACATAGCGGCCGCCGATCGGCTCGGCAAAGCCCATGAGCCGCTGCAGGGCCAGCGGGTACTCGATCAGCTCGAATTTCAGGGGGACGTAGTCGGTGTTCTCGATCGTGAAGGGGATCTTGTACTCGCCCAGCTTGAAGTTCAGCTGCCGGAAGGGCCGGTACTGGAGGTAGGCGTCGACGATCTTGGGCGAGGAGGCGAACTCCAGCTGCACGCGGTAGTCGAGCTTGCGCGCAATGTCGCCCCGCAGATCGAGGCGCACGCGCTTGATGAAGAACGACGAACTCTCATCGCTCCATTCGTAGCCCGCCTGCACGTAGCCCGAGAGGCGGGGAAGGCGGTCGAGGCGGTCAAGCCGCGCGTCGCGGGCCGCAGCCTGCGCCTTCAGCGCCGCGACTTCGGCCGCCAGTGATTCGAGCGAGGGGGTTTCGGCTGCCGTCCCCGCCGCGGAACCGGACGAGGCGGGAGCTGGGGCGGAGAGACCAGAGACCGAGGAAGCCGGGGCGGCGGCAGGAGCAGAGGCAAGGACAGGGGCTGGGGTGGCGGCGGGAGCAGAGCTGGGGCGGCGGCAATTTCGGCGGCCGGAGGCTCCGCAACCGGCTGTCCGGCCCGGACGCCGGACGCCCACGCAAGCAGCGCAAGTGTCAGAAGAAGAGGTTTCATAAGCGGAAGATCGGGTTTTCTGCAAAGTTCGCAACTCCGCGGCAAACGGGCAATACGCGAAAATACCTAAAAAGGGGCCGGGCAGCAGCCCGGCCCCCGACGCTTGTGGTGAGGGATTGGTGAACTTTTTATTTTACGGACCGGCGGTCCCGCCCGCCGACACGCATCAGAGTCGGTTGGTCAGGTCCTGCACCAGCTCGCCGTCGAACAGGTGCAGCACCCGGTGCGCATAGGTCGAGTCGTGCTGCGAGTGGGTCACCATGATGACCGTCGTGCCGTCGTGGTTCAGCTCCGAGAGCATCTCCATCACCTCGCGGCCGTTCTTCGAGTCGAGGTTTCCGGTGGGCTCGTCGGCGAGGATCAGCTTGGGATTCGCCACCACGGCGCGGGCGATGGCCACGCGCTGCTGCTGACCTCCGGAGAGCTGCTGCGGGAAGTGCTCGGCCCGGTGCGAGATGTTCATGCGGCTCAGAATCTCGTTCACGCGGCGCTTGCGCTCGGCAGCCTTCACGCGCAGGTAGATCAGCGGCAGTTCGACGTTCTCGAAGACGTTCAGCTCGTCGATGAGGTTGAACGACTGGAAGACAAAGCCGATGTTGCCCTTGCGGAAGCGCGTGCGATCCTTTTCGCGCAGCGTGGCCACCTCGCGGCCGAGCAGCTGGTAGCTGCCCGACGTGGGGTTGTCGAGCAGGCCCAGGATATTGAGCAGCGTCGACTTGCCGCAGCCCGACGGGCCTATGAACGCGACTACCGACTTCGCGGGAATGCTCATCGAGATTCCCTTCAGGGCGTGGAAGCTGCCGTAATAGAAGTTGACGTCGTTTGCTTCGATTTTTTCCATTTTCCGTTGTACGACTTTGAGATTATTTCATTTTCAGCTTGTTCTCGAAATATCTGCGCAGCATGCCTGCCAGCAGGTTTATAACGAGCACTATCACTATGAGTACCAGTGCCGTTCCGTAGGCTATGGGCTGCTGGGCGTCGATGTCCGTGCCGCTGGTCGAGATCACATACAGGTGGTAGGGAAGGGCCATGCACTGGTCGAATATCGATGTGGGCAGCTGGGGGAAGAAGTAGGCGGCGCAGGTGAAGAGTATGGGCGCCGTCTCTCCCGAAACCCTTCCGAGCGAGAGTATGAGTCCCGTGATTATCCTGGGCATGCCCATGGGGAGCACCACTTTCCAGATAGTCTGCAGCTTGGTGGCACCGAGCGCGAGGCTGCCCTCGCGTATGCCGGACGGTATGTCCCTCAGCGCCTCTTCGGTCGTGCGTATCACGAGCGGAAGCGACAGCAGTCCCAGGGTCAGCGAGCCGGCGAGTATGCTGTCCCCGAATCCGAGGTATTTGACGAACAGCGCCATTCCGAACAGACCGAATACTATCGAAGGCACTCCGCTGAGGTTGTTGGTCATCATCCTTATGAACTTGACCACCCAGCCGCGCGAGGCGTATTCGTTCATGTAGATTCCGCTCATTATGCCTATAGGGAACGATACTACCGCGCTTCCGAGCATCAGCAGCAGCGTGCCTACTATCGCGGGGAATATGCCTCCCTCGGTCATCCCGTTCTCGGGAGCCTTCGTGAGGAAGTCCCAGCTAATGACGCCCGCACCCTTGACTATGATGAAGCCGAGTATAGCGAAGAGCACCAGCACTACTGCGAGGCTCAGTATCCTGAACAGCGCGAATGCGGCCTTCTGCGTCCTGCGCTTGCGCCTGCCGTATGATTTGGGGTAAGTCTGACTGTCCATTTCCGTCAATTGTTCCTGGCCTTGTTCCTGGATGAGATGTATTCCACGCACATGTTGATGAAGAAGGTGATGAAGAAGAGTATCACGCCGAGCAGGAATAGCGACTGGTAATGCGCTCCGCCCGAAGGCGCCTCTCCGAGTTCCGCGGCTATCGTGGCGGGAATTGTGCGCAGCGGTTCGAGTATCGAGTGTGGCATTACGGCGGCGTTGCCGGTGACCATGAGCACCGCCATGGTCTCGCCGACCGCGCGTCCTATTCCGAGCACCACTCCCGACGCTATGCCCGACATCGACGCCGGGATCACGACCTTGTATATGGTCTGCCATTTCGTGGCGCCGAGCGCAAGGCTGGCTTCACGCAGGGAGCGCGGACAGCTGCGCATGGCGTCCTCGGCAACGGTGACTATCGTAGGCAGCGCCATTATCGCGAGCACCAGGCTGCCTGCGAGCCCGCTCTCTCCTACCGGAAGCCCGAAGGTCTTCTGGAGCATGGGCACTATGACTATCAGTCCGAAGAATCCGTACACGACGGACGGGATGCCGTTGAGCAGCTCGATTATGGGCTTCAGCACGCCCCTTACTTTCGGCGATGCCACTTCGGACATGTATATGGCTATGCTGATGCCGAAGGGGAGGGCGAAAAGTATCGCGAACAGGCTTACCCACAACGTTCCGAGCAGCAGCGGAAGCATTCCGAACAGGGGTGAGGGCGTTGCCGTGGGGAACCATTCCCTGCCGCCGAGCACTTCGGCGGCGCTTATCCTGTGCTCGTCCAGGATTTTCACCCCGTCACCGCTGCTTATCATGGACTCCGGGAGGAAAGCTATCATCCCGGGACTGGATGCTACCAGGGAGCACATCAGCGACTGCGCATGCTCGTACCTTTCGCCCAGCTGCGCTGCGGTGAAGTATTCGTCAGCGTCCTCGAGCCTGAACGGGATTATGGCCATGTCCTTGCCGCCCACCTCCTTCCAGTTCGTGACGTCCTCGTCGAATACGGCCTTTATCTGCTCCGCGTCGAGCTCGGTCACGGGATTGGAGGCGTTTACTGCGAGCACATAGCCCTTCTCCACCACCGGCTCCCTGAACAGTCCTGCCCCTTCCGTGAACAGGAACCCGATTATCAGCAGTATGGTCAGGCTTGTGACGAAGCCGCTCGCGGTCAGCAGCCATCTGACGGATTTTTCTAGGAATTTCTTCATTTTCCGGATGTTTGCCTGTCGTCTTCCTGTGCTATGGGGATGAAGCCTTCCTTCAGTACGAGCTTCTGGCCGGTTTCTGACAGGGCGTAGTCCAGAAATCCCCGTAGCGAGGCTTCCTTGCTGCTGTCATAGTAGTAGTAGAGCGGCCTTACGACAGGGTATGACCCGTCGGCTGCGGTCCCGACTGAAGGGTAGGCGTAGTGCTGTCCGCCGTCGTATGACACGGCGAGCGCCTTGACATATCTGTTCAGGTATGCCAGGCCTATGTATCCTATGGCACCGCGTGTCTGCCTTACCGACTGGATTATGGCTCCTGTGGCCGGCATGGAGAGCACGCTGCTCATGTAGTTCTTGTTGTCCAGTACGCTCTCCTTGAAGAATTCGTACGTTCCGGAAGAAGTCTCACGCGAGTAGACGACTATCCTGCAGTCCTCGCCGCCGACCTCTTTCCAGTTCGTTATCCTGCCCCTGAAGATCGCCTCGAGCTGCTCTCGCGTGAGGCTGTCGACAGGGTTGGAGGGGTTCACGACTATCGCCAGCGCGTCGTATGCCACCACGAGCTCGGTGGCGTCGAGACCCAGTTGTGCGAACTTCATGCTCTCGCTGAACTTTATCCGGCGCGAGGACATCGCTATGTCGGTGGTGTTCTCCGGAAGGGCCGCAATGCCCACGCCCGAACCTCCGCCGGTCACTATGATTTCGGCCTCCGGGTTTACCAGCAGGTATTGCTCGGCGAGTTCCTGTGTGAGTGGAAGGAGAGTGTCGCTTCCCTTGATGCGCTGGGCGTTGCAGAGGCTCCCCAGGCAGAGCGAAAAGAGTATGCAGGTTAATGTCTTCCTTGTCAGCATCGGCTTGCATGGAAAGCCGTCTGGCGGCGTTTCCGGCGGCAAAGGTAGGACTGCCCCGAGTCATATACAAGGGCGGGCGCGATTTATAATAAATTCTTAATCAGGCTGTAACTGTTTTGTAACCGCATGCGTCGGCGTGCCTTCCTCTCGAATTCTTTTCTTATAAGAAATAAAATTGTATGTTAGTGGCAGACTCATACTTATAAGTATGAATATTTTTACAAGAAAATACTACGCCGAAAAGATCGATCATTGGCTCGGAAGGCATCAGATTGTTGTACCCATAGGTCAGGGAAGGGTCGGTAAGAGCTTCATAATGAAAGATTTCATGAATCGTCATGCGAGCGATGACTCCTCGAATATCATAAGGTTTGACATATCCTGCCTTGTAGACCGTACCAGCCTTGCCGGAAATTGTCATTGAGCTTGCTTAGGTGAGGTTATTGAAATGTATGGTATAGTGGATAACGTACTTGCAAGGAAGGAATAACGTATTTCCGGCAGTTTGCGATGATGCTCACCAATGCCGAAACATGCCCCCTCCTCCAATCTTGTGGGCTCCCGGCGGCTACGGGCACTTTCCGGCAACTTTCGGTTGCTTCCGGCAAAACATCTTCCATCCTGACACCCCTTGCGGCAGCATAGGAGGCATGTGACCGGTGCCGATGTGGCCAATTTGGCACTATCAGCCTCATCTGCCTGCTTTCTGGATGCATAGGAGCCATGCCGGCGTGGCGGGTGTTTTGCCCGAAGGTGCAGGGCTGCCCTGAAAGCACTTGGATTCCGTGCTTTCGGCACCGCCACATATACCGTAGTGCCTTGGCAATGCAAACCGAGCAAGTTCATTTGCATTACTCTCGGCTTCTGTGAATATTCGGCACCGCCACATATACTGGTGCGCCTCGGGATAACAAATAAATTTGTTCTCCTCTCGGCTTCTTTCTATATTTGCTGAATATGCTGACAGCCGCACAGATAAAGCTCATACGCTCTCTCAAGGACAAGAAGCGCCGCGAGGAGAGCGGGCTTTTTGTCGTGGAGGGCGAGAAGATGATCCGCGAGGCCTGCGGCTCGTCTTTCCGTGTGCGCGAAGTCTTCCGTGAGGAGGAGATAGGCGCCGCCGCAATGGAGAGGATCAGCCTGTGCAGCAGCCCGTCGCCTGTACTGGCCCTGGTGGAGCTTCCCGAAAGGGGTGTGCTCCCGCCGGCGGGCGGCCTGTGCCTCGCGCTGGACTCCGTGCGCGACCCTGGCAATCTCGGCACCATAGTCCGTATCGCCGACTGGTTCGGCGTCAGAAGGGTCTACTGCTCTCCGGACTGTGCCGACCTCTATGCCCCGAAGGTCGTACAGGCCACTATGGGCTCGATATTCCGCGTGGAGGTATATTATACCGGTATCGCGGCCCTGTGCCGCAGTTTCCGTACGGAGGGACTGCATGTCTTCGGAACACTGCTGGACGGAGAGGACATATATGTCTCGGACCTTCCGCAGGAGGGTCTCGTAGTCATGGGCAACGAGTCGAGGGGGATAAGCCCCGAAGTGCGTGCGGAACTCGACAGGGGGCTGCGCATACCGTCGTTCGGAAGCGGCGGTGCCGAGTCGCTGAACGTGGCTGCGGCTACGGCCGTAACCCTTTCCGAATTCAGAGGGCGTCACGGATGCGGAGAAACATGCGTAAGACGATGAAAGCGGGACGGATGATAATGTATGCCGCGAGCCTGCTGGCCCTGGCTTCATGCAGCACCACGAGGCTGGTGCCGGAGGGGCAGTACCGTCTTGCTGCCAACCGTCTCGAGGTGGAGGGCGACAGGAAGCTGGGCACCTCCGAACTCAGCCAGTACATACGCCAGCAGCCCAACGACTACTTTCTTTTCGGCTGGAACCCGTTCCTGTGCATCTACAACTGGTCCGACGGCAGCGGCGAGGGTATAAACGGCTTCTGGGAGAAGATAGGCACTCCGCCGGTGGTGTTCAACCCGCTGCTCGTGGAGAATTCATGCGAGAACCTGAAGACGCACCTGAACTATCTGGGATACTACGACGCTTCGGTCAGCGGCGAGGTCGAGACCAGGGGACGGCTCGCCACCGTAACCTACAAGATAAACACCGGCGAGCGCCGCAGGATTGACAGCCTCGTGTTCGACATACCGGAAGGGGAGTTCGCCGAGGAGTTCTACGCCGATACGGCGAATGTCGGCGTCAGGGTCGGCGACTACCTGAGCGAGAAGTCCCTCGAGGCCGAGACCGTGCGCGGGGCGGAGTATTTCCGCGACCTGGGATATTACAGGTTCAACAAGAACCATTATTTCTTCGAGGCGGACACTCTCGACGGCAACACTCTGCTGTACTACAGGATAAGACCGTACAGCCGCAGCGAGAGCCCCGATTCGAGTGCGGTGCTGGGCAAGTACCGTTTCGGCGACGTCACCATAAGCTATCCTTCCGACCTGCCCCTGCGCGAGTCGACGCTCACGCAGTACAACATAATAAGGCCGGGCGAGTATTTCAGCGAGAGGGTGGTGAACACGACCTACAACCGTTTCTCGGCCCTGAGCCTGTTCAACCAGGTGAACATCGAGATCGCGCCTTCCGACAGCGCCACAGTCGACTGCGACATACAGCTCGACGGAATGGACATGATGGGCTTCAAGGCCAATATCGAACTGTCGTCGAACTCGTCCGGGCTTTTCGGAGCCTCTCCGCAGCTGACCTTCTACCACAAGAACCTGCTGGGCGGCGGTGAATGGCTGAATGTCGGCTTCACCGGCAACTGGCAGGTGATGCCCGGGACCGGAGCCGCCTCTACCGAGCTGGGAGTTTCCGCGAGCCTCAGCCTTCCCCATGCCCTGGGCTATCCTACCCGGAAGATACGCGGCCGCAACATCCCCCGTACCGAGTTCAACATCTCGTACAACTACCAGAACCGGCCCGAATACAAGAGGACGGTGGCGAACTTCTCGTACGGCTATACCGGACAGGCCCGCAGCCGCTTCTTCTACCAGATATATCCCCTCCGCATGAGCCTCGTGAAACTGTACGAGATCAGCGACGACTTCTACGGCACTCTCCTGCAGAACCCCTACCTGTGGGGCTCGTTCTTCGACACGGTCGACCTCGGCATAGGCGGGACGGTCTATTATACCACGGACGCCTCCATAGTGCCCAAGTCGTCATACCAGTTCGTAAGGCTGGACCTCGACCTGTCGGGCAACGTGCTCTCGCTGTTCAATACCCTGATGCCCTACAACGACATCACGAAGCAGCATTCGCTTCTTGGGCTTCCGTACAGCCAGTATGTGAGGACGGAACTGGAGCTGGCGAAGGTGTTCCGCTTCGGCCGCAACGAGTCTCAGGCCCTTGCCTTCAGGCTTAACGCCGGAGTCGGCAAGGCGTACGGGAACTCGTCGGCCCTGCCTTTCGAGAAGCAGTTCTACTGCGGAGGCGCGAGCAGCATGAGGGGGTGGCAGGCGAGGACTCTCGGCCCCGGCCATTCTTCCGACCTCGGGTATTTCATAATACCCAGCCAGACCGGCGACATGAAGCTCGAGTTCGACATGGAGTACCGCTTCAGGCTGTTCTGGAAGTTCGAGGGCGCGCTGTTTGCCGAGACGGGCAACATCTGGTATCTGGATTCGTTCAAGGACAGCTTCCCCGGCAGCCTTGCCGCCGACTGGGGTGCGGGTCTCAGGCTGAACCTCGACTTCATACTGCTCCGGCTCGATGCCGGATTCAAGTTCCATGACCCCTCCCGCGAGGCCGGCTCCAGGTGGGTCGGGCCCTCGGGCTGGGTGCAGAAGGGCGGATACGCCGTACATTTCGGCGTAGGATATCCGTTCTGACCTGTCAAACAACGGCATATGAAACAGATTATATATCAGGCTATGGCCAGGCTCTGGGGAAAGGGCCGCTTTTCTTCGTGGGATCTCAAGACCCTCGACTATCTGAGTTCGCTCGGCGTGGACTACCTGTGGCTCACCGGCATTCCGAGGCATGCCACCGGCAAGGATTTCGTCAAGGGCGACCCCGGCAGCCCCTATGCCGTAAGCGACTGGACGGATGTCAATCCCTATCTCGCCGACAGGCCTGAGGAGCGCATGAAGGAGTTCTCTCTGCTGGTGCGCAGGGTGCACCGCAAGGGAATGAAGCTTGTCATCGACTATGTTCCGAACCATGTGGCCAGGGACTACCGCGGAGGCATCGTGCATCACGACTGGTGCGACGGCGACTGGACCGACACTCTCAAGAACGACTGGAGTTCGCCCCGGACCTTCGGCGAGATGCTGCGCATCCTGAGGTTCTGGAAGGCTCTCGGTGTAGACGGCTTCCGTTGCGACATGGTTGAGCTCGTCCCGGCCGAAGCCATGCGCAGGCTTATTGCTGCCGTGAAGGAGGACTATCCGGATACCATGTTCATAGCCGAGGTATATGACCGCGGCAACTACAGGAAGTATGTCGAGGAAGTCGGGTTCGACCTGCTCTACGACAAGTCCGGTTTCTACGACAGGCTGGTCTCGCTCAGCCGTGGGGAATGCAGCGCGAGGGAACTCAGCTGGAACTGGCAGTTCCTTTCCGATCTTCAGCCGAGGATGCTGAACTTCCTCGAGAACCACGACGAAATCAGGATAGCTTCGCGCCAGGGTCTCGGCTCTGCCGGGAGGAGTTATGCCGCACTCGGGGTGTCGCTGCTTTTCAACGACGCCTCGTTCATGCTGTATTTCGGACAGGAGGCGGGGGAGGACGCCTCGGAGAGTTCAGACGGACGCACCTCGATATTCAACTGGTGCTGCCCGCGTTCCGTCGAGCATCTCAACTGCGCCATACACATAGGCAAGGGGCTTTCCGACGGGGAGTCTGCCGTTCTGGAACGCTACCGCGGGCTGCTCGGCCTTGCGAAACTTCCGGTCTTTGCCTCCGGGAACTGCTGGGATCTCTGCTACTGCAACCTGTCTTCGGAGGGTTTCGATGCCGACAGGCACTTCGTGTTCCTGCGCTATGACGGGTCGCAGACCTACCTCGTGGCGTGCAACTTCTCGGACAATCCCGCTTCGTTCCAGGTCGCGATCCCTCGGGAACTGTCACCCGTATGCCCCGAGCCTTCGGTACATATGACTATCGGAGCCTGGGACACTGCGGTCGCGAGGCTCCGATAGACGGGGGTATATTGCAGTAGCTGCTAATGCACGAGTATGCTGGCGAGCAGCGCGAGAATCGCGTAGAACTCGGGAAGCGCGGCATATATCATCGTGTTGGCCATGACGTTGTGTCCCTGGCTGATGCTGACTATACCGTTCGCGCATACCTGTCCCTGGCGTATTCCGGAGATGAGGCAGACGAGGCCGACGCCGAGGCCCACACCGAAGAACAGCGGGCCGTTGGAAGTAATGTCCCTACCTGTGGACCAGAGCAGCAGCGCGAGGAATCCGTAGAGACCCTGGGTCGCGGGAATAGCGGAGAGAATCATGTAGCTCGAAGACTTCTCGGGTGCCTTCTTGAGCGCACCCTCGGCGGCGTTGCCGCAGATTGTCGTTCCGATTGCAGAGCCTGTGGCTGCAAGCCCGAACATGAGGCCGAGGCCTAAATAAGCAAGAATTGTGTTTAACATAACGGTTGATTTTAATTTGTTTCCTATTTTCTGATGGGGTTGTATCCGGCACCTTCTCCCATGTATCCCGAATTCTTGAAGAACTCGACGAAGTTGAGCCTTAGGGGATGTACGAAGGCGCTCAGACAGTTCAGTGCCAGGTTCAGCGTATGTCCGAGCACCACGATGAGCACGAAGGGAATCCACTGCCAGGTGGGGTCGTCGCCCTTGACCATGCCGGCTATGAGGTTGAAGGTCGAGCCGAGCATGCTTCCCGACAGTCCGAGCGCATACAGACGGATGTAGCTGAGCACATCGCTCATCAGGCCGGATGCCATGTTGTAGGTGTCCCACAGTCCGGCTCCGATGTTGACGAGAGGGTTGCGGCCCCACTTGTTGAAGATATAGATTCCGAGTGCGGAAACGCCGGCTATGCCTATCAGCAGCCATTTCATCGCGGTCTCTGAAATCACGCCCAGCATGCCGAAGCTGAGGCCTATTACGCCTCCGACTATCAGCAGGGTCCAGCCGAGGGTGCTGAGGCTGTCCTTGAACCCGCTCTGCCTGACTGCCCAGACGGCCTTGACCACGAGGGCGATGCAGATGTGCACTACGCCGACCAGCAGCGAGAGTATCATCTGCTTGGCATAGGTCGCGCCGCCTATCTCCACATCGCCGGTAATCATGCAGTTCCTCAGGGCCTCGGGTATCCATGTCTGCTCGGTGAGGCTGACTCCGAAGAATCCTCCGAACAGGAAGCCAACCACTATCGTAGCGGCTCCCAGCGTGACTATCAGGCTCCATTTGTCCGCGAGCCCTCCGCTTCCGGCCTTCTTCCTCATGACGAAGCCGATGATGACGAGGAGTATGCCGTAGCCGACATCTCCCATGCACATCGCGAAGAAGAGCAGGAAGAATATGCTCAGGAACACCGTGGGGTCGAACTCGTTGTATACGGGCATGCCGTACATGCTCGTCAGGGGCTCGAACTGGCGCACATATGCGTTGTTGTGTATCTTTATCGGTGGATTGTCCTCTACCGTAGCGTCCTGCGCGATGTAGTATACATCCATGCCGTCAAGCGCCTCCTTCAGCTTCTGTCCGTCCTCCGTGGGGGCGAAGCCTTCGAAAATCACCAGGCTTCCGTCCGCCGCCGTCTCTGCGGTCACTCCGGCGAGATAGGTGCTGAGGTCGGAGTACATCGACTCTATCTTCTTCCTGAGTGCGGGCAGTTCGGGCTTTCGCGCTTCCAGCGCCGAGATATGCGCCTTCATCTCAGAAGTGAGGGCGTCGATTTCGGCCCTGTACCCGGAAGGGGTCTTCTCGGGTATCGGAACCTGAGTCGCGGGAACCGTATCACCGGTGCCTGCGGTGACGAACCATACGGTATACTTGTCTTCGTTTATGACCTCGATAGGGTAGACCTGCTTCCATGCCGGGTCGAACTGTTTCTTCGAGACGGTGTAGAAGCGGACCGAGAACTTCTCGAGCCTTTCCCTGTCGAACTCACCCCACGGAGATGCCTCGGAGAGTTTCCTGCCGAGGTCGGCGATCCTCGTCTTGAGTTCCTCGACCGTCCTGTCGCTGCAGTTCTCTATGCTCTTTATCTCCGCCTTGGCGGCTTCGATGTCGGAAAGGATTCCCGAGGAGACTTCGTCCACCGGCTTGTCGCTGCGGCGTATGTCCACGATACCCGTTTCCCGGAGTTGCTCCAGGAACCTGTCCTTATCCCCGCTGAGGAGGATAAAGTCGTATTTTGTCATCGGTACTATCATAGTCCGGCCTCCTCTTCTTCTTCGTGGCGGTTCTTGACTATCTTGGACGATGCCTTGGAGAGGTTCTCCGCATCCTCCATGTAGCGCTTGATCTTCCTTATCGCTTCCTGATAGCCCGGTATCTGGACCTTTTCGTAGAGGTTTACCTTCTGGGTGGTCTTCTTGCGGTTGAACTCCAGGATCTGCCGTTTCTGCTCGTAGATTTCCGACTCGATGCCCAGACGCGTCAGTTCCTTGAGTATGCTGACGCCGTCTGCGTACCAGGCCGGCTTCACGAAGGCGTTGAAAGGCTTGAGCTCGTAGTGGATCTCGCCGAGCGCAGGGGTGTTGACGCCTGCGACCTTCACCGTCTTCAGGTCGACGTCCGTAATGGTTATCAGGCCGGGTTCGAACTCGTTCCACAGCGCGGCCAGATAGTCGTAGCGCGACAGCGAGCGTTCCAGCTCTTCGGCGAGCCTCTGGGATTCGGTCTTTGCCGCCTGTACGCTCGAGCGCAGGGCCGATTCCTTGTTCTTCAGGGTCGGCAGGGCGTTCTGGCGTACCTTGAGCTGCTTGCCGAGGTTCGTCAGGGAAGTCTTGTTATATTGAAACTTTAT
>OHMX01000412.1_pt1 | contig 21016 bp, 20 predicted proteins | sample 1569471 | NCBI WGS metagenome assembly OHMX01 (sample SAMEA3879547, study PRJEB24766) | human gut metagenome | biome: human-associated habitat; feature: feces | place: USA | collected 1985/1987
CCGATCCGGAAGAGATTGTAAGTGCACTGAAAGAAAAATTAATCGAGAAATGAACCCTGATAAAATAAGAAGCGTATTGAATATACTCTTTATGATACTTGCCTTGGCAGCTATCATCGTATATTTCGTTGCAAAGGATGACTTCAAACTGTTCATCTACGTTTGTGGCGCAGCAATATTCGTTAAGCTGATGGAGTTTTTTATACGGTTCACCAACAGATAAGGAGAAGTGATTATGACAAAAGAAGATATTATAAAGCCCGAGAATCTGGTTGCCAAGAAACCGACTCTGATGAACGATAATCCCATGCACTACTGTCCGGGATGCAGCCACGGTGTGGTCCACAAGCTGATAGCCGAAGTAATCGAAGAAATGGGCATGGAAGACAAAGCAGTAGGTATCTCCCCCGTGGGATGTGCCGTGTTCATCTATAACTATCTGGATATTGACTGGCAGGAAGCCGCACACGGACGTGCACCCGCTCTTGCCACTGCGATCAAGCGCCTGTGGCCGGACAGACTGGTATTCACTTATCAGGGAGACGGTGACTTGGCATGTATCGGTACGGCAGAAACAATCCATGCACTGAACCGCGGTGAGAATATCACCATCATCTTCATCAACAACGCCATCTACGGCATGACGGGCGGACAGATGGCCCCGACGACGCTGCTGGGCATGAAGACCGCGACGACGCCCTACGGACGTGACGCGCACCTGAACGGCTATCCCTACAAGATCGCCGAGATGATGGCTCATCTGGACGGTGCAACCTACATCACGCGCCAGAGCGTGCACAAGCCGGCCAACGTGCGCAAGTGCAAGGCCGCGATCAAAAAGGCGTTCCAGCGCTCGATGGAGGGCAAGGGCTTCTCGCTCGTGGAGGTCGTCTCGACCTGCAACAGCGGCTGGAAACTCTCGCCCGTGGCCTCGAACGAGTGGCTCGAGCAGAACATGCTGCCCTTCTATCCGCTGGGCGATATCAAGGAAGTAAAATAAGAGGACGACTATGAAAGAGACGTTGATTATAGCAGGTTTCGGAGGACAGGGCGTCCTCTCGATGGGCAAGATTCTGGCCTACTCCGGCGTGATGCAGGACTACGAGGTCACGTGGATGCCCTCCTACGGTCCCGAGATGCGCGGCGGTACGGCCAATGTGACCGTCATCCTTTCGGACCGCAAGATTTCGTCGCCCATCGCCCATGAGTTCGACACGGCCATCATTCTGAACCAGCAGTCGATGGAGAAGTTCGAGCCGATGATCAGGCCCGGCGGCGTACTGATCTACGACACGAACGGTATCTCGCGCCACCCCGTGCGCACGGACATCTCGGTCTACTCGATCGACGCCACGGCCGAGTGTGCGAAGATGGGCCAGGCCAAGCTCTTCAATACGATGATCCTGGGCGGTTACCTGAAGGTCTGCCCCGTCGTGAAGATGGAGAACGTGATGGTCGGGCTGAAGAAGTCGCTGCCCGAGCGTGCCTGGAAGATGCTCCCGCAGAACGAGGAGGCGATCCGCCACGGCGGCGAGATCATCAGGAAGATCCGCTGATGGCCGTCCGCATCGATCCCGGGCTCTGCCCGCAGAACCACCGTTGTCCGATGATCGACGTGTGCCCCGTGGAGGCGATTTCGCAGGAGGGCTTTGCCCTGCCGACGGTCGATCCCGAGCGCTGCATCTCGTGCGGACAGTGTGTGGCGGGTTGCGGCAAGGGTGCCATGTCGCTCGCCGACGACGATGCGCCGGCGCGGAGCTGATACGCAGGTGCCGCAAGAACCGTCTTGTACGGTTCACAGGCTGTCACGAAACACTATCGAATGAAACAGCGCCCGACCTCAAAGGTCGGGCGCTGTTTGTTGTGGCGATATTGGACAGCTCTTCCGCTTACATGTTGATGTAGATAACGGGGTTTCGGGATTTGCTTATTAATCTTTTGTAGAGGTGGGGAGAATCCGGAACCTCCTCTCCCTCAAACTCCCAGCGCCCTTTATAGGGCTCGTATTCGGTCGGATACCAATGCAGCGGTTTGAATACTCCGACAATGTAACCCTTGGCAATGGCGAATACCCAGTCGGCACGTTGGACCCGATTGCCGTTTACTTTCCAGTATTTCTGGACACATTCGTACAGAGATTTCCCGTTTGTTTCATAGCTCTTGCCGATCTTGAGACAAACGATTCGTTCATTGAGGGTGTTTTCAAAATCGCCTCGCTCCTGACAGATTCTTTGCATGATATATTAATCGCTTTTTCACTATTTTACTTCCTTGTGCGGATCAGGATCACGCCGTTGCCGCCGCGAAGTCCATACATGTTGCTCCCCTTCTGCACCTCGACCGAGACCACGTCGCGGATGTTGATGCTGTTCAGGCTGCGCACCTCGACCCCGTCGCAGAGGATCAGCGCCGCGTTGTTGGAGTTGACCGAGCCGATGCCGCGGATGATGATCTGCCCGTTGTGGAGCTGCACGCTCGGAATCAGCCCGAGAATGGCCGACTGCAGGTCGGTGTAACCCCGGCGCACCATCTCCTCGCCCGAGAGCCGCGACGAGTTGCCCGTATATTCGCGCCGCTTGATGTAGCCGAAGCCGCTGTCGACCAGTCCTTCGTCCTCTTCATACTCCGGAGCTTCGGCGATCCAGCGGATGCGCAGGCTCCGGCGTCCGGCGACGGGAATCTCCTGCGATACGCGCTTGTAGGTGACGACGAGCGTATCCGTGGGTGCCACGTCCGTCAGACCGAACTCGCCGCGCTTGTTGGCAATCGTGTAGCGCTCGTCCGACTTGACCGTGATGCGGGCCTTGATGCCCTTGCCGGTCTGGTCGACAATCAGTCCGTTGAAGGGAACGGGTTCGGCGCTCTGAACCGACGGCAGGCCGATTCCGCCGACGAGCAGCAGGAGGATAAGCAGCAGTTTTTTCATAAGGAGCTGTTTTAGGTGGTGATTCCTATTGCAAGATAAGAAAAAACAGGCAATATGCGGAATGTCGGCCCGCTTTTTTCAAGGGGCGCGACCGGACCTTGCTCCCTTTTGCCGCCGGAGGGTGGATGGAGACGGGCTGTCGCGGAGCCCGCGGGCAAAGGTTGCGGCCGGAGCGCCGGGGCAGCTGTCGTGAAAAATCCCGGCCTTGCGGACCGGGATTTTGTGGAAACAGCAGCGGCTGCCTTGAACTACCGCCTCTCCTATCGGTGGAAGCGGCAGAGGTTGACGTCGCGCCACCCCAACAGCAGCTCGCGCACCGCAAGGCGCTTTTTGCCTGCGAGTTGCAGCTCGCCGAGCGTGAGCCAGCCGTCGGCGCACGCCACGCGAATCAGCGTGCGGCCGTCGCTCTCGATTGTGCCGCACGGCTCTCCGTGCTGCGCCGGCTCGAACGAGGCCGAGAAAATCTTGACCGTCGAGGGCGTTGCGTCGTCTTCGCGGTACATCTCGGTCCAGGCGGCCGGATAGGGTGACAGCCCGCGGATGAAGTCGACGATGCGCTTGCCGGGCCGTGTCCAGTCGATGCGGCAATCCTCCTTGAAGATTTTGGGCGCCGGGCGCAGCGTCCGTTCGTCGACCGACTGCTGCTCGACGGGCGTGATGTCGCCCGCGGCGATGCGGTCCACGGTCCGCGTAACGAGCGACGTGCCGATGTTCATCAGCCGTTCGTACATCGTCCCGACCGTATCCTCGGGGCCGATCGGCACGCGCACCTGATCGAGGATCGCCCCCTTGTCGATCTCGTGGTTGAGCAGGAAGGTCGTGACGCCCGTTTCGGTCTCGCCGTTGATGATCGCCCAGTTGATCGGCGCCGCGCCGCGGTACTGCGGCAGCAGCGAGGCGTGCAGGTTGAAGGTTCCCAGGCGCGGCATGGCCCACACGATCTCGGGCAGCATGCGGAACGCGATGACGATGCCCAGGTCGGGTCGCAGCGCCCGCAGCGCCTCGACGAACTCCGGATCGCGCAGCTTGACGGGCTGCAGGACGGGCAGTCCCAGCTCGCGGGCCGCCACCTTGACGTCGCTCTCGTGGAGCTTCTGCCCGCGGCCGGCCGGTTTGTCGGGTGTCGTGACGACGGCCACGACGTGGTAGCCCCCGGCGACGAGCGCCCGGAGCGACGGCACGGCGAATTCGGGCGTGCCCATGAAGACGATGCGCAGCTGCCTGGCGTTTTCCATCTGCCTATGCCTTTTTCAGACCCAGCGTGTGGTGCATGCGCTCCTGCTTGGTCTCCAGATAGTGTTCGTTGTACTTGTTCGGGGCGATGACGATCGGCACGATCTCGTCGATCTGCAATCCGTAGCCCTCGAGCCCGGCCCGCTTGAGCGGGTTGTTGGTCATCAGCCGCATGTGGCGGATGCCCAGCTCGCGGATGATGCTCGCCCCCACGCCGTAGTCGCGCTCGTCGGCCTTGAAGCCCAGCTTGAGGTTCGCGTCGACCGTGTCGAGCCCCTCGTCCTGGAGCTTGTAGGCGTGGATCTTGTTGCAGAGACCGATGCCGCGTCCCTCCTGATTGAGGTAGACGATGGCGCCCTTGCCCTCCTTCTCGATCATCTGCATGGCGCGGTGCAGCTGCTCGCCGCAGTCGCAGCGGTACGACCCGAAGATGTCGCCCGTGGCGCACGACGAGTGCACGCGGATGAGCACCGGTTCGTCCTCGGTCCATTCGCCCTTCGTCAGGGCTACGTGCTCCACGCCGTTCGACTTCTGGCGGAAGGGCGTGATGCGGAAGTCACCCCACTCGGTGGGCAGCGGCACGGTGACGCCCCGCTCGACGATCGACTCCTGGCGCAGGCGGTAGGCGATGAGCGAGGCGATGGAGATGATCTTCAGGCCGAACTTGCGGGCCTTCTCGACGAGCTGCGGCAGGCGGGCCATCGTGCCGTCCTCGTTCATGATCTCGATCAGTGCACCGGCCGGCTGCAGGCCGGCGAGGCGGGCCAGGTCGACGGCCGCCTCGGTGTGGCCCGGACGGCGCAGCACCCCCTTCTCGCGGGCGCGCAGCGGGTTGATGTGGCCCGGACGCCCCAGGTCGCTCGGGCGCGTCGCCGGATCGGCCAGCGCGCGGATCGTCGCGGCGCGGTCGTGGATCGAGACACCCGTGGTGCAGTCGTGGCCCAGCAGGTCGACCGTCACGGTGAAGGGCGTGCCGAGCAGCGAGGTGTTGTTCTCCTCCATCATGTTGAGCTCCAGAGCGGCGCACCGCGCCTCGGAGAGCGGTGCGCAGAGCACGCCGCGCCCCTCCTTGAGCATGAAGTTCACGATCTCGGGCGTGATCTTCTCCGCGGCGACGATGAAGTCTCCCTCGTTTTCGCGGTCCTCGTCGTCCACGACGATCACGATCTTGCCGTTGCGGAAATCCTCGATGACCTCCTCCACACTATTCAGAATCGTCTCTTTTGCCATTGCGTTTGATTTTTATTGCGTTTTTGATCTTGCGGAACATCGGCGCGAGCCTCTCTTCCACGGCCTTGATCTTGCCGGCATACCAGTCCGTGTCGAGCAGCGACGAGTCGTTGGTCGCCTTGTAGGTCAGGTAGACGGCGATCGGCGTGAGGATGAAGGTCGAGAGCCACATGCCGTAGACGGCATCCCAGCTTCCCTCCTTGGCGAGCTTCTCGCCCGAGAGGCTGATGATGTAGTAGATTACGAAAAAGATGATCGACACGACGACCGGGAGTCCCAGTCCGCCGCGGCGGATGATCGCCCCGAGCGGTGCGCCGATCAGGAAGAAGATGATGATCGACACGGGCAGCGAAATCTTCTTGTGCCACTCGACCTTGCTGCGGTAGAGCTGGTTGAGCGCATCCTTGGCCGTCGTCTCGTCGAAGGCGAACATGTTGCGCGAGTTCTTGGCCAGCGTGCGGGCATTGTCCCACACCTCCTCCTTCTCGCGCACCGGAAGCCGTGCGATCGAGTCCATGGCCATCAGGTTGCCGTAGCCTCGCTTGTCGACGCGCAGACTGTCGGGCTGCGGCAGCACCGAGTTGTCGCGCACGAAGATCTGCTCCTTGAGCAGCGGCTCGTAGGAGCTCGTCGTCGCGGCGTTGACCTTCAGCTCGAGCGAGTCGATGTCGTGCTGCAGCTCGCTGATGTCCTTCGTCTGGCTGTTCGAGAACTGGTTGGCGTCGCTGCGGCCCATGGCAAAGCCGTCCATGCGGATGATCTGCTTCTGGAGGTCGAACGTGTGGTGGCGCAGCGTGCTCTTGGTGTACCACTGGCTGTTGCGGGCCTGTTCGTAGGTCTGGCCGTGGAAGAGCGTCACGAGCAGGTAGCGCTTGTCGTCCGAGAGGCGGATATAGCCCGAGTCGGCGACGATGGTGTTCATGTTGCCGTTGGCCTGGCGGTTGTCGTAGATCAGCACGTCGCGCAGCAGGTGCGTTTCGGGGTCCTGGTGCCCCACGCGGATCGACATGTTGTCGATGCCGTTGAAGAAGAGGCCGTCCTGGAATTCGAGCGTCTGTTTCTGCTGGCGGATGTCGTAGATGATGCTGTACATCTTGCGGTTGGCATACGGCACGAGGTCGTTGCCGATGAAGAAGCTGCCCACGGCGATGAATCCCACGAGGATGATGAGCGGCTTGGTGATGCGCACGAGCGACATGCCCGCGGACTTCATGGCCAGCAGCTCGTAGTTTTCGCCCAGGCTGCCCATGGTCATGATCGCCGCCAGCAGCATCGAGAGCGGCAGCCCCATCGGGATCATGTTGGCCATGGCGTAGGACATCAGCTCGATGATGATGCCGGCGCTCAACCCCTTGCCCACCAGCTCGTCGATGTAGCGCCAGACGAAGTTCATCATCAGCACGAACATGACGATGAAGAACGTCAGGATCATCGGTCCCAGATAGGACTTCAGGACGAGTTTATGAATGCTTTTCATGCGGCAGGCGCGGTTTTTTCCGACACAAAGTTAACAGTTTTGCGACAATAAGCGCAAAGGTGAGGGTAAATATTATGGCCGCGCCGGGCGGAACGTCCAGTTCATAGCTTGCCGCGAGGCCCGCGACGTTGCCCGCAACGGCCACGAGTGGCGCACAGCGGGCGATGGTGCGGTACGAGCGCGAGAAGGCGTTGACGATCACTACGGGCATCGTAATGAGCGAGATGAGCAGCACGATGCCCATGATGCGGATCGAGAGGACGATCGTCACGGCGACGAGCGCCGCCATCACGTAGGAGATCACGCGCGTGGGGATACCGCGGCTGCGGGCGAAGTCGCGGTCGAAGGCGACGTACATGACCGGGCGCAGCCACAGGGCGGCGCCCGCAAGGACGACGGCCGTGAGTGCGGCGAGAGCCGTGACGTCGCCATGCGTGACGGTGACGATGCTGCCGAAGAGGAAGGCCGAGAGGTCTCCGGAGGTGTAGCCCGGGCGCAGGCTCATGAAGAGCGCCCCGACGGCCATGCCCACGGACCAGATGATGCCGATGGCCGAATCCTCGCGGATGCGGCCGCGGCTGCCGGCCCACTCGATGCCCAGGGCCGAGAGCACGGCGAAGAGCATCGCCCCGGCAATGGGGTTGGCTCCGAGGTAGAAGGCGATGCCCAGCCCGCCGAACGAGGCGTGCGTGATGCCCCCCGCGAGGAAGACCATGCGGCGGCAGACGACGTAGGTGCCGATCACGCCGCACGTGATGCCCGAGAGGATGCAGGCCGCGAGCGCGTTGTAGAGATAGCCGTAGCGGATCAGGTCGCTGAAAAATTCCATGAGCGTTCGTCGATAGCGCGCAAATTTACGCTTTTTTATCGGAAAGCCTCCAAATTTCGCGCGGTTTTCGTAATTTCGTGCCCGAAAAAGCGAAGGAATCATGCAACCCCGAAGAGTCAGTTTTCATACGCTCGGCTGCAAGCTCAACTTCTCGGAGACCTCGACGCTGGCCCGGGAGTTCGAGCGCGGCGGCTTCGTGCGCGTCTCCCCCACGGCCGAGGCCGACATCTGCGTCATCAACAGCTGCTCGGTGACCGAGCACGCCGACAAGAAGTGCCGCAACCTCATCCGGCGGCTGCACCGCCGCAATCCGCAGGCGATCATCGCCGTGACGGGCTGTTACGCACAGCTCAAGCCCGAGGAGATTGCGGCAATCGACGGTGTGGACATCGTGTTGAGTAACAACGATAAGGGAGCGTTATATAAACGGGTGGTTGAACTTTCCGGCAAGGGCCGGGCGCAGGTTTACAGCTGCGACACCGACTCGCTGACCTCGTTCTTCGCGGCCTTCTCGAGCGGTGACCGCACGCGGGCCTTCCTCAAGGTGCAGGACGGCTGCGACTACTGCTGCTCCTACTGCACGATCCACTACGCCCGCGGAGCAAGCCGCAACATGCCCGTCGCCGACCTGGTGGCCGAGGCGCGCGAGATCGCCGCGGCGGGTCAGAAGGAGATCGTTATCACGGGAGTCAACACCGGGGATTTCGGCCGCACGACGGGCGAGCGCTTCATCGACCTGCTGCGGGCGCTGAACGAGGTCGAGGGGATCGAGCGCTACCGCATCTCGTCGATCGAACCGAATCTGCTAACGGATGAAATAATAGCCTTCTGCGCCGCCTCACCTAAATTCCAGCATCACTTCCACGTGCCGCTGCAGAGCGGCTCGGACCGCATCCTCGGACTGATGCGCCGCCGCTATACGTCGGCGCGCTTCGCCGAGCGCATCGCCGCCGTGCGGCGCCTGATGCCCGACGCCTTCATCGGCATCGACGTCATCGTGGGATTTCCCGGCGAGACGGAGGAGGATTTCCGCCGCACCTGCGACTTTCTCGAGGAGCTCGCCCCGGCTTTCCTGCACATCTTTCCCTTCTCGGAGCGGCCCGGCACACCGGCCGTCGACCTGCCGGGCAAGGTGCAGCCGAGTGTGGCCACGCATCGCGTCGAGGTGCTCGAGGCGCTCTGCGACCGGCTGCACGGCGACTTCTGCCGCCGGGCCTGCGGCACGGAGGATACCGTGCTGTTCGAGAGCACGATGCGCGGCGGCATGATGTTCGGCTATACGGGCAACTACCGGCGCGTGAAGGCCCCCTACGACCGCTCGCGCATCAACACGATCTGCCGCGTGGCGCTCGGCGAGATGGACTCCTCGCACGATTTGATCGGCGAAATTCGGGATTAATCGCGGATTATTCGTATATTTGCACGTATATTTTTTTCAAGACAACCGGATTAATCTATCGGAAACATGACGGGCTTGCGCAAAAGGGTGACGGTCGGATTTCTGAGCATCGTCTGCCTGCTCTTCTTCTCGGGGATGGTCTCCTTCCTGGAGTTGAGCCACTTGAGCCGTGATACGGGCGAGATCCTCAAGGCCAACAAGCGAAACATCGAACTGGCCAAGGAGATGCTCGACGCCGCACACGAACAGAACATCGCGCTGATCCACCTGGCGGTCTTCGGCGACCGCTCCTACGACAGTCTCTGCCGCGCCGAACTCGAGCGGCTCGAAAATACGCTGCTCGTCGCCCAGAACGAGGCGCTCGAGAAGTCGTTTCTCGATTCGCTGGCCTTCGCGACGACCGAGCTGCGCCTGTTGATGGACAACTACCTCGCCTTCGGCCCGTCGGCCGATTCGCTCGGCCGGCAGCAGGTCGATTCGGTGGGCGGCCGCTGGTACAACGACGAGTACGAGGCGCTCTACGGCCGGCTGACCTCGGCCATCAAGAACTACATGACCTCGACGCAGAGCTCGCTCGCCCCGCGTGCCGAGCAGATGAAGAAGAATGCCTACCGGGCCGTGACCCCCGTGCTGATCTCGCTGGCCGTCATGATCGCCATCGTGCTGATGCTCTACTACTTCATGACGATCTACTGCGTGAATCCCATCCTCGGGATGAACAAGGGGCTGGGTGATTACCTCTCCTTCCGCATCCCCTTCACCGTCAAGGGCGAGTGCAAGGACGAGATGCTCGAGCTCAAGGAGAAGATCGACACGCTGATCAACCAGTCGAAACAGTCCAAATCGTGATGCCGCAATGAGAGTGGATGTGGTTTTGCGCTATGTCGGCGTCGTGATGCTCTTCATCGCGGCGTTCATGCTGCTGTCGGCGGGTATCTCCTACGTCAGCGGCGTGGACTCGGCATTCTATCCCCTGCTGCTCTCGTCGCTGCTGACGGCTCTGCTGGGGGCTTTCCCGCTGATTTTCGTCGACCGCAAGGAGCAGATCACCAACAAGGAGGGTTTCTGCATCGTCGTCGGCTCGTGGCTCGTGGCCTGCGTCGTGGGTATGTTCCCCTACCTGATCTGGGGCGGCGAGTTCAGTCTGGAGAATGCCTGGTTCGAGAGCGTCTCGGGCTTCACGACTACGGGCTCCACGATCCTCAACGACGTCGAGATCCTGCCGCGCGGCATGCACTTCTGGCGCATGTCCACGACCTGGATCGGCGGTATGGGTGTCGTGATGTTCGCGCTGGTGGTCCTGCCGTCGATGGGCCGCAGCAAGATGACCCTCTCGAATGTCGAGCTCTCGACGCTGGCCAAGGACAACTACCGCTACCATACGCAGCTCATCGTACAGATTCTGCTGGTCGTCTATGTCGGATTGACGGCCTTGACCACCCTGCTGCTCAAGATGGCTGGCATGAACTGGTTTGACTCGCTCTGCCATGCCATGTCGGCCTGCGCGACGAGCGGCTTCTCGACCAAGAACGCCAGCCTGGCCTACTACAACAGCCCGGCCATGGAGACGATCCTCATCTTCGCCATGGCCTTTGCCGGCGTGCACTTCGGCCTGATCTACGCCACCGTGACGGGCAAGCGCAACAACATCTTCCGTTCGGAGGTGGCGCGCTACTATTTCGGCATGCTGCTTCTGGGCAGCGTGCTGATCGCCGTGAGCCTCTATGCCGCGGACATCTACCCCACGTTCTGGCGGGCCTTCCGCTATGCGGCCTTCCAGTTCGTGACGCTTGTATCAACCACCGGCTTTGCTACGGCCGATACCAACGTGTGGACCTCGTTCGCGATCATTCTGCTGATCTTCGGTTCGATCATCTGCGCCTGTGCCGGTTCGACGGCCGGCGGCATCAAGGTCAACCGGCTGGTGCTGGCCGGCAAGATGATGCGTGCACGCCTCAAGCAGCAGCAGCATCCCAATGCCGTGATCCGCATCCGGCTCGACGGCATCATCCAGGACAACGAGACCCTCTACGGGGTGCTGATCTTCATCGTCACCTACCTGATGTTCATCCTGTTCGGGACGGTCGTCGGCACGCTCTTCGGCTGCGATCTGATGACGAGCTTCTCGGGCTCGGTGGCCTCGATCGGCAACGTCGGTCCGGGCTTCGGCGAGGTCTACTCGATGGGCAACTACGGCGCCCTGCCCTCCGCGGTGAAGCTGGTCTTTTCGCTGCTGATGCTGCTGGGCCGTCTGGAGATTTTCGGTCTCATTCAACTCTTTTTCATTAAATGGTGGAGATAACTGCGATGTTTCGTCGATTTTGCATATCGCTTCTGTCGCTTGCCGCGCTGCTTCTCTGCGGGGAGGCCGTTGCGCAGCAGCCGGCCGTGCAGGCCCGCATTGCGGGGCTGGAGAGCAACGAGGAGTACATGTCGCTGCTGCGCCGCGATGCGCAGCTGCAGGTGCGTGAGGATTCGATCATGCGCGTCGTGAGCGGCATGCGGCATCGCCTGCACGACGAACCGGACAACCGCCAGCGCTACACGCAGGAGATTCTGCGGCTCGAAAGCCTGATCTTCGACCTGCGCACCGCCAAGGGGCGGCTGATCGACCGCATCAACGCCATCGAGCAGGAGTGGGTCCTTGCCAACCTGAACTCCGCGTCGGCTTCGGAGCCGTCATCCGCGGCGGAGGTCTCCATCCCCGACTCGCTCAAGGTGCGCAACCTGGTATACAACAGCTATTTCCGTGACTGTCTCGCTCCGGAGGACTACGCCGCGCTGCGCCGTGCCCAGCGCATGGAGCCGCAGGCCGTGGACTATGTCAACCGCTTCCTGGTCAACCACGGGACCGCCACCGATCTGGCCGAGGCCTATGCGGCCGCCCGCACCGAGGGCGAGGCGCTGGAGATTCACGACCGCTTCGAGGCGCTCGAGCGGCAGAACGCGGGGCTGGCCGATTCGCTGTCGACCCTCTGGAACTACATCTACGACAACAAGAGCTACGCCTACTCCTACGTGCTCGACCGGCTGGGCGAGGAGGAGATTCTCTCCCGCGAGGAGGAGCTTGCGGCGCGGGCGTCGCGTCAGATGACCACGCTGCGCGGCGAGACCGCCTCGGATGCCGTGGCGGACTACTTCCTGCGCAAGCGCGTGATTGTCGACTACGAGGAGCAGGTGGCCCGCGTACTGGGTCTGACGGCTGCGGCCGACTCGTTGCGGGGGGTTGCCGGGCAGCTGGAGACGGTGGACTTCCGCCTGCCGAAGGTGCGCATCGCCGAGCGCAGCTTCCTCGACTACGATACGGTCGCCTTCTCGTCGCATCCGAAATACACCTACCAGAACCCCATTCCCGAGTGCAAGGTCTACGCCAACGGCACGATCTACCGCATCCTGCTCGGAACCTTCAATACGAAGCGTGCGGCAGCGACCTTCCGCGGCGCCTACCCGCTCTTCTACCTGATAAACGATGCCGGCAAGTGGTGCTACTATACGGGCGGCTTCGCCACCTTCGACGAGGCCGAGGCGGCGCGCAAGCTCCTGAAGGAGCATGGCTTCATCCGGCCCGAGATCGTGGTCTGGACCGACGGTGTCTACCGCAACCTCGCGCAGGAGCCCGATACCGCCTCCACCTTCTTCCGGATCGAGATCGCCGGAACGGAGGCGCTCTCCGAGGCGGTCAAGCAGGCGATCGCCGAACAGGCCGGCTCGGCCGAACTCTCGCGGGCCGGACACTACTTCGTCGTCGGGACGTTCGACGACCGCGCCGTTGCCGACCGCGTGGCGGAGGCGATCCGCCGGGCGGACGACACGCTGGAAATAAAAGTCGTCGAAATCGCGGAATAATCGGAAAAAATCCGTATATTGCCGTATAACCATTGCAATCGCTCTCCATGGACCTGTTGTATGTCGTGCTGCTGATTCTTTTCGGCGTGCTGTTCCTCGTCGCCGAGATCGTGCTGCTGCCGGGCGTATCGGTCGGTGCCCTGCTGGCGCTGGTCAGCTACGGCGGCGCCGTCTACCTCGCGTTCCGCGCGTTCGGAACCGTCGGCGGCATCATCGCCATCGCCGTCGTGCTGCTGCTGTCGCTCGTGGCGACGATCATCTCGCTGCGCGCCAAAACGTGGCAGCGCTTCTCGCTCAGGCAGCAGATCGACTCCTCGAGCATGCCCCGCCCCGAGGAGGAGCTGCATGTCGGCGAGCGTGGAAAAACCCTCTCGCGCCTCTCGCCCATGGGCCGCATCGAGATCGACGGCCGCATCTACGAGGCCAAGTCGCTCGACGCCTATGTCGATCCGCAGCGCGAAGTCGAGGTTGTGGGATTCGAGAACTTCAGCGTGATCGTGAAAGTAGTCAAATAACCTAACTAAAAGCCCTTTTCGCTATGGATTTCCAGTCTGGAATGATCGTACTGATCGTCTTTGTGTGCCTGTTTGCCGTCTGGCTCGTCTTCTATTTCATCCCCGTGGGACTGTGGTTCTCGGCCCTGGTATCGGGCGTGCGGATCAGCCTGCTGCAGCTCATCCTGATGCGCTGGCGCAAGGTGCCGCCCTCGACGATCGTCTCGTCGATGATCGAGAGCACGAAGGCCGGACTGAAGCTCAACCCCAACGAGCTGGAGGCGCACTACCTCGCCGGCGGCAACGTCACGAACGTCGTGCATGCGCTCGTCTCGGCACAGAAGGCCAACATCATGCTCGACTTCAAGATGGCAACGGCCATCGACCTGGCGGGCCGCGACGTCTTCGAGGCCGTGCAGATGTCGGTGAACCCGAAGGTCATCAACACGCCGCCCGTGGCCGCCGTGGCGAAGGACGGCATCCAGCTCATCGCCAAGGCGCGTGTGACGGTGCGTGCCAACATCAAGCAGCTGGTCGGCGGCGCCGGTGAGGAGACCGTGCTGGCGCGTGTCGGCGAGGGCATCGTCTCGTCGATCGGTTCGGCCGACTCGCACAAGATCGTGCTCGAAAATCCCGACTCCATCTCGCGCGTCGTGCTCGAAAAGGGCCTCGATGCCGGGACGGCCTTCGAGATTCTCTCGATCGACATCGCCGACATCGACGTGGGCAAGAACATCGGCGCCCAACTGCAGATGGACCAGGCGCAGGCCGACAAGAACATCGCGCAGGCCAAGGCCGAGGAGCGGCGTGCGATGGCCGTGGCGCTCGAGCAGGAGAACAAGGCCAAGGCGCAGGATGCGCGCGCCAAGGTGATCCTGGCCGAGGCGGAGGTGCCGCTGGCCATGGCCGAGGCGTTCCGCAACGGCAACCTCGGGATCATGGATTACTACAAGATGAAGAACATCATGGCCGATACGTCGATGCGCGAGTCGATCGCCCGGCCCGAGAAGAAATAGCCCCGCCGCCCGGGATGCGGGCACAACAGGGGGCGTCCGAAGGGGAATCCGATACCGGATTCCCCTTTTTCATGTCCGACTTTTTCATGCCCGACGCAAGACGCCCGGCAGCGCCGGATGTCGGGAACACGGGATACTTGATTTCCGAAGCGTATGCGGCCGGAAGTCCGGAGTGCCTGACGCCGGTGTCCGGCGAGCGCCCGATGTTCGGGCACCCGATGCCCGTGGTGTGCCGTATCGCTGATTTCCGAAGCGTATGCGGCCGGAAGTCCGGAGTGCCTGGCGGCAGTGTATGGGGGCACAGAATGCCGGATACCCGAATCCGGATGCCGGGCGGTGCCCCTCCCGGCGCCTGCTGCGGCAATCCCGGGCGGACCTGCTGCCGGTCGCGGTGCCGGAAATGGCGCGCCGACATACTAATCGGGCCGTGAATCCGTTAATGTGAAGAACGAAGGGCGGAGGCGGCGAAATTATGACGGACGTTGTTGGGATATATGCCGCTTTTTGGTATCTTTGCAAGGATTTTTCAACATGCGAAATTTGGTAAACGCGAATATTATGAAGGGATTTTTCAGGAGCACGCTCCTGCTGGTGGCCGCGGCTCTCTCGGTTGTCTCGTGCAGCAAGGACGGCGAGCGCGGCAGACTCTCGTTCGAGAAGTCGGCGCTCTTTTTCATGGCCGGAGAGACGAAAAGCGTGAAGTTCTCCGCGTCGGACGTCCGCTCGCTCACCGTCTCGTCGAAGCCGGCCGAGTGGGGCGATCCGGTAATCAACACCGAGACGAAGACGGTTCGCATCACGGCGCCGGCCCCCAATACCGAAGGGGCTGCCGAGTCGGGTACGCTGACCATCACCGGACGGGGTGACAACGGCCGAAGCGTCTCGGCGTCGATCTACGTGAGCATCAGCCGCACGGTCGACATGAGCGACCGCCCGGCCAACAGTTACCTGGTGAACAGCCGGCAGACCAACTACCTGTTCGATGCCATGCACGCCGGAGACGGCACCACGGCGCTGGAGACGGCCCGGTTGCAGATCATCTGGCAGCGGCCTTCCGATCTGATCGAATACCTCACGCTCGACGAAGAGGGCCGGGCCTCGTTCTTCGTCGGAGCCGATGACGACGACAAGGAACGCATCAAGCAGGGCAATGCCCTGATCGGCGCCTACGACGCGGGGGGAAACCTGCTGTGGAGCTGGCATGTCTGGGCTGCGGACTACGATCCCGACAATCGCGGGACGGTCTCGTTCAACGGGTACGAGATGATGGACCGCAACCTGGGCGCCCTGGCCGATTCCAACGCCTCATCGGACGATGTGCTCAACTCGTTCGGGCTCTACTACCAGTGGGGCCGCAAGGAGCCCTTCATCGGTCCGGGCACCTATGATTTCAGCAACGGCACGTCGGCCACGCTGTACGACGGCGAGGGCGACGTCGTGTCGCTTTCCGTCAAGGAGTCGTCGGCCGAGACCGGTACGGTGGACTATGCGCGCGAACACCCGCTGACCTTCATCGCCGGGGTCGAGGCTTCGGAGTACGACTGGATGTGGGGTTCGCACTCCGAGGCGCTGTGGAGCGATGCGAAGACGGCGAACGACCCCTGCCCCTACGGCTGGAAGGTCGCCCCGGCGGCAGCCTTTGCCGGGCTGACGATCGCCGATCCGCTCGAGGGAGTCTCCGCTGACGAATATTTCGACAAGTACGGCTGGACGTTGACCGACGGCAGCGCCGAGTCGCTCTTCATGGGCGCCGGACGCCGGATCTATCCCGATGGCCGATTCCAGAACATCTACGTGAACCCCGATTCGGAGCGTCAGGTCCGCAACGTGGCGATGTACGACCAGCCGTGGGTGGGACTTTACTGGACGACGGGCGTCTCTTCATCGCAGGCTTCGGCGTTCTACTTCTTCTTCAACAAACTGCACGTCGAGAACAGCCGCGTCGAGGGCATCGTCTCCCACTACCGCGCCAACGGCATGCCGGTGCGCTGTGTGGCCGACCGCTGATCGGAGCGGAGGTGATATGGCAGGCGACGGAGTGGCGAAAGCGGCTCCGTCGCCTGTCGTCTGTGGCCGTTTGGTACGACACTTGCGGGTGTGACGGAAACTCCCCTTTCGTCATGGAAATCAAAACAGGTAAAGGTACGATCCCGCTGGTGGTGCTGCTGGCCATCTGGTCCGTCTCGGCCATCTCGTCACTGCCCGGACTGGCCGTCTCGCCCGTGCTGGGCGATCTGAACCGCATCTTCCCCAAAGCCACGGACCTCGAAATCCAGATGCTCACGTCGCTGCCGTCGCTGCTCATCATCCCCTTCGTGCTGCTCTCGGGCCGCCTCTCCGTCGGGCCGCACCGCCTGCGGATCCTCGCCCTCGGGCTGCTGCTCTTCTTCCTGAGCGGCGTGGCCTGCCTCTTCGCCCGGAGCATGGGGATGCTCATTGTCATCAGCTGCCTGCTCGGCATCGGGGCCGGCATGGTCATCCCCTTCTCCACGGGCCTTGTCGTCGACTACTTTACGGGCGACTGCCGCGTTAGGCAGCTGGGGTACAGCTCGGCGATCAACAACCTGACGCTCGTGCTGGCAACGGCCCTGACGGGCTATCTGGCCGACGTCGACTGGCACCTCCCCTTCCTGGTCTACACGCTGCCGGGTGTCTCGCTGCTGCTCGTCGGGGCGCTGCGCCGCTGCCGCCCCGTACCCGAACCGGCCCGGAGCATCCAGTTGCAGCACAAGACGATCGACCGCACGAAACTCGTCGGGCTGATGGGGCTCTACTTCTTCATCACCTATGCCGTGCTGGTGGTGACCTTCTACATGTCGTTCCTGATCGACGACTACCGCATCGAGAGCTCCTTCTCGGGGGTTGTCATCTCGCTCTTCTTTCTGGCTATCATGCTCCCGGGCTTCTTCATCGGGCGCATCATCGCCCGGCTGAAGCAGTATGTGAACTTCGTCTCGCTCCTGTCGATCGCCGTGGGGCTCTGCTGTATCGGCCTGTTCCGCGACCGTGCGCTGATCGTGCTCGGGGCGCTGCTCGCGGGACTGGGCTACGGCGCGATGCAGCCCGTCATCTACGACAAGGCCGCGACGATCGCCCCGCCCCGCTCGGCGATGCTGGCCCTGTCGTTCGTCATGGCGATGAACTACCTGGCCGTGATGGCCTGTCCCTTTGTGGTCGACTTCCTCCGACATCTGTTCCATGCGCAGGGCGACCGCTTCCCGTTTTTGCTCAACGCGCTGCTGACGCTCATCCTCGCCGTGGCCGCCGGCCTGCGGCGCAACCGTTTCACGCTCGGACTGGATGCTTCCTACTATAAAAACTGACGGAAATGGTGGAAATGGGATAAAAAGTCTTATTTTTGCGGCATAAAGACGCATTTTTAAGACTTTGATTCCAAATGAAAAGATCGATTCTTACTGCATGGGCGGCGCTTGTCGCCCTTTTGCTCGCAGGATGTGCCGATAAGGCCGAAACTGCAACATCCTCCGTGCGAATCATGCCTACGATCGAAACCCGCGTGACGGGACTCTATTTCGATGCGGGAGACCGGATCGGTCTGACCGTCATGATGGATGGTTCCGGCCCCTATGTCGAGAACCGCATGATGACCTACAACGGCTCGACCTTCACATCCCCCGGATTCCTGTGGTACAACGACCTGAACGTTACCTCGACGCTGACGGCCTACTACCCCTATTCGGCGACGGGGACGCCCGAGGAGTTCCACATCGAGACGGATCAGACCGCGGGGTGTGCCTCTTCGGACCTGCTGGGTGCCGTCAAACGCGGTGTCACGCCGGCATCGGCCCCCGTGGGCATGGTCTTCTATCACCTTTTCACGCAGCTGTCGATCCGCGTGAACAACGTCTCCGATGCATCCGTTACGGGCATTACCGTCGGCGGCACGGTCACCACGGCCGCGGTGGACCTCTCGGTCCCGACGGCTTCGGCGCTCGAAGGGGCGGCTGCGGAGGAGATCACGGTCTTCACCGTGACGCCCGACGAGGAGTATCGGGTCATTCTCGTGCCGCAGCAGGGGACGCTCACCGTGACGGTCCGCACCGACGACGGCAAGAGCCGCAGCCGCACGATCTCCTCGACCCTGCTCGAGAGCGGCAAGCGCTACGATCTGTCGGTCGAGGTGACCAATATCGACATCTCGCTCTCGTTGAGCGGCGAGATCAGCGACTGGGAGGACGGCGGCTCGCTCGATGACGGGAACGGTGGCTCCGGTTCGGGTGACGTGACGGTGACCGACGGGACGATCTCCCATGCCGGCGAGACCTACCGCACGGTGGCGATCGACGGCCGGCTCTGGATGGCCGAGAACCTGCGCTGCATGCCCGAGGGTGCGGCGCTGGGCAGCGGCGTGTGGAATCCTGCGGGCGGGGCATCGGCCGTATCGACGCAGGGCATGCTCTACGACTATGCCACGGCGACGGCGGGTGAGAGCTGGAGCGAGGGCGTGCAGGTGCAGGGCATCTGTCCGCCGGGCTGGCACCTGCCCGACGAGGCGGAGCTGACCGCCCTTGCCGCAAGTGCGGCGCGTCCCGACGACTTCTTCGTCTGCGGCGGCTTCTGGATCTACGGCATAGCAGGCGACCGGCTCGGCTCGACAAGCAAGGGCTATGTGATGGGTTCGACGCTGCAGGATGGCAAGTGCAGCTGCCTGATGTTCACGTCGCTCGACAACGACGTGCCGCAGGTGACCTCGATCTCCGCGGAGTTCGGTCTGACGGTTCGCTGCGTACAGGACTGACACGCGGCGCATGATACGGCAGGGCCCCGGACCGGAAGGTTCGGGGCCCTGTTGCATCCGGCGGCTCCGGTTCGGTCGCTGACCGCGATCGCTCCAGCGGCGGGCGGGTCCCGGGCCGCGGTTCGCCGCCGAAGGAGAACAGCCTCCTGCGGCAGTTCGTTCCTGCGGCAGTTCGCTCCTGCGGCGGCGATTCCGGCCGGCGGAGCTTCGGGCCGTGCGTCGGATCAGTGGTCGCGGTTCAGGAAGAAGATCGGGATGTTGGCCAGAAACAGGTCCTCACCGGTGAGCTGCTCCCGCTTGGCGAGCAGCTCGTTCAACGCAATGTCGCCGATGACGTAGTTGCTCTCTTCGCTCGTGTACTGCTCGCGGATCTTCCTGAAGTGCAGGATGTGGTGGATGTCCGTCGTCGTGTAGCGGACGTAGACCTTCAGCGTGATGTCGGTCGTGTAGTCGGGACGCTGCACGTAGTTCTGCTTCTTGTACTCGTAGCGGTAGTCGTGCAGCCGCGCCATGATGTCGCTCAGGATCGACGAGGCGGTGGGCAGGCTCCCGGCCCCCTTGCCGAACATGAACTGCCGGTCGTAGCACTCGCCGCGGATCACCACGCCGTTGTACTCGTCGTCGACGCTGTAGATGTACTTGTCGGGGGTGACGAACTCCGGCATGACGAACATCGTGAAGTGCTCCTCGCTGACCTTGACGACCTGCGCCACGAGCTTGATCTTCACCCCCTTCTCGCGGGCGTAGCGGATGTCCGACTCGTGGATCGTCGAGATGCCGTAGGTGAAGATGCGCTCCGGGGCGACGTAGGTGCCCAGCGCGTGCACGGTGATGATGACCAGCTTGAAGAGCGAGTCGTAGCCCTCGATGTCGAACGACGGGTCGCTCTCGGCGAAACCCAGCGCCTGGGCCTGGGCCAGCGCATGGGCGTAGGTGTCGCTGTGATCGAAGACGCGCGAGAGGATGTAGTTCGACGAGCCGTTCAGGATGCCCTTCACCTCGAGCAACAGGTCGTTGTCGTAGTACTCCTCGAGGTTGCGGATCACGGGGATCGAGCCGCACGACGAGGCGTCGTAGAGCAGCGCCACGTGGAGCCGCTTCTGGATGTCGATCAGCTCGGGCAGGTGGTGCGCCAGCATCGTCTTGTTGCCCGAGACGACCGGAATGCCCTTCAACAGGGCGCGTTTGACGATGTCGTAGGCAGCGCGGGCGTCGTCGATCACCTCGACGATGAGGTTGATCTCGGGGTTGTCGAGAATCTCGTCCGCCGAGTCGGTGAAGTAGCTGCGGTCGATCGTGCGGGGCTTGTCGAGCGAGCGCACGCAGATCTTCACGATCTCGGCATTGGCGTTTTTCGATTTGCGCACCACTTCGTAGATGCCCTGCCCGACGACGCCGAAGCCGAAGAGGCCGATTTTGATTTTTGCCATATCTGTTCCGTTTTTGTCATTTGTCCTGTGGTTACTGCTCCATGAAGGGGCGGAGCAGGTCGTTCAGCTGTTCGTGCTCGACCAGAAAGCCGTCGTGACCGAACGGCGAGTCGATCTCGTGGTAGCTGCTGCCGGGGATCATCGCGTGCAGCTCGCGCATCTCCCCGGGTGTGAAGATGAGGTCGGTGGTGATGCCCACGACCAGCGTCCGGGCCCGGATACGGGCGAGGGCTGCCGCTACCCCGCCCCGCCCGCGGCCCGCGTCGTGCGTGTCGAAGGCATTGAGGATGGCGTAGTACGAATAGGCGTTGTAACGCCGGCAGAGCTTCTCGCCCTGGTACTGCTGGTAGGTCGAGGCGCGGTGCCGGGCGGGCATC
>OHMX01000427.1_pt1 | contig 20344 bp, 13 predicted proteins | sample 1569471 | NCBI WGS metagenome assembly OHMX01 (sample SAMEA3879547, study PRJEB24766) | human gut metagenome | biome: human-associated habitat; feature: feces | place: USA | collected 1985/1987
CGGCGCCGAGCCGCTTGGCCGTGCGCACGGCGTCCATCGCCACGTTGCCGCCGCCGACCACCACGACGCGCTGTCCGACGTAGATCGGCGTGTCGTACTCGCGGTCGTAGGCGTGCATGAGGTTCGTGCGCGTGAGGAACTCGTTGGCCGAGACCACGCCGTTGAGGTTCTCGCCCGGGATGCCCATGAAGCGGGGCAGGCCGGCGCCCGAGCCGATGAAGACCGCCTCGTAGCCTTCCTCGCCGAGCAGCGAGTCGACGGTGAGCGTGCGGCCCACGATGACGTCGGTCTCGATCTCGACGCCCAGCTTGCGGACCTCCTCGATCTCGCGCTCCACGATGCGCTCCTTCGGCAGGCGGAACTCCGGAATGCCGTAGACCAGCACGCCGCCCACCTTGTGCAGCGCCTCGAAAATCTTGACTTCGTATCCCATGCGGGCCAGGTCGCTGGCGCAGGCCAGACCGGCCGGGCCGCTGCCCACGACGGCGACGCGGTGGCCGTTGCGGGGTGTCGGGGCGACGGTCGGGGCGCCGTGTTCGAGTTTCCAGTCGCCGACGAAGCGCTCGAGCTTGCCGATGGCCACCGGCTCGCCCTTGACGCCCAGCACGCAGGCCCCCTCGCACTGCGTCTCCTGCGGACAGACGCGCCCGCAGATCGACGGCAGCGAGCTGTCGCGTGCGATCGTGTCGGCAGCCCCTTGCAGGTCGCCGGCATGCAGCGCCGCGATGAACTCCGGGATGGAGATGCCCACCGGGCACGCGGCCACGCAGCGGGGGTTCTTGCAGTGCAGGCAGCGCGACGCCTCGAGCGTCGCCTCCTCCAGGTTGTATCCGTAGCAGACCTCCTCGAAGTTGGTCGCACGCAGGGCCGGATCCTGTTCGCGCACCGGCACGCGCGGTATTCTGTTTGCCATGGCTTATTTGTCCAATCCGATTCTACAAACGTGTCCTGCGGCGCGCTCGGCCTCGATGGCCGCCCGCCGCTGCTCCTCGCCGCGGTACATGCCCTGGCGGCGCATCGCCTCGTCGAAGTCCACCTCGTGGCCGTCGAACTCCGGACCGTCGACGCACGTGAAGCGCGTCTTGCCGCCGACCGTCACGCGGCAGGCGCCGCACATGCCCGTGCCGTCGACCATCAGGGCGTTGAGCGAGACGGTCGTCTTCAGCCCGTATTTCTTCGTCGTCAGGGCCACGAACTTCATCATGACCATCGGCCCGATGGCCACGCACTCGTCGTAATGGCGCCCCTCGGCGATGAGCTTTTCGAGCAGCTGCGTCACCAGCCCGTGGAAGCCCTCCGAACCGTCGTCCGTGGCGATGTGGAGCTCCGAAGCCACGGCGCGCATCGCGTCGGTGAAGATGAGCATGTCGCGCGTCTTGGCGCCGATGATCACCTCGGCCCTGACGCCGTGGTCGTGCAGCCACTTGACCTGCGGGTAGACCGGGGCCGTGCCCACGCCCCCCGCAATGAAGATGAAGCGTTTGCGCCGCAGCTCCTCGAGGGGCTCCGTAACGAAGGCCGAGGGGCGGCCGAGCGGTCCGGCCAGGTCCGAGAGCGCATCGCCCGCCTCGAGCTCGCAGATCTTGTGCGTCGAGACGCCGATGGCCTGCGTGACGATCGTGACGCTGCCCTCCGCGGCGTCGAAATCCGAAATGGTCAGCGGTACGCGCTCGCCGTGTTCGTCGGCGCGCACGATGACGAACTGTCCCGGGCGGGCCGCATGGGCGACGCGCGGGGCGAGGACCTTCATCAGGTAGATGCCTTTCGCCAGGCACCGTTTTTCAAGAATGGGATACATCGTTGCTATGTCTGTTTCTGTTTGTCTCTCTGTTCGTTTCGTCTTCGGGTCGCCCGCCCTGCGGGGCGGCGTTCCGGCGGTCGCTCCCGGCGGTTTCCGTGCGGCGCTTTTCGGCCTTGCCGTCCTCCGGTTTTGCCTTTCCGACTGCGCCAGGCCTTGCCGTGTCCGGTTGTGCCGGTTTGCGGAACCCTCCCTGGCTCACTCCTCGATCACGGCCACGACGCGCAGGCGGCGCATCGGCCGCACGGGGTCGTTCGTGATGAAGAGAAGGTGCCCGGTGAAAATGCCGTAGGGCAACTCCCCCGCGTCGAGCTTTACGTCGACCGTCCGTTTGCCGCCGGCCGGAATGCGCATGCCGGGGCGGAGCGACGTCGTGAAGCGCCCGTCGCACTCCACGGCCCGGACGATCAACTCGCCGCGGCCCGTGTTGGCGAGCCCGAACGAAAGGGTCCGGGCTGCCGCGGCGTGTTTCACGTTGCCAAATTTAATGATATTTTGGGATATTTCACACTTCGGCGTCACTTCTTTCTCCCGATCCGCCGGTCGGTCCACGCCGATGCCGTGCGCCATGAGCAGCGTGCCGTTGGTCGCGCCGTCGATCTCGACCTGCAGCACGTCGCGCAGCGAGCCGTAGCGGGGTGCATCGTCGGGGTTGAGGTAGGCGAGGTTGATCTCGGCCCGTTCGCCCGGGGCGAGCTCGTGCGGATAGGTGATCGACAGCAGTCCGCTCTGCTCCTGCGGGCGCAGGTAGAGGCGCACCTTCCGCCCGGAGGTGTTGACCGCGCCAATGGTCGTCTGCATGCGCTGTCCCGTATATAGGTAGGCGAAGGCGGCCGTTGTCGTCGAGAGCCGCACGCCGCCGCCCGCATCGAAGGGGTAGCGCTCCTCGATGCTCCGGGGGCGCGGCGTCACGTTTCCCCGCACGGTCAGCGTCGCGATCCGGCGCCGCTCCGAGGAGTAGATGCCCAGCTCCTTGGAGAAGGTGCCCGGACGGTTGGCGGGGTCGAACGTGACGGTGATCTGCGTCTTCTCGCCCGGCAGGACGGGCTTGCGCGAGAACTGCGGGACCGTGCAGCCGCACGAGGTCACCACGTCGAGGATCACCACCGGCTGCTCCGAACGGTTCTCGCCGGTGAAGGTGTGGCTCACGCGCCCCTGCTCCTCGCGGATCGTGCCGAAGTCCCATGCATCGGGCGTGAAGACGAGCGCCTCCTGCGCCGGAGCGGCGAGTGTGCACAGCGTGCAGAAAATCAGTATGATGAATTTTTTCATAAAGCTTTCCGGTCGGGAAATGATACATGCAAAGTTACATTTTTTGTGAAAAATCGTGCAAATAATTTTGCAGGATTGAAAATTCGATGTATATTTGCACACCGAAAACGAAACAAGACATCCGTTTTCAACTGCCTGAATAGCTCAGTTGGTTAGAGCACATGACTGTTAATCATGGGGTCCTAGGTTCAAGTCCTTGTTCAGGCGCAGATGCGCGAGGGTTGCGCGGAGGTTCTTTCGGATGAAAGCCCGAAAAGGTGCGGGGCCTCGAAAGAAGGCCGCAGCCGGAAAGCCGTCCTGGCAGTCCCAAGCCATTTTTAAGGGAGCTTAGCTCAGCTGGTTCAGAGCGTCTGCCTTACAAGCAGAGGGTCGGGGGTTCGAATCCCTCAGCTCCCACGAATTGAGAAACGACTTGTAGAAATACAAGTCGTTTTTTTTGTATTCTGCGTTTGATGTGGAGTGCGTCGGATAGCGCGACAAGGCAATCCGACGATGTGAAGCGTGGCGGGAACTTGGTAATCGGATTATATTATATTGTTCAGTGTCCCGTTTATTTCAGGTCCCCATGCAGGCATGACGATAACATCTTCTGCCCCAAACTACGGATAACATATTTTTGAATCCATAGCCATTGCTCTTGCATGGAAAAATTGTTTTGGCGAAATTTGTAAATGCAATACCCCTGAAGTGTTGTGTATTGAAAAAACATTTCCTAATTTTGTAAAACCATTCCACGCGAATGGCGCATATTGATTTAGAGAAAGTGTTTCGCTGATCCTTGACGACAAAATTTGGCGATTTTGACAAGCACAAGGATAGGCAGTACCGACACTTATCACCGTACATAGGCATATATCGTTCTGATATATACTTATTCGGTGTGGGGTATTGTTTATTTGTGCTTGGGCTACGCCAAATGCCTGTCGTCAGATAAACGAACAACTCCACACTTTCTTTTTACACATAACTCACCGCAGCAGGAGTTGATACGGGACGCAAACAGTATATCCGTAATGACGGCCTTTTAGGGAACCGGAACCACGCTATGACGGAAGAGCGCAATGTCTTCTTTATGTGCAGTTGGACAAAATGCTTTTCCCAGGTGTCGGGTTGCAGCGATCATTCATGACCATATTAATAACCCAAAAAATTACAGCGATGAAAAAACAATTGTTATTTGCTCTTGTGGCATTTGCGGCCCTGTCGCTCAATGCCTGTTCAAAAGACGACAGCAACGGGGATGAGTCGTGGAAGGACGAACCCCGCGAGGATGTGTTTATCGAATTCAAGGATCCCAATTTTTTGGAGGCACTCATAGGAGAAGGGGTTGATACGAATGGAGACGGTCGGATATCTGAGAAAGAGTCCTCGGTTGTTACAAGTCTTGTGGTAGGAGAACGCCGGATTAGTCAAATGGATGAAATCCGTTATTTCAGGGCCTTGACTAACTTGTCTTGCCCGGAGAATCAACTTACCTCGCTGGATGTTAGCAGTCTTCCTGCATTGGAGACTCTTACATGCGGAAGCAACCAACTCACGTCGCTTGAAGTCAATCCGACATTAACGGGTTTGTGGTGCGGAGACAATCAGCTTACGTCGCTGGATGTCAGCAAATGTCTTGTGTTAAAGCGATTAGGTTGTAACAGCAATCGGCTTACATCGTTGGATGTCAGCAACTGTCCGGCATTAGACGAGTTGGACTGCGGCCATAATCAACTTACGTCGCTGGATGTTACCAAGAATCTTGCTTTAGAAATCTTATCGTGCTCCGCCAATCAACTTACGTCATTAGATATAAGCAAATGTAAATGGTTATCCGGGCTTTCATGTGAAAAGAATCAACTGAAAGAAATAAGGATTTATAAATATCACGAATTAGATCAGGGAACGATAGACTGGATTATTTCTGAATATGGCGATATTATTACTTATGTGGAATAATGGATGGCAGACCGAAAGAGGAAATTCTCGGATAAAAAAGCCGTTTGTTTAAAAGATAGCTGATTATTTTCGGGGACAGATTTTGCAGAAACTCCGCAAAGTCTGTCCTTTTTATACAGATACAAGATTATCAGTCGATTCATGTTGAATTAACCCGCATCATGAGCCTGTGAAACAGATTTGCCGGCGTGTTGTCAAACAAGAGTCCGGCGAAAAAATCCATAAAATGGATTGAGAATTTGCATGAATGATTTATTTGTCATACCTTTGCACACGCAATTCGGCAAAAGGGAGCTTAGCTCAGCTGGTTCAGAGCGTCTGCCTTACAAGCAGAGGGTCGGGGGTTCGAATCCCTCAGCTCCCACAATGGAACGGGCCGCTTACAGGAATGCGAGTGGCCCGGTTTTGTAAGGAAAGGAGATACGGGGGTATAGCTCAGTTGGTTCAGAGCGCCTGCTTGACAGGCAGGAGGTCTGCGGTTCAAATCCGCATGCTCCTACAAGGTTGGAAACGAGCGGTTTGCAGTGATGCGGACCGCTCGTTTCGGCTTTTGCACGGAAGGGTGGGTGGGGTGAAGCGGAGGCGGATCGGCGGCTGTTGCCCGAGTCGGCCGGATTACCCGATTGTCGGAGTGTTGTCGGGAGCGCACTCCTCGCGGAGCAGTTCGTAGCAGTGGCAGTCGACGAAGCGGCCGTTCTTGAAGCAGGCCTTGTGCCGGATGCCGCAGCGGCGGAACCCCGCCTTCTCGAGCACGCGCATCGAGGCCCGGTTGCCGGCATAGACGTTGGCCTCGATCCGCACGGTGTCGGTCCGGCGGAAATAGTCGGCGACGGCCGCCTGTAGCGCCTGTGTCATGATGCCCCGGCCCCACAGGTGCTCGGCCAGCCAATAGCCCGTCTCGGCGTTGAACCGTTCGACATCGCTGCCCGGCGTGAAGGTGATGCCGCCGACCGCCTCGCCGTCCACGTCGATGCAGTAGTGCATCGGCTGCGCGCCGGTTGCCGCGGAGCGGATGAAGCGCTCGGCGTCGCAGCGCGTATAGGGGTGCGGCAGCGCGTCGCGGCAGTTGTCCCAGATGTGTCTGTTGTTGAGGTGCCGGGCCAGCGCCTCGCAGTCCGCCGCCTGCCAGCGTCGGAGGATCGGCCTATTCATGGCGCACGGGGTGTGTGACGGGGCTTCCGGGCTTTCTGCGGCCTGCGCACGGTCCGTTTCCGCCTCCCGATTCCCGAGCAGCAGCTCTTCGAGCTGAAGTTTCGGGACGTAGTGGATGCCGTCGCGGCGGTAGTAGGCGAGGCTTTCGCCCGCGTGGGCCGGGACGAGCTCGATCCGCTCGGCACCCCGCCCGACGGCCACGAGCAGCAGCGGCTCGAGCTCCAGCGCAAGGGCCTGCCGGACCGCCGCGCGGTCGAAGGCGCCGATGGCAATGCCGTTCAGCCCGATCTCGGTTGCCTGCAGGAGCATGCTCTGCACCGAGATGCCGAGGTCGATGTCGACGTAGCGGTCCTCCGGGACGGTGGCGCAGACGACGATGAAGGCGTTGGGTTCGGTGCCGGGCAGCGGCAGGTGCAGCTCGGGCAGGGCGCCGCCCAGGCGGAGGTGGGGCAGGATGAGGGGCGCCTCGTCCGCCAGCACGGGGCGGAAGCGCAGCACCTGCCGGTTCATCGCCGACGGGAGCAGCGTGTTGACCCCGATGATGCGCAGCAGCTGGTCGCGGCGCACGAGAAAGTGCGGGTCGTACCCGCGGTAGCTGCGGTTGCGGAGAAGCAGCCGCCGGAGCGTGGCCGCCGGACGTTGCGGCCGGGGCCCTGCGGCCTGCCGGGCCCGGTACTCCTCCATCTTGCGGCCCAGATAGTCGTCTGCCATGGTTGTGCGGTTTTGGGGCAGCGCGCGGCTGCCGTTTTCGGTACAAAAATAGCAAAAATGTGCCGACCGGCCGTCACCTTCCGCTCTAAATTCCGGTCGGGAGGCCGCCGCGCTCCACCGGGCGGGATTTCTTTGTATCTTTGCGGACAAAGCATACACCGATGATCGAAGAAGTCATAGCGCGGCAGCTGCAACTGCCGCTGCGGCACGTGCAGGGGGCGGTCCGTCTGCTGCGCGAGGGGGCCACCGTGCCCTTCATCAGCCGCTACCGCAAGGAGGCGACCGGCTCGATGGACGAGGTGCAGGTCGGCGCGGTGAAGGAGGCGCTCGAACGCCTCACGGCGCTGGAGGCCCGGCGCGCCACGGTGCTGGAGACGATCGGCGGGCAGGGGCGGCTGACGGACGAGCTGCGCCGCCGCATCGAGGCGTGCTGGGACCCCGTGGAGCTGGAGGACCTCTATCTGCCCTACCGACCCAAACGGCGCACGCGCGCCGCGGTGGCCCGCGAACGGGGGCTCGAGCCGCTGGCGGAGCTGCTGTTCGCACAGCGCACGGCGGATGTGGCGGCTGCGGCGCGGCGCTTCGTTTCGGCCGGGGTGCCCGACGTCGAGGCGGCGCTGGCCGGGGCTTCGGACATCGTTGCCGAGCGCATCGCCGAGGACGAGCGCTTCCGCAACGAGCTGCGCCGCACGTTCCGCCGCGAGGGCATCGTCCGCTCGAAGGTCATCCGGGGCAAGGAGGCCGAGGGGGCGAAGTACGCCGACTATTTCGATGCCACGTCGCCCCTGCGCACGATCTCCTCGCACCGCTACCTGGCCATGCGCCGCGGCGAGGAGGAGGGCTTCCTCCGCGTCGGGATCGACGTGGATGCCGAGCGGTGCATCGCGTCGCTGCAACGCCGCGTGGTGCGCCCCGGCTCGCCGACGCGCCGCTGGCTGGAGGCCGCGGCGGCGGATGCCTTCAAACGGCTGCTGCGCCCCTCGATCGAGAGCGAGCAGCTCGCGGCGGCGAAGGAGCGGGCCGACGACGAGGCGATCGGCATCTTCGCCGGAAACCTCCGGCAGCTGCTGCTGGCCCCGCCCCTCGGGCAGAAGCGCGTCATCGCCCTCGACCCGGGCTACCGCACCGGCTGCAAGGTCGTCGTGCTCGACTCGCAGGGCTCGCTGCTCGACCATACGGCCATCTTTCCCCACGCTCCGCAGCATCGCCGCGACGAGGCCGTCGCCGTGCTGCGCGACCTGATCCGCCGCTACGCCCCGGAGGCCTTCGCCGTCGGGGACGGCACGGCCGGGCGCGAGACCGAGGAGCTGGTGCGCAGCGTGGCGCCCGAAGGGGTGGCCGTCTACGCCGTCAGCGAGGACGGCGCGTCGGTCTACTCGGCATCGGCCGTGGCCCGCGAGGAGTTTCCCGACTGCGACGTTACGGTGCGCGGCGCCGTGAGCATCGGCCGCCGGCTGATCGACCCCCTCTCGGAGCTGGTCAAGATCGAACCCCGGTCGATCGGCGTCGGACAGTACCAGCACAGCGTCGACCAGACGAAGCTCCGGGCGCGCCTCGCCTCGGTGGTCGAGAGCTGCGTCAACAGCGTGGGCGTCAACATCAACACGGCATCGAAGCATATCCTCGCCTACGTCTCGGGGCTGGGGCCCGCCCTGGCCGCGAACATCGTCGCCTACCGTGCCGCGCACGGCGACTTCCGCTCGCGGCGCGAACTGCTGCGCGTGCCGCGCCTCGGGGCCCGGGCCTATGAGCAGGCCGCGGGGTTCCTGCGGGTCGTGGGCGGGGAGAATCCGCTGGACAACAGTGCCGTGCACCCCGAATCCTACGGCATTGTCGAACGCATGGCCGCCGATGTCGGCGTGAGCGTCGACCGCCTGCTTGCGGACGGGGCGCTGCGCCGCACGCTCCGCCCGGAGCGCTACGTCGGCGGCGGGGTCGGGCTGCCGACCGTGACCGACATCCTGGAGGCCCTGGACAAGCGGGGCCTCGACCCGCGCGAGCAGCTGCACGTCTTCTCGTTCGCTCCCGACATCCATACGATCGACGACCTGCGCGAGGGGATGCGCCTGCCGGGAATCGTCACCAATATCACGGCTTTCGGCGCCTTTGTCGACATCGGCATCAAGCAGGACGGTCTGGTACACGTTTCGCAGCTTGCCGACCGCTATGTGGCGTCGCCCGCCGAGGTCGTGCGCCTCGGCCAGCAGGTCGAGGTGCGCGTCGTGGGGATCGACCTCGCGCGGGGCCGCATCGCACTCACGATGCGCCGCGGCGAGGCTCCGGCAAAAGAATCGAAACAATAAGGAGAGAACTATGGAACGCAACTTCCGGATGATCCGAACCCTCTTGCTGGCGCTGCTGCTGTGTGCGGCTGCCGGCCTTCGGGCGCAGCAGCGCGTCGCGGGGTATCCCGTCAGCGGGCGGGTGATCGACCGCCTGACGCGCGAGCCGGTACCCTATGCCGCCGTGGTGGTCGCGGGGCAGGAGCAGCGCGGCGCCTCGACCGACTCGCTCGGGCGCTTCCGCATCGAGCGCGTGCAGCCGGGCATCTCGCGCCTGCAGGTCTCGTCGATGGGCTACCGCACGACCTTCACGCCCGAATACCTCGTCTCGGCCTCGACGCCCTTCATCGAGATCGAGATCGACGAGGATGCCGCGCAGCTTGAGGCCGTCACGGTGCGGCCGACCCCCTTCCGCACCTCGGTCGAGGTGCCCGTGGGGATGCAGGTGATCGGCGTGCGCGAGATCGAGAAGAGCCCCGGCGCCAATCGCGACGTCTCGCGCATCGTCCGCTCCTACCCGGGTGTCGCCTTCTCGCCCGTGGGCTACCGCAACGACCTCATCGTGCGCGGCGGCGGCCCGTCGGAGAACAAGTTCTACATGGACGGCATCGAGATTCCGAACATCAACCACTTCGCCACGCAGGGCGCCACGGGCGGTCCGGTGAGCATCGTCAACGCCGACCTCGTGCGCGAGATCAACTTCTACACGGGGGCCTTCCCGGCCGACCGCTCCGGGGCGTTGAGCTCCGTGCTGGACTTCAGCCTGCGTGACGGCGACCCCGAGAAGCAGAACTTCAAGGCGACGCTCGGCGCCTCGGAGGTGGGCGTGAGCGGCAACGGCCACATCGGGCGCAGGACCACCTACCTCTTCTCGCTCCGGCAGTCCTACCTGCAACTGCTCTTCAAGATGCTGGGGCTGCCCTTCCTGCCGAACTACATCGACGGGCAGGTGAAGGTCAAGACCCGCCTCTCGGAGCACGACGAGGTGACGTTCCATGCGCTGGCGGGCTTCGACAACATGCGGCTGAACGTCGACGAGGAGGGCGAGGAGGCGGAGTATCTGCTGAGCTACCTGCCCCGCATCCGGCAGGAGACCTTCACCGTCGGTGCGTCGTGGCGCCACTACGCCGGGCGGCACGTGCAGACCCTCTCGCTGAGCCACAACTACCTGAACAACCGCAACCTCAAATACCGCAACAACGACGCCTCAACCGAGGAGAACCTCATCCTGCGGCTGCGGGGCGTGGAGCAGAAGAGCACGCTGCGCTTCGAGAACCGCACCTATGCCGGGCGGTGGACGCTGCGCGAGGGGGCCGAGCTCACGTGGACGCACTATGCGAACGATACGCGCCAGCGGCTCTACACCGACGAGGCGCTCCTTTCGGAGTACTCCACGCGGCTGGGCATCGTCGGCTGGGGCCTCTTCGCCGGGGCGGACTACGCCTCGGCCGACAAGCGCCTCACCGCCTCGGCCGGCCTGCGCGCCGACGGCTGCGACTACTCGGCCCGCATGGCGCGGCCGTGGCACCAGCTCTCGCCCCGGGCGTCGGTGCGCTACTCGTTCAACGAGAGCTGGTCGGTGAGCGGCAGCGCGGGGCTCTACTGGCAGCTGCCGCCGCTGACGGCCCTCGGGTTCAAGCAGGAGGGACAGTTGGTCAACGAGTCGCTCCGCTACCTGCATGTCTGGCAGTTCGGGGCCGGGGGCGAATGGCGGCTGCGCGACCGGCTGGCCGTCTCGCTTACGGGGTTCTACAAGCTCTACGGCGACGTGCCGACGTCGGTTGCCGACGGCATTCCGCTCCTGTGCAAGGGCAACGACTACGGCGTGGTGGGCAATGAGCTGCTCGTCCCGACGGCCGAGGGGCGGGCCTATGGCGTGGAGGCGCTGGCCCGCTGGCAGGTGCCCGGACGGCTCAACATTGTGGGATCGGTGACGCTCTACCGCAGCGAGTACCGCGCCGACCGCTCGGCGCCGTATCTCCCCTCGGCATGGGACAACCGCTTCGTCGTGAACGTCAGCGGCACCTGGGATCTGCCCCGCAGCTGGAGCGTCGGCATGCGCCTGAGCGCCGTGGGCGGCTCGCCCTACACGCCCTACGACGAGGAGAAGTCATCGCTCGTCGAGGCGTGGGATGCGCAGGGACGCCCCTATTACGACTATACGCAGTACAACGCCCGGCGGCTGGATGCCTTTGCGCAGCTCGACGTGCGGGTCGACAAGACCTTCTACTTCCGGCGGTGCATGCTCGGCTTCTACATCGACCTGCAGAATGTCACCGTGAGCAAGCTCCGCCAGCCGGACGTCCTCATGTCGACGGGCGTCGTCGAGAACCCCGAAGCGCCCCTTGCCGAGCAGCGCTACCGCATGAAGCGCATCGCACAGGTGAGCGGCACGCTGCTGCCCACGCTCGGCATCACGGTGGAGTTCTGACCGGCGGCACCGGGGTGGTTGCAGTCCGGGGCGGCCCTTGCCGGGAACGGTCCGGGAACGGTCCGGTGCGTCGTCGGATGCGGACAAAAAAACAGCAGGGAGTCTCGCGACTGCCTGCTGCCCCCGGAGGTTGCCCTCCTAAAACTACTAACCCAAACTTAAATAAATGAAGAAACCTCACTGCGGTTGCTGTGCCGCAGTTGCTTTCTCAAGGGACAAAATGCGTGCCACGACAAAGCCCGCGATCACGTTGATCGCGGGCTTTGTCCGTTTGTGCCGGAAAGCGGGCCGGGCGGGGTATTTTCCCGTGAAGGAGCATCCCGCCGCGGAGCCCCCGTTACTTTTTTATTTACTTTTCACCTTTCACCTTTCACCTTTCCCGAACACGCCGGTGTAGGTCGAGGGCGAGAGGGCGCGCAGCTCGGCCTTCACCGCCTCGGAGACGTTGAGCGTCTCGATGAACGCCGCGATCGCCTCGTGCGTGATGTGGGTGTTGGTGCGCGTCAGGGCCTTCAGCGCCTCGTAGGGCTTCGGGTAGCCCTCGCGCCGCAGGATCGTCTGGATGCCCTCGGCCACGACGGCCCAGTTCTGCTCCAGGTCGCGTTCGAGTGCCTCGCGGTGGAGGATCACCTTGTTCAGCCCCTTCAGGAGCGAGCGCAGCGCAATGACCGAATGGGCCATCGGCACGCCGATGTTGCGCAGCACGGTCGAGTCCGTAAGGTCGCGCTGCAGGCGCGAGACGGGCAGCTTGCGCGAGAGGTGCTCGTAAATGGCGTTGGCGATGCCGAGGTTGCCTTCGGCGTTCTCGAAGTCGATCGGGTTGACCTTGTGCGGCATGGCGCTCGAACCGACCTCCCCGGCCTTGATCTGCTGCTTGAAGTACTCCTCGGAGATGTACATCCACATGTCGCGCGCAAGGTCGATCAGGATCGTGTCGATGCGCTTGAGGTTGTCGAAGATCGCCGCGAGGTTGTCGTAGTGCTCGATCTGCGTCGTGTACTGCGAGCGGCTCAGGCCGAGCTTCTCGCCCACGAAGCAGTTGGCGAAGGCCACCCAGTCGATCGCGGGGTAGGCCGCGTGGTGGGCGTTGAAGTTGCCCGTCGCCCCGCCGAACTTCGCCGGCACGGCGATGTCGTGCAGCATCGAGAGCTGCTTCTCGAGCCGCTCGACGTAGACCATGAACTCCTTGCCGAGCATCGTGGGCGAGGCAGGCTGTCCGTGCGTGCGGGCCAGCATCGGGATGTCGCGCCACTCCCCGGCCAGCGACGCCAGCTTGTCGCGCACCTCCTCGACGAGCGGGTAGTAGACCCCCGAGAGGGCCTCCTTGAGCGAGAGCGGGATGGCCGTGTTGTTGATGTCCTGCGACGTGAGGCCGAAGTGCACGAACTCCTTGTAGCGTCCGAGGCCCAGCGCCTCCATCTTCTCCTTGAGGATGTATTCGACGGCCTTGACGTCGTGGTTCGTCACCGATTCGATCTCCTTGACGCGCTCGGCGTCGGATGGCGAGAACTCCTCGTAGAGCGACCGCAGGGCGTGCAGCGCCGCGGGGTCGATGCCCGCAAGCTGCGGCAGCGGCAGCTCCGCCAGGGCGATGAAGTACTCCACCTCGACGCGGATGCGGTAGCGGATGAGAGCCTGTTCCGAGAAATAGTCGGCCAATTTCTCTGTGACCTTGCGGTAGCGGCCGTCGACGGGCGAGATGGCGGTCAGTGTGTTGAGCATGTTGTCCTGTGTTTTTTGTATTGCCATGGTACGGATCCGCCCGGCGCGGCACCTCTCGGCGGGGCGGGCGGTGTGCTTTTGCGGTTCAAATTTACGACAATTAATCGGATTTTGCCCCCGCGCAAGGAGGATTTTGTGGACCGCCTCCGTTTTTTTGCCCCCGAAGATTTGGCAAAAGGGCCGTTTTTCGCTGTTTTTAGCGTCGCAAACCGAAAGTGTGCTCCGTCCCGGTTTCAGGACCTCGGTGTCCGGCGGTCGGCGAGCTGCGGATGCTCCCGGATCCGGGGTGCGGGCCTTTCGATCAAATCCTAACTGTCACTTAAAAATAGTTTTTGCTTATGAAAGGAAATCGCTTGTTGCGGGCGTAGCTGCTTGCGGCGGCATGTGCCGTGGTGTTGACCGGCTGCAAGGACGACGAGAGCGACGGGGCGCCGAGTGTGCCCGAGATTCGCTTCGAGGTGTCCGGAGTCGATGTGGGTGCGGAAGGCGGTGTGCAGACGCTCGCCTATGAAATTGCGGGCGACAAAGAGCCCGGAACGCTGGAGGCGCGGGTCGACGAGACGGTCGGCTGGGTGCACTCGTTCGATACCTCCGAGGCGGGGGTGCTGCGTTTCGAGGTGGATGCCAACGATACGGAGGCCGAGCGCACGGCCGTGGTCTATGTGACCTGGCCCGGAGCCGAGCAGGTGCAGCTCGCAGTCAGACAGGCTCCCGGCGAGGGCGGCATGAGCTGGGTGTTCGACGTGCAGATCGAGAACTGGGAGGTGACGCTCAACGTCACCCCTTCGGATGACGCGCAGGCCTACTTCGCCGACATCCAGTATTACGACGTCTACGAGCAGATGGGGCTCACGCCGAAGGAGTTTGCCGAATCGGTCGTCGCCGACATGATCGCCTTCTACGGGGAGGCCGCCGGGATGACTCCCGAGGAGGTCATCGCGGGCATGAGCATCTACGGCCCCGCGTCCAAGCCCTACGGCGTGATTATGCCCGGTACGAAGTACATCGCCTTCGCCTTTGCCCTCAGCGAGGCGGGCGAGGTGGTCTCCGACGTGAAGATCGAGAACTTCGAGACGCCGCCGGCCGATCCCTCCGACAACCGCATCTCGATCCGCGTCGACAATGTGACGGCGCGCACGGCCGACGTGTACTACACGACGACGAACAGCGACGTCTATCTCTATTATCTCTATGACGTCGTGCCGGCGGCCGAGATCGAGGGGATGACCGACGAGCAGGCCATGACCCACATCATCTCCAACTGGGGCGGGTATATCAACTATGCGCTGACGTCGGGCGACCACCTCTATGAGGCCGAATACCTCGAGCCCGGGACCGACTACGTGGCCGTCGGCTTCGGATACGACGTGCTCACCTACACGACCGCCCTGACGAAGGTGGCCTTCCATACGGACGAGCCGGGCGATCCGGCCGCCTGCGAATTCGGGTTCCGGTTCGAGTCGAGCGGCCCGGGCACGGTTCTCGTGTCGGTCGATCCGAGCGACGAGACCGTCCGCTACTTCTGGAACCTCTACGATGCGTCGGCTTCGGTGGACGACATCAAGGCCCTCATCGAGGAGTCGATCCGGACCAATACCGAGAACGGCTATTATGCCGACGTCTTCGAGTACTGGCAGAACGAGTCGTCGATCGGCAAGGACAGCTACCTGTTCGTGGGTCTGGATCCCGACAAGACGTACCGGGCCGCAGCCGTTGCGCTGGACCTGAAGACCGGCGGCTTCGGCGGTGAGTTCTACCTGAGCGACGTCTATCCCGAGGAGTCCGCCGGGGAGCTCTCCATCGAACTGGTTTACGACAAGTATTTCGACGGCGATCAGGCCGCGGAGCTCGGCGGCGAGTATGCCTCGTTCGCCGGCAAGGCGCTGGTTCCCGTATCGGTCCGGGTGAACGGTGCAGGCTCCTACCGCTGGGCCGTCACGACCTATCCGGAGGACTACACGAGCGCATCGGACAAGTCCTTCTGGTCGACCCTGTCGTGGGAGGAGATCTTCTACGAGGACGAGCCGGCGGCGAACATCGCCCTCGACTGGGATGTGGACTACACGCTGGTGGCCATGGTACGCAACGACGCCGGGGACGCATACAAGCGTTTCGTGCAGGAGGTCCGCTTCACGAAGCAGGGGGCGTCGCCCATCGGCGAGCTGACCCCCTCGGCACAGCCGGCGCCCCTCTGCGCCGCGCCGCTGACCGGCTTCCGTCCGCTGGCCGCCGAAGGCCGTGCGGTCGACCGCTCCGAGGCGGCCCGTCGTGCGGAGTGGAAGGCGCTGGCCCGTCAGACGGAGCGGCAGTACCCCTTCGGCGCCCTTCCCTTCGGACGGATCGACGCCCGGAGATAGTCCGCAAGAAGTCCGTTTCGCGGACGGGATCGCCGCCGTCCGCCGCAGTTGCAGGGAGCGCCCCCGGTTGTCGGGAGCGCTCCCGCTCTTTGCTTACGGCCCGTTGCCCGTCTTTTTTTTGCCGGCTTTTGGCCCGGGTCCGGTCTCTTTGGTCGGTTCTCGTTCCGGGTCTCGCTCCCGTTTGTCGGCGGTGGTTTGCTGCCTGCCACCTTGCGTTTCCGCTCGTTGTTTGTCTTCCGCCGCTCGCCCGTCACCCGTCACCCGTCACCCGTCACCCGTCACCCGTTGCCCGTCGCCTGCTGCCTGTCGTCCGCCCGCCGCCCGCCATGGGTTTCCCGCCGGGCGTTTCGGCCTCCATTCGCCGGCCGGGTCGCCCGCCGGAAGGGGCTGCTCCGCAGGTGCAATAAATTCCCCGCCGGGTCGTTTATTTGACGGGATATTTGAGTTATCCCGCGGAAAATATTACCTTTGCAGAGAAATAACCGAAATAGTGTAAATGAGATTTTTAAGGGACATCATAGACGCTTTGGCAGACTTTGTGCGGCGCAACCCGCTGACGACGCTCATCATCGTGTTCTTGTCGCTGGCGGCTCCCTCGCTGCTCAAGGGCATTGCCGCCTTCGTCCTCTACTTCCTGCTGGGGATTGTGGTCTTCGCACTGGTCATGGGCCTGTGGCTGCATTGGCGCATCGAAAAGGCCCGCCGCCGCATGATGGAGGAGCGCTTCGACGAACAGTTCCGAGGCGGCACGCCCTTCGGTTCCGCGGACCCCTTCGGAGGTGCCGCCCGCGGCGGGGATGCCTTCGGCGGCCGCCGTGCGCGGAATCCGCGCGAAGGGGAGGTGAAGATCTACGTGACCTCCGAGGCTCCCGAGAAGCGCGTGGCGCACGGTGTCGGCGATTACGTCGACTTCGAGGAGACGAAGACCGACGATAAAAAGAGATAGTCATGCTGAAGGCATTTTCACTCATCGGCCGCTACTTCATCCTGATGGGAAAGGTCTTTTCCCGTCCGGAGAAGGCCTCGATCTACCGCCGGCGCATCATCTACGAGATGGAGGCGCTCGGCATCGACTCGATCGGCCTGACGGCCCTCATCTCGGTCTTCATCGGCGCGGTCATCACCCTGCAGATGTGCATCAACCTCGACTCGCCGTTCATCCCCCGCTCGCTCGTCGGCTACGCCACGCGCGAGACGATGATCCTGGAGTTCTCGTCGGCGGTCGTGGCGCTGATCCTCGCCGGAAAGGTCGGGTCGAGCATCGCCTCCGAGATCGGCACGATGCGCATCACCGAGCAGATCGACGCCCTCGAGATCATGGGCGTCAACTCGGCGTCGTACCTCATCCTGCCGAAGATCGTCGCCGCGATGATCTTCTTTCCGTTTCTGACGATCCTCTCGATCCTGATCGGCATCCTCGGCGGGTGGCTCATCGCCGCTGCGACGGGCATCATGATCCCGGCGCAGTACGTCGACGGCCTGCTCATGGACTTCCGCCCCTATTCGATCACCTACACGCTCATCAAGACCGTCTTCTTCGCCTACATCATCACCTCGATCTCGGCCTTCTACGGCTACAACGCCCGCGGCAACTCGCTCGAGGTGGGCGCCGCATCGACGCGCGCCGTGGTGGTGAGCTGCGTGGTGATCCTGCTCTTCGACCTCATCCTGACTCAAGTGCTGCTGATATGATACGTGCCGAACACATCGTCAAGTCGTTCGACGGCCGGGTCGTGCTCGACGACATCTCGATCGAGTTCGAGACCGGCAAGACGAACCTCATCATCGGACGCAGCGGCTCGGGCAAGACCGTGCTGCTCAAGACGCTCGTCGGGCTGCACGAACCCGATTCGGGCGACGTGTGGTACGACGACGTGAACTTCACGGCGCTGGGCTTCCGCGAGCGCAAGGCCATCCGCAAGGACATCGGCATGATCTTCCAGGGCGGGGCGCTGCTCGACTCCTCGACCGTCGAGGAGAATGTCAAGCTGCCGCTCGACCTCTTCACCACGCAGAGCGAGCGCGAGAAGATGGAGCGCGTGAACTTCTGCCTGCAGCGCGTGCGGCTCGAGGACGCCAACCGCCTCTACCCGGCCGAGCTGTCGGGCGGCATGATCAAGCGCGTGGCCATCGCGCGGGCCATCGTGCTCAATCCGCGCTACCTGTTCTGCGACGAACCCAACTCGGGCCTCGATCCGCAGACCTCGATCGTCATCGACAACCTGATCCACGAAATCACGCAGGAGTACAACATCACGACGATCGTCAACACGCACGACATGAACTCCGTGATGGAGATCGGCGAGAAGATCGTCTACATCCACGACGGCCGCAAGTGGTGGGAGGGGACCAAGGAGAGCATCCTCCACGCCGAGAACCGCGAGCTGAGCGACTTTGTCTTCGCCTCGGCGATGGCCAAGCGCGCCAAGGGAATCAAATGACCGAAAGCAGGCGGAGCAGCTGCTCCGCGCAGGCCCGGTCGGCAGGCTCGTGGCGGGTTCCCGGCAGCCGGAAGATTTTTCCGGCCTCCGACAAAACATTTTGCCGGTTTTTGCGTATAATATAAATGACGGGGCTCCCGTGCGGCGTGCCTGTGCGGGTGCGGGCAGGGGAGCTGCGAGGAGTGCGGACCGAAGAGCTGCGGGGCAAGGCCGAAGTGCTGCGGGAAGTGTGAACGGAAGAGTTGTGGGAGTGCGGGCCGAGGAGCAGCAAGGAGTGCGGACCGAAGAGGTGCGGGATTGGCTCGGGAATCCGTTGCAGGGGGCGTCGGCATGTGGCTGTGCCGCGGTGAAAATCGCACGAAATTTGCAGCGCGCAAGGGTACCGAAAAAATTTTAATAATTTATTTGCGTAAACAACGGAAAGTATGTACTTTTGCGCTGTGAAAAAAATAACGCAATTTTTTACCAACAAATAATTCGTTAATATTATGGCAACTATCAAAATTGGTATCAACGGTTTCGGCCGTATCGGCCGTCTGGTGTTCCGTGCCGCCTGCACGAATGAAAACATCGAGGTCGTAGGCATCAACGACCTGGTTTCCGTGGACTACATGGCTTACATGCTCAAGTACGACACGATGCACGGCAAGTTCCAGGGCACGATCGACTTCGACCTGGAGAAGAACCAGCTGATCGTGAACGGCAAGGCCATCCGCGTAACCGCCGAGAAGGATCCCGCCAACCTGAAGTGGAACGAGGTCGGCGCAGAGTACGTCGTCGAGTCGACGGGTCTCTTCCTGACCAAGGAGAAGGCGCAGGCCCACATCGCCGCAGGTGCCAAGTATGTTGTTATGTCGGCTCCCTCGAAGGACGACACGCCGATGTTCGTATGCGGTGTCAACACTGACACCTACGCCGGCCAGACGATCGTATCGAACGCTTCGTGCACCACGAACTGCCTCGCCCCGATCGCCAAGGTCCTCAACGACAAGTTCGGTATCACGGACGGTCTGATGACCACCGTTCACTCGACCACCGCAACGCAGAAGACCGTAGACGGTCCCTCGATGAAGGACTGGCGTGGCGGCCGTGCCGCTTCGGGCAACATCATCCCCTCGTCGACGGGTGCCGCCAAGGCCGTAGGCAAGGTGATCCCCTCGCTCAACGGCAAGCTGACGGGTATGTCGATGCGTGTGCCGACCCTCGACGTATCGGTTGTCGACCTGACCGTCAACCTGGCAAAGCCTGCCAAGTACGATGAGATCTGCGCTGCCATGAAGGAGGCTTCGGAGGGCGAGCTCAAGGGCATCCTGGGCTACACCGAGGAGGCTGTCGTTTCGTCGGACTTCCTGGGCGATCCCCGCACGTCGATCTTCGACAAGGCTGCCGGTATCGCACTGACCGACACCTTCGTAAAGGTTGTTTCGTGGTACGACAACGAGTGGGGCTACTCGAACAAGGTCCTCATGCTCATCGAGAAGATGGCCGCTTACAACAACAAGAAGTAATCGACATCCTGCGATGTTACGGCGGTTCGGAACTTCGGTTCCGGACCGCTTTTTTTTATGTGAAAGGTGAAAGGTAAAAGGTGAAAGGTGAGGGGGGGGGCTGGGGCAGGAATGAAGGCGGAGCGGAATGGCCCGGACCGCTTTTTTATGTGAAAGGTAAAAGGTGAAAGGTGAGGCGGAGTGGAACAGCTCGGAGCGGCGTAGGGGCGCAGACGGGACGGTTCCGGGACGATCGGGGACGGTTCCGGGACGATCGGGAACCGTCAGGAATCGTTAGGGGTGGTCAGGTGCAGTTGGAGACGGTCAGGAACGGTCAGGGGTGGTCGACGCGCAGTTCGAGCGAGATGCCCGACCACTGGTTGATGGTGTAGCGTTCCGCGCGCAGCCGCCGCCCGGCGAAGGTGATCTTCAGGTCGAGGTCGAACGGGCGCGTTGCGTCGATGTCGTTTCCCTCCGGCAGCGTGTGCGGAATCACGTAGACGTAGAGCATCAGGTGGTCGCATGCCGGGGCGGAGAGCGTCACGCGGCGGTCGGCGGGCAGATCGGCGGGCCGCTCGCGGAGGTTCGCACCGACGTCGGCAACGGTCGAGGCCGCCGAGGCGAAGTCGGTGCGCTGGCCGGCCGCGTCGAAGCAGCCGCACATCAGCGCCGCATTGTAGCGCCACCACCCCTCGTAGCGGCTCGAAATCTCGATTGTGAATCCCTCTTTTGTTGCCATACGGTGCAAAT
>OHMX01000431.1_pt1 | contig 20140 bp, 17 predicted proteins | sample 1569471 | NCBI WGS metagenome assembly OHMX01 (sample SAMEA3879547, study PRJEB24766) | human gut metagenome | biome: human-associated habitat; feature: feces | place: USA | collected 1985/1987
TGCAGCCGCGAATCAGCGCATGATCAAACGCCGTCATGCCCGCCGTCACGGTGGTGCTGCGGTCGGGGCGCCCCCAATGGGGATAACTGTCCCAGCAGACAAAATCCAGCTCTCTTTGCAGCTTGTGGTAGTCCAATCCGGGGAAGTACTCCATCAGGTTCGTGGTAATGGGCACATTGGGGGTCCGCTTGCGCAGGATCGCCGTTTCGCTGTGTACATAGTCCATCATGTTCCAGGTGGTAAAGCGCCGCCAGTCCAGCTTCAGGCCGTTCAGACTCTGCTCCCCGTTATCAAACGGCGGCTCCACCTCGTCAAAGCTGTCGTAGTGGTGGCTCCAGAAGCTAGTCCACCAGGCATGGTTCAGGGCATCAATGGTATGATACTTTTCTTTCAGCCAGCCGCGGAAGCGCTCTTGACACAGCGGGCAGTAGCATTCGCCGCCCAGCTCATTGGAAAGCTTGGCCGCGCGCTCCAGCAGACGGGAGTGCAGGTAGAAAACATCGCCGGGGTAAGCCTCACGTCCCGGGGGACGGCGGATCAGCAGCGAGAGAGCGCGGTAGGCCACCGCGTGCTTGGAAAGGTCATCATAGATGATGAGGACATGCTTGCCCTGGTGCATGAAATATTCGCCCATGGCACAGCCGGAGTAGGGGGCGATATACTGCAGGGGAGACAGCTCGGAGGCCGTGGCGGACACCACGATGGTGTAGCTCATGGCACCGGCCTCGGTCAGGCTCTGCACCAGGTTTGCCACGGTGGAGCGCTTCTGGCCGATGGCGACATAGATGCAGATGACATCCTTGCCCTTCTGGTTGATGATGGTATCCGATGCAATGGTGGTCTTGCCGGTCTGGCGGTCGCCGATGATCAGCTCACGCTGGCCGCGGCCGATGGGGATCATGGAGTCGATGGCCTTGATGCCGGTCTGCAGCGGCTCCTTGACCGGCTGACGGTCGATGATGCCGGGAGCGCGGCTCTCAATGGCGCGGTACTCGGTGGTCTCGATGGGGCCTGCGCCGTCGATGGGCTGGCCCAGTGCATTGACCACGCGGCCGATCATTGCCTCACCCACGGGCACGGAAACGACCTTGCCGGTGCGCTTGACGGTGCTGCCTTCTTTGATGCCGACATCGGAGCCCAGCAGAACGATGGAGACCGTGTTTTCCTCCAGGTTCTGGGCCATACCGTATTCGCCGTTGTCAAACTGAAGCAGCTCACCTGCCATGCACTTTTCCAGGCCGCTGGCCCGGGCGATGCCGTCGCCTACCATGATGACCGTGCCGACTTCGCTCTGCTCGATGACATTCTCGTAGTGCTTGATCTGGGCACGGATGATCTTGGAGATCTCTTCAGGTTTCAGTTGCATTGTCTTGTATTCACCACTCAATTCTTAAAATCTTTCGGGTGGAAATTCGATGGATCACAGTGTCACGGAAGCGATATCCCTGCGCAGCGCTGCCAGACGGTTCTGAACCGTGCCGTCCAGCTCGGTGCCCTCGATATCCAGCCGGATGCCGCCCAGCACAGCCGGATCGACCTTTGTTTTCAGGTCGATGGTCTTGCCGGTGAGCTTTTCCAGCTTTTCGTGCAGGCTCTTCACCTGCTGCTCCGTCATTGCCACTGCAGTGGTTGCCGCTGCTTCCAGAATACCGTGTGCCTGATTGTAGCGCACCCGGTAGGCCCGGGCGCAGCCGGGCAGCTCCCGCAGGGTGCCCTTCTCGCACAGGATCTTCAAAAAGTTCAGCACATAGAGGTGGACCCGATCCCGCAGCGCTTCGTCCAGCAGGCCGCAGCGCTCCTTTTTGGGGATGCTGGGGGTGCTGAGCAGATGCAGGTACTCCGGGCTTGCCTTAAAAAGCGCCACGGCCTCGTCCAGCTCGCCCAGAATGCGGGTCTCCAGCCCTTCCTCCGCTGCCAGGTCATACAGGCTTCCGCCGTACATCCTTGCTGTCTCGGTCATGATGCTTCACCCACGTTTTTGATAAATTCGTCGATCAGGTCCTTGTGGTCGGCTTCCTTGATCTCACGCTCGACCACCTTGGAGGCGATCTCCATGGCCATGCCGCCGATCTCGTCCTTTGCCTCGTTCACGGCCTTCTTGCGCTCCTGCGCAATGTCAGCCTCCGCCTTCTGCTTCAGGGCAGCGGCCTGTGCACGGGCCTCGCCCACGATCTCTTCACCGCGGGCGGTGGCCGTTTTCTGGGCACGGGCAACGATCTGGTTGGCCTCGGCGCGGGCATTCTGCAGGTTCTGCTCGTACTCCGCTTTCATGGCCTCAGCCTCCGTGCGCAGCTTTGCAGCATCGGCGATCTGGCTGTCCGCCTTGGCCTTGCGCTCGGCGATCACCTTTTTGACCGGATTCAGCAGGAACTTTTTGAAGATGAGCAGCTGGATCATCAGGTTGCAGATCTGGGCCAGAAAGGTCCAGCCGTCCAGCGTGATCAACGCCTGGTACAGTTCCATAAGCGTCTCCTTTCGTTCTTTTGTAAAAGGTTCCGCTTATGCCAGGAACTTCATAAACATGCCGGGTGCCAGGAAGATCAGCAGCAGGCCGGTAACAAAGCCGTAAATACCGGTGGTCTCAGAAAGTGCAACGCCCAGGATCAGGGTGCTGGTCACGTCGCTCTTGCACTCAGGCTGGCGGCCCACGGCCTCACAGGCAGCGGCGGCAGCGTTGCCTTCGCCGATACCGGGGCCGATACCTGCGATCAGTGCGCAGCCTGCGCCGATGCCGCAGCCTGCCAGGGCGATACCACGAGCAAGGTACTGAAAGTCAGTCATAAGTTTTGTCCTCCAAAAAAGTTTTTGTTTTGGGAGATGCCGTTGTGAGGGCTTAGTCCTCACCGGCAGCACGTTTGATGAAAATTGCGGTCAGGGTACAGAAGATGAACGCCTGAATGCAGCCGCCGAACCAGTCGAAATACAGGCCCGTAAAGGCCGGGATGCCGATCTGGAACAGCTGGATCTGGCTCAGGAAGCCGGGCAGCCAGCCGAAGATGACATGGCTCAGGCTTGCCAGCGCCCAGTACAGCAGTGTGGAAATGACAGTACCGGACAGGATGTTGCCAAAGTGACGGAACGCCATGCTGACGGGGGTCGAGATCTCCGACAGCACATTGATGGGTGCCATGATGAAGATCGGGTCCAGCAGGCCCTTCAGATAGGAAAGGATGCCGTTGGTCTTGATCTTGTAGTACATGATCAGCACAAACACCACAATGGCCCACGCAGCCTCGGTGTTCAGGTCGGCCGTGGGGCTCCACAGGCCAACGACACTGATGAGGTTGCAGCCGATGCTCAGAGCGAAGATCGAGCCGATCAGGGGGATATACTTGTCAAAGTGATACCCCATGTTGTCGTGCACGAACTGATCCAGCCGCTCCACGATGAACTCGGCCGCGGCCTGCCGCTTTGAGACATTTTCCAGCTTGAGGTTGCTGCCCAGCCAGATGGCCAGGCCCGAAAGCAGCGCCATGACGATCCAGGTACTGACTAGGGTCTGGGTGATCTTGAGATCGCCCAGCAGGGGGATATCGGTATGGATGGTATACAGGATCTTTGCGCCGTTCAGTTCCATTTGTTACGTTTCACCCCCTTCGTCACGGGGTGCAGCCTCCGGCTCCGGGGCGGGTTCGGGGTCGTCCTCCACAGAGACATCCACCGAGGGCCCGGCCGGTGCAAGGGGCTTGTACTTGCCGGTTATTTGCAGATAGTAAATTGTAACACGCGGGAACAGCAAGGGCAGAACGCTGGCAAAGGGCTGGAAGCAGGGTGCCCCGATGGACACGATGATCCACACCGCCTGCAAAAGCATTCTGATGTTGTAGGAAGCTTGTAATGTGGCTTTGCGCCGTTTCTCATCCTGCTCGTCGATGACCTTCTGACACACGATGCAGATGCCCGCAAAGTTGCCGATGGCCACGGCCGCGCCGATGAGACTGCCCAGAACGACAGTGTGATCAAATTTCACCCAGCCAACCAGGTGCAGCGCTGCAAAGACCACCCACAGGGCAGCGGTGCAGATGGCCGTGCCGCAGGCGATGCGCGTCAGCTCCTTTTTGGATTCCGGCTGTAGTTTCATAAAGGGGAACCTCCTGTGATGTTTACTGATGTGAGTTGAACCCCACCCGCTTCGGTTTTTCCTTTTTGGCGCGGTCCAGGTGCTCCTTGGCAAAATACCAGAAGTTCTGCGCCCCGGAGGCAAGGCCCAGCAGGATGGCCGGCAGGAACACCCATTCCGGCCAGCTCCAGCTGTTCACCGCCCACCAGGCACCGCCCAGGCACATGACCAGCGGCAGCAGCATATTCAGGCCCAGCTGGGTCAGCCAGACAAGATCTTCCAGCGCCTTGTACCAGCCCTTCATGCGGTGTCGCCCTCCCTCTGTGCGCAGGCCCGAACCAGCAGCCCGCCGCGCCCTTTCGCAATGGTTTCGCTCCGGTTAAGAAGCTCATATGGATAGTATAATTCAATTCACTGAACTTTTCAATCAATTTTCCACCGATTTTTGGTAAAACTTCATAGTTCGTTCACACTAACGCCATAATTGTACGTCCACGGTGGAGTATGTCCGTCTCCGGCAGCATCAATACCAAAAATATGATAGGTTTCTTGTGCAAAACGCAAAAACCGCCCAGCTCATTTGAGAGCCGGGCGGCGTTATCCTGGAAGTGCGGGGGTCAGCTGTCCTTGCGCTTGATCCACACCTGCGTGCCGTAGAAGGGATTGGCAGTGCCAAGGCACAGGCCCTGGTCGGTGGTGGCGAATGCCCGCAGACCATGGTTATAGGGGTCTCCAAAACCGTCCACGGTGATGGTCTGGAAGTTCACGCCGTCCTCCGAAACATACAGGTCAAAGCCCTGCTTTGCCTTGCGCATGTAGTTGAGCAGCCGGATGGCACTGGCGATGTTGCTGACCGTGATGTTCTCGAACACAAATTTGTAGGAAAACTTGATGGTCTGGGCCAGCGTGTCGGGGTTCCCGTTGCCGTCGGGGTCCGCCGCCTGCAGTGCCTTCATCAGGGTCTTGAGGTATTCCCACTGGGTCTTCCACTGCGCGGGGGTGCGCGTCAGCAGGTTGCCATTGACGAACTGACCAACGCACTCCAGCATACTGCTGGTGTCAAAGGTGCCCACATACAGCTTGCCATCGTACACCTGCATCCGCCAGATGTACTGGTTCTCGTTGCGCCCAAAGCCGGACTTTAAGCCAGAAAGGCTGCCGTTGGGGAACATCTTGGTGGTATTGCCCACCACAAGCTCCATGTTCTCGTCCCTGTCCATGCGGTACAGGTTCACCGACTGTTCCAGATTGGCGTTGATGAACCGGCAGTCCAGCCCGCCGCCAAACTGACCGTCGGCGTTCTTGCCGGTCTTGGCAAAGAGGATGCGCTCCAGTGCGATCTCTTCGTCGTTGTACTCACCAATATAGAGGTGGTCGTTGTACACGATCAGGTTCGCCGCACCGGAGCGGGTGCGTTCCGGGTCGATGCCGAAGGTGTAGCGGGCACCATCCTTTTCCTGATCGCCTGCCACGGATGTCCATGTGAAGGTGCCGTCGGGGTTCTGGTCGCCCCGCACCAGTGCAAAGGACTGCATGGTGTTGTCGTCCGGCATATTGTCCTCGGTGCCGGTGCAGATGGAAACATACAGGCGGCCGTTGAACTCAGCCATATCCCAGATGCTGCCGCCGTAGATGCTGTCGGCGTAGTGATAGGCGGGGTAGTTGAACAGGCTGTCGGAATCCGCGATCTGGGTAAAGCCCTTTTCCGGGTCGGAGGAGATCAGCAGGGCGGCGCTGCTCTTGCCGGTGGCGGCATCCATGGTCACGTTGCTGACGACCAGCTGATCCTTGTAGACGCACATACCGCGGATGCCCACGGAGATGCCCTGCTGGTAGGCTGCGGCATAATCCTGCACGCTGTTCAGACCGATATACACCGGCTTGCACTCGTCGGTGGCGGGGTCTACCTGCCAGATGCTGGGCAGAAAGCCGATGCCGCCGCCACCCACACTGCCGCAGAAGTACAGCTTGCCGTGATACTCCAATGCGTTGCGGAACAGGGGTGTGTAACCGTTGTAGGAGCCGGACATCAACAGCTTGGTCTCGCCGGTCTTGGTGTTGATCTTCACCAGCACGCCCTTGGGTCGGCCGCCATCCTCCTCGGTCAGAAAGAAAGTGCCGTTGTAAAGGGCATCAAAGGTGGCGGCAAGCACCTTGTCGTCGTATTCGTCACCCAGACTGCTCTTCATCAGGGAGAGGGTGTTGCCGATGGCGGCGTAGCAGGTGCCCACATACAGCCAGTCGCCGTAGCCGACCGCTGACCATGCGTAGTTCTGACCCCGGTCACCGGCGTTGTAGGCGGCATCCTCCGGGTCAGTCACGACCGCCACCGCACCGTCTCCCAGATAGTCCACGATGCCGTCTGCGGTTTTGACATCCTTTTCCGGGTGGGTGATCTTCTCAAACGTCTGGTCGTCCTTGCTGTAAAAGAAAGTATTGCTTTCGTCAAGAGGTTCCAGAGTGGTCAGTTCCTGCCAGCCATCGGCCTGCCCGACCGCCTCCGTGCCTTCTGCCGACACCAGAAGCTGCACCGGCAGAGCAGACAGCATCGCAGCTGCCAGCACGCCGCTGATGACACGTTTCCAGTTCATATCGTTTTCCTCATCTATTCTGTCATTTCTTCAAAAACAGGAAAGAGCTGTTAATGTTTTTCATTGTAGCACAGTCCTGTCGGAAGTGCAAAGGTGCCTTGCCGCTTTTTGCGGATGATTCTTGTAAAATATGTGTGGAAGTCCGCAAAAAAGCCGCCCGGCTCCTGCGAACCGGGCGGCAAAAGGCAGACTTATGAAAATGATTTACCAGAGGTTTGCGGTCTCGTTGTACAGGCCCTCGTAGCTCTTGGCAGAGAGGTCCCAGCTGAAATCGCATTCCATGTCGTGCTTGACGAGGTTGTTCCAGTCCTCTTTGTTGTAGTAGCGATCCTGTGCACGGCAGCAGGCATCGTACAGCTCATGGGCGCTGTAACCGGCAAAGGTAAAGCCGTTGCCCTCGCCCAGCGTGCAGTCATGGATGGAATCCCGCAGACCGCCGGTCTCGCGGACGATGGGAGGCGTGCCGTAGCGGCAGGCCACCATCTGTGCCAGGCCGCAGGGCTCACTCTTGGAAGGCATGATGAACACGTCTGCACCGGCGTAGATCTCCTGAGAGAGGGCGGGCTCAAAGCCGATGTAGGTGCCCACGCGGCCCGGATGACGGGCGCACAGGTCAGAGAAGAAGGTCTCGTACTGGTTCTCGCCGCTGCCCAGAATGACCAGCTCGATGCCGCGGTCCACCAGACCATCGGCAATGCTCTGCACCAGGTCAAAGCCCTTCATGCCGACCATGCGGCTGACCATGGCAAAGACGGGGCTGCCATCCTTGTGCAGGCCAAACTTGTCCTGCAGGGCCTCCTTGCACTTTGCCTTGCCCTCTTCAACGTTGGTCACATCGTAGTTGAAGGGGATCTTGGGGTCAGTGGCGGGGTTATTGGCCTCCATATCGATGCCGTTCAGGATGCCGCAGAGCTTATACTGCTTTTCCCGCAGCAGGGCATCCAGACCGTAGCTGAACCAGGGGTCCAGGATCTCCTGTGCGTAGGTGGGGCTGACGGTGGTGATCTTATCTGCCGTCTCAAAAGCACCCTTCATAAAGTTGGCGCAGCCATCGTACTCCACGATGTGCTGGTCACGGTGGCCGATGCCGCAGGTGTCCTCCAGGATATCAGTGCCGTACTTGCCCTGATATGCGATGTTGTGGATGGTGAAGATGGTCTTGATCCGGTTGAACTTATCCAGATGGCGGTAGTACAGGTTCAGGTAAACGGGAACCAGTGCGGTCTGCCAGTCGTTGCAGTTGATGATATCGGGGGTGAAGTCGATGTAGAACAGGGTCTCCAGCACAGCGCGGGAGAAGAAGGCGAAGCGCTCGCCGTCATCGTAGAAGCCGTACAGGCCGCGGCGCTTGAAGTAATACTCGTTGTCCAGGAAGTAGTAGGTCACGCCGTTGACCTCAGCCTTGAACAGGCCGCAGTACTGGCTGCGCCAGCCCACGGGCACCGAGTAATTGGTAACATACTCCAGCTTGTCGCGCATTTTCAGGTCGCCGTACAGCGGCATGATGACGCGGGCATCCACGCCGTCCTTGACCAGAGCCTTGGGCAGGGAGCCTGCCACGTCGGCCAGACCGCCGGACTTGGCAAAGGGGGTCGCTTCCGAAGCGGCATACAGGATCTTCATAGTATTTCTCCTTTCCAGAAAAAAGGGCGGATACACAAAGAGCGGGCGGGGGCGCAAAGGCCCCCGCCCCTCTTTGAGAGGGGCTACCGGGGAGGGGAGCCGCCCCTGTGAAAGTTTCAGTGTGTCAGGCTCAGACGGTGTGGTTCTTCTGAACATAGACCGGGAAGCTCTCGGTACCGGAGAGCTTCTTGTCGGCGGTCACACGCACATTCTTATCGGTGACAACGCAGTCCAGCTGAGCGCCTGGTTCCACAACGGTATCCTGCATCAGGACACAGTTTCTGACCACAGCACCCTTCTTGACGCGAACGCCGCGGAACAGCACACAGTTCTCCACGGTGCCCTCGATGACACAGCCATCGGCCAGCAGGGAATTGCTGACGGAAGAGCCGTTGACGTAGCGCACGGGGTTGTCATCACGGATCTTGGTGTAGACAGGGCTCTCCTTGGGGAACAGAGCGTTCAGGTTCTTCTCATCGATGAGCTTGAGGTTCTCATCAAAGTAGCTCTTCATGTCGCAGACATGGGCCACATAGCCGGTGTACTCCAGCGCACGGATGTTCAGGATGTTGACGTTGTGGGCCAGGATGTCACGCTCAAAGTAGATCAGACCGCGGGAGGTCGCATCCTTGACCAGCTTGATCAGGGTCTCGCGCTCCAGAACGTAGATGTTCAGGTCCAGGTTCTGGACACCAGGGCGGTAATCATTGAACAGCAGCTCAGTCACACGGCCATCGGCATCCACAGTCAGGGTGTAGTTGTCGTTCTTGCGGCCCTCGGGAATCTCGGTCTTCTGGTAGGCGATGGTCACATCCGCGCCGCTTGCCTGATGGGCAGCCAGCAGGGCGTTGAAATCGTAGTTGATGGCGATGTTGGCATCGCTCATCACAACGTACTTCTCCTTCTGGTTCTCCAGGTAGCTCAGGATGGAGCCCAGAGCCTCCACACGGCCGGAATAAATGCGCACGCCCTTTTCTGCAAAGGGAGGCACGATGTTCAGGCCGCCGTGACGGCGGGCCATATCCCACTCACGGCCAGTGCCCAGATGATCCATCAGGGAGTGGTAGTTCTTGCGCACCACGATGGAGACATTGGAGATGCCGCAGTTTGCCATGCTGGACAGCATAAAGTCCACCATGCGGTAACGGCCTGCAAAGGGGATCGAAGCCATGGTGCGCTCAGTCACAAGCTCCGGTACGGTGTTATCATAGCTGTTGGGGAAAATGATGCCCAACGCATTGTTGTTCTGGCTCAGCATACTTCCTCGCCCTCCTTGACGGAATCAAATACTTTGGCACCCTCTTTTACGGTAGCGCCTGCGCCAACGGTAAGGCCGGTACCCACATGTGCAATGGGGCCCTCGCCGCCGATCTTGGCACCGGCACCCACCACAACGTCCTCAGCCAGGATGCAGCGCTTGACCACGGCACCTGCCTTGACCACAACGCCATCCATCAGGACAGCATCCTCAACGGTAGCGCCCTCTTCCACGGTAACGCCTGCGCTCAGGACAGAGTGCTGGACGCGGCCATAGATCTGGCAGCCCTCGGTGATGAGGGAATCCTGCACCACGGCGCGGGGGCCGATCTTCTGGGCGGGCAGCACGGGGTTGCGGCTGTAGATCTTCCACTTCTTGTCGAAGATATCAATGCCGGAGTTCTCGGGGTCCAGCACTTCCATGTTGGCTTCCCACAGGCTGTCGATGGTGCCCACGTCACGCCAGTAGCCGTTGAAGTGGTAAGCATACATCTTGCGGCCATCCCGCAGCAGAGCGGGGATGATGTTCATGCCAAAGTCGTTCTTGGAGTTGGGATCAGCCTCGTCCTCTTCCAGGTACTTCTTCAGCACATCCCAGTTGAAGATGTAGATGCCCATGGAAGCCAGGTTGGACTTGGGAACCGGGGGCTTCTCCTGGAACTCGGTGATCTTATCGTTCTCGTCTGCCACCATCAGGCCAAAGCGGGAAGCTTCCTTCCAATCGACCTCCATGACAGCCACGGAGAACTCCGCACCCTTTTCCTTGTGGAAGCGCAGGAAGTCGGCGTAGTCCTGCTTGCAGATCTGGTCACCGGACAGGATGATGACGTACTCAGGATCATAGCTGTCGATGAAGCTGATGTTCTGGTAGATGGCGTTTGCAGTGCCCTTGTACCAGTCGGTGCCCTTTGCCTGCTCGTAGGGGGGCAGGGTGTGCACGCCGCCGTACAGGCGGTCCAGATCCCAGGGCTGGCCGTTGCCGATGTACTCGTTCAGCTTCTGGGGCTGATACTGGGTCGCAATGCCAACGGTATCAATGTTGGAGTTCACGCAGTTGGACAGCGGGAAGTCCACGATGCGGTATTTGCCGCCGAACCCCACTGCAGGTTTTGCCGTTTTCTGTGTCAGCGCGTACAAGCGCGAGCCACGTCCGCCGGCAAGGATCATTGCCACAATTTCTTTTGCCATAGCTTTATTCTCCCCTTTTACACATTTCCGGATTTATTGGATTTGGAAATGGTTTGACTGTGTTGTGCGGATGCGCCCCGGTCACTCCTCGGTCTTGGCGGCCTTTTTGGCGCGGGGCTTGCGGGCAGGCTTTTCGGCTGCCGCGGGGGCAGCTTCAGCGGGCTCGGCTTTGGGTTTGCGGCCCCGCTTGGCGGGTGCCTTTTCTGGTGCGGCAGCGGCTTCTGCCTTGGGCTTCCGGCCGCGCTTGGCCGGGGCCTTTTCCGGTGCAGGTTCCGCTTCTGCCTTTGCCTTGCGGGTGGAGGTCTTTTTGGGCTTTTCCTCCTTCACGGCAGACTCAGCCTTGGCGGTCTTCGTGGTCTTGGCGGCTGTCTTTTTGGCAGCGGTCTTTTTCACGGTCTGGGCCGTCTTGGCCGGATCTGCTGCCTTGCGGGTGCGCTTGGTGGGCACCTCAAAATACAGGGTGCTCATGGGCGGCAGGGTGATGGTAATGCTCTGCTCAAAGCCATGCAGGGGCTTCTTGTGGGTGCGCACGGACTTGTTATGGACCGCGCCGGAACCGCCGAAGGCCTCGTCATCGCTGTTCAGCACTTCCTTGTATGTACCTGCCACAGGTGCGCCCAGGGCATAGCCCTCGCGCAGGACGGGGTTGAAGTTGCAGACCACCAGGATCTGCTTGCCGTTTGCGTCCTTGCGCAGGAAGGCGATCACGCTCTGCTTGGAGTCATCGGGTACGATCCACTGGAAGCCCTCCCAGCTGTAATCGATCTGCCAGAAGGCGGGGTGCTCTTTATAGAAGGCGTTCAGGGTCTTGACGTAGTTCTGCAGCTCGGTGTGCTTGTCGTAGTCCAGCAGCATCCAATCCAGCTGCTTTTCCTCGTTCCACTCCGTGAACTGGCCAAACTCCTGCCCCATGAACAGCAGCTTCTTGCCGGGGTGGGCCATCATGTAGCCGAAGAAGGTGCGCAGGTTGGCAAACTTAGCCTCGTACTCGCCCGGCATCTTGTTGATCAGGCTGCCCTTGCCGTGCACCACTTCATCGTGGCTGATGGGCAGCACAAAGTTTTCGCTGAAGGCATAGAAGAAGCTGAAGGTGACCTTGTTGTGGTTGCCCGCGCGGAAGAGCGGGTCGGTCTTCATGTAGCTGAGCATATCGTTCATCCAGCCCATGTTCCACTTGAAGTTGAAGCCCAGGCCGCCGTCGCTGGCCGGTTTGGTGACCATGGGCCATGCGGTGGACTCCTCCGCGATCATGCACTTGTGGGGGTGGCGGCCCAGAACCGTATCGTTCAGCTTGCGCAGGAAAGCCACTGCTTCCAGGTTCTCCTTGCCGCCATTCTTATTGGGCTCCCATTCGCCCTGCTTGCGGTTGTAATCCAGATACAGCATGGAGGCCACGGCATCCACGCGCAGACCATCGATGTGATACTGCTCCAGCCAGTACAGGGCGCTGGAGATCAGGAAGCTCTGCACCTCGCTGCGGCCGAAGTCGAACACCATGGTGCCCCATTCTTTATGCTCGCCGCGCTTGGGGTTGGGGTCCTCGTAGCAGGCTTCTCCATCAAAGTTGTACAGGCCGAAGCCATCCTTCGGGAAGTGGGCGGGCACCCAGTCCATGATGACACCGATGCCGGCCTCATGCATCTTGTCCACAAAGGCCATGAAGTCCTTGGGGGTGCCGTAGCGGCTGGTGGGGGCAAAATAGCCCGTGACCTGGTAGCCCCAGCTGCCATCGAAGGGATACTCCATCACGGGCAGAAGCTCCACATGGGTGTAGCCCATCTCCCGGATGTAGGGGATCAGCTCGTCGGCCAGCTCGGAATAGTTATAGGGAACCTTCTCGTCCTTGAGCTTCCAGCTGCCCGCGTGCATCTCGTAGATGTTCATCGGGCCGTTGATCACGTCCGCCTTTTTCTGAGCAGTCTGCCAGGCATCATCGTGCCAAGCAAAGCCGGTGATATCGTAGACCTTGCTGCCGTTGGAGGGCCGGGTCTCCGCGTGGAACGCATAGGGGTCGGCCTTGTAGATCAGGTCGCCGCCCCGGGTGGTCACACAGTACTTGTAGACATCGTATTCCTTTACGCCGGGGATGAACAGCTCCCAGACAGAATCCCCATCCACTTTGCGCATCGGGTGGCTGCCCGGCTTCCAGCTGTTGAAATCGCCCACCACACTGATGGCGGTTGCATGGGGTGCCCAAACACGGAACACCACACCGGACTCTCCGGCGCGGGTCTCAAGGTGTGCACCAAAGTAACGGTATGCTTCGCAGTTGTTGCCCTGCTTGAACAGATAAATCGGCAGATCCGAGGGATCTTTCTGGATCTTTTCTTCCGTCGGTCTCATAAACAGCTCCTCCCCGTACAGGCCGCAGTGAGCCTATACCTTTGTACTCTCTTATATTAAAGAATTTTGTCCGATTTTTCAAGGGCTTTCCGTCAAAATCTACTATAATCTTTTCGTCAATATTTTTTCATTGTGGTCAACCTATCCAATTTTACACAAGAATTCTCGGCAAACTTTACAGAATATAGGGCAAAAAGAAAGACCCGCCTCATTTTTCCTGCAAATCCAGGAAACTGAAGCGGGTGCTTTTTCAAATTTTTCCGTGTGCTATGCGGTTCAGCCTACAACGTAAACGTTGACCTGAATGGCTCCGTTGATGACCGACTCTGCGTAGGTCTCATAGAACAGGTCCACCAGGATCTGGCCCTTCTGCACCGCGATACCGGTGTCGGTGGCAACGGCATAACCGTAAACAAAGCTGCCGTCCGTGGAAGTGATGTACAGCAGCGTGCCATAGGGGATGACGCTGGGATCAACGGCAACGGTGCCGTAGCCCAGGCCCAGGCCCGACGAGCCCTTGCCCGTGCGGGAATAATAGCCCGTGGCCTTGCCGGTGAGGACCTGGCTGTACGAGGCGGGGGCGTTGGTGGTGCCGTCCGGCCCGGTCAGGGGAGAAACGGGCGCACCGGCACCATAGGTCTTGACGACATGGTCGGTGGGCTCCACCGTGGTGGTCACATCCACCACCATGCTGTTTTCCAGCTCGCCGTCCACATACTTTTCGCGGGTGGTCACGGTCTGCTGGCCCTCCGCCCCATGCTGCAGGGTGGTGGCCCGGCCGGTGTTGCGGAAGTACAGGCTGGTGTAGACATACTGGGTGTCGTAGGGGATGGTCTGGGTCTCCACCTTGTCCTGGTAGTCCACCCGGTGCACCGTGATCTCACTGCCCACAGTGACCAGCTGATCCAGCGCAGGCTCGGTGTAGTCATCTGCCTCCAGGGTGATGCCGGCGCGCTCCAGCGCTTCGGCAACAGTGCCAAAGGCCATCTTCACCGGGTACTCCTGGCCATCGGCCTGGATGTTCACGGTGAAGGCCCGCTCAATGTTCAGGGTGGCAAGATTGCCGCTGAACGCGGTGTAGTAAACGTGGTCGCCCTCTTCGGCCTCAATGCCGGAAAGGCTCATGACGCGGGCAGGGTCAGTCTCACTGCTGACCACCAGCTGACGCGCACCATCGGAGTCGGTGACGTAGGTCAGCCGCAGATTCGCGGCGGTCACGGCCAAAGTGAACACAAGGCTCACTGCCATGACGCAGAACGCCAGCACACGGGGTGTGACCGCACGAGCGCGGTCAGACAATGCTTTTTGAAATTTGACGGAAGCGATACGAGACAACTCCTCTCTTTTCATCATTTTGGAATGCGGCGGGCTCTTCCTTTGCCCGCAAAGCGCAGGGCATTTTCCCCTGCAAAGGGCCGTCTTTTTATACGGCATTTTACTTCCTGAGAAATAAAATTTAGACGCTCCAACGTGTGTATGATCCGTTGAGCGGGCACTATTTTAGCAGACGACGGCCCATTTGTCAAATCCGCGCGCTTCGGCTTGACAATTGTTTCACATAGTTTTTTGTGCAATCTGTACATTGTTTTCCTTGATTCAGAATGATTTCGGGCGTTTCCTCCTGAAATTTTCCCAAAAAATTGGTCGTATTCGTTCATAATTTTTTAACATTTCAAGTCTGTTTCCCGGGGAGAAATCGCCGGGCTCTTTTGCACATTCCGGCGCATCAATCATGCGTAATCCGACATTTTGCGGCACAAATTCTCCGCTGTTTTCCTGCCGGAAATAACGGGGAGTTTCTCCGCAGTTTCTGTCAAAAACCGGCTTCCAGCAAAATGCCGAAAGGTAAAAAACACCATAAAAAAAGACCACACTTCCGTGCCCTGCCGCAAACCGGTACAATAGGGTCAAAAAGAAGAAAGGAAGGTTTTTATGCAGATCAAGATCACTCCCCGCACGCTGGGCGGCACCGAATTCACAGCCCAGCCCGCCCGGCTGCACCTGGGCGCACAGAACGCCGAGGGCGTGGACCGGCTGGTGTTCCAGCTGCCTGCGGAATGGGCCGGGTGCAGCGTCACCCTGCACATCCGCCACAGCGACGGCACCCTTGCCGCACCCCTTGTGCTGGATGCAGCGCACAGCGCGCCCGTGGGCCGCAGCTTCACGGGCTGGCCCGCCGGGCAATGGATGCTGGCCGCCACCGACGGCAGCGGCTATACCGCTTACACCCGCCCGGGCCGGTACGATGTCTACGACATCCTGCCCACCGACGGCACCGAGGAGGAGCCCAGTCCCTCGGTGTACGAACAGTTCATCGCCCAGGTATCGGGGCAGGCCGATGCGGCGGTGCAGGCGGCCCAGAACAGTGCCGCCAGTGAGGCCAGTGCCGCCCGGCAGGCGCAGGCCGCTGCCGACGCTGCCGAGCGGGCCGCACTGAATGGCAGCCGTGCCGCGACCTCGGCTTCCCGCGCCGAGAGCGCCGCCCTGCGCGCCGAATCCTTTGCCCCCGAGGACGGCACCCTGCTCAGTGTCAACGGCAAAGGCGGCGCGGTGGTGCTGGACGCGCAGGACGTAGGCGCGCTGCCTGCCCCGGTGGCCCCGCAGGCTGGTGCCCTCCTGCGGGTGCTGTCCATCCGCAGCGATGGCAGTCTGGTGGTGGACACCGTCACTCCCGCCGCCCTCAAGACCCTGCTGGAGGCCACCTGATGTTCACGGTGCTGGATGTCTCCCGCTGGCAGGGCCGCATAGACTGGGATACCGTAAAAGCCAGCGGCAGGGTCCACGGCGTGATGCTGCGCGCACTGGGCAGCAGGAGCGGCACGTCCTACATCGACCCCATGTTTGAAACAAACTACTCTGCCTGCATCCGGCTGGGCATCCCGGTGGGGATCTACTATTACAGCTGTGCCGTTACCGCCCCACAGCGGGATGCTGAGCTGGCCCTCCTGCACGATGCCCTCAGGGGAAAGCGGCTTCAGCTGCCCGCTGCCATCGACGTGGAGGATGCCCGCCTGCGTGCTCTGACACCGGACGCGCTCTCCGCCCTTGTTGCCGGGGCGGCACGTCAGCTGGAGCACTGGGGCCTGTACGCCATGGTATACACCTACACCCATTTTGCAGATACCGCCCTGCACATGGACACACTGGCCCCCTTCGATCTCTGGCTGGCGGACTACCGGGGCAAACGCCCGGCCCGCAGGCACGGAATGTGGCAGTACACCAGCAGGGGCAGGGTACCCGGCATCTCCGGCCCCGTGGACCTGAGCCGCACCGAAAAGGATTATCCCGCCCTGCTCCACCGGGCGGGGCTCGACCGTACCATCCTATAAAAGAAAGGAGTTCCCCATGAAGAAATGCAAGATCTCTCCCGCCACGCTGGCCCGCACGGCGGCGCTGGCACTGGCGCTGACCAATCAGGTGCTCAGCGCCACCGGCCACCGTGTCCTGCCCATTGAATCGGCAGAGCTGGAGCAGCTGGTCTCCACCGGCCTGACCATTGCCACCGCGCTGGTCAGCTGGTGGAAGAACAATTCCTTCACCCCGGAGGCCATCGAAGCCGATGACTTCCTCTGCCAGCTGAAGGAGCACAAATAACCAAAAAGGGACGATGCTTTTGCGGCATCGTCCCTTTTTGGTTATCTGCTTTTGTTCTGAAGCACCGGCTCAGGAAATGGCATCCACGTCCCACTTCATGCGGACGGCATCCGCGCCGTCCAGTTTGATATTCAGTGCACCGGCATTGTCCAGCACCTGCTCCGGGGTGCGGGCACCGCACAGCACATGCAGGCCGGGGATCATCCGGGCCGTCAGGGCAATGACCAGCTGGGCCATGGTACAGTCGTATTTCCCGGTCAGGTCGTCCCACTTGGCCAGCAAGTCCAGCGCCTGCTTCCGGCGGGCAGGCTGGAAGCTGGGGTTGCTGTTCCGGGTGCTGCCCTCGGGGAAAGTGGTCTCCATGGTGACCCTGCCGGTGAGCAGACCCTGCTCCAGCGGGGAGTAGGCCTGCACCGAAACGCCCAGCTCCCTGCAGGTGGGCAGGAGCTGCTTTTCGATGCGGCGGGTCAGCAGGCTGTACTTCTCCTGAATGACATCCAGCTGGCCATACCGGCAGTAGCCCCGGATGAGATCCGCCGTCACGTTGGACGCACCAATGGCGCGGATCTTGCCCTGCTCCTTCAGCTTCATCATGGCCTCCACGGTCTCCTCCAGCGGATAGAGGCCGAGGTCCGGGCTCTGCCAGTGGGTGTACAGCACATCCAGGTGGTCGGTGCCCAAGCGGCGCAGGCTGTCCTCCACATCCTCAATGATGCTCTGCGCCGAGAGGTCCCGGTAGACAGCGGTGCCGTCCACGACCTTGTGGAGCACCGGTGTTTCGTGCCGCCACTCCAGGCCGCATTTGGTGGAGAGCACCACCTTGTCCCGGTCGATGTGCTTCAGGGCCTCGCCCACCACGGTCTCGCTGTGGTACAGGCCGTAGATGGGCGCGGTGTCGATCCACCGGATGCCCTGCTCCACAGCAGTCTGGATGGCTTTGACCGAAAGGGCATCATCGTTGTCGCCCCACCAGCTGCCGCCGCCGATGGCCCAGGTGCCCATGCCCAGAAAAGGCACTTCGATGCCGCTGCGGCCAATGTTCAGGTTTTCCATATACGTTTCCCTCCATGCCAGCAGTGTTCCCCGCAATGGGAACCATTCATACAGAGGCTGGCATCTTTTGTTGTATTTTTTGCTTTTTATAAAAAAGAGAACTGCGGTGCGAGTCAGCTCCGCACAGCAGCCCTCTTTTTTCCAATCAGATATTGCCGAACTCGCTCAATTCCAGCGTGTCGTTGTGGGTCTCAGCCCAGCGGACGGCCCAATCAGAGGTGAACAGCAGCAGACGGTTGCCCTTCATATCCTCCACAGCCTTGGTATCGCTGGTCAGGTCCAAGTCGCGCAGGTTGTAGGTGTCGGGGTCGTTCTTCACCCAGCGCAGCTGCTCAAAGGGCAGCTGCTGCATCCTGATCTCCACGTTGTACTCTGTATTCAGGCGGTACTCCAGCACTTCCAGCTGCAGCACGCCGACCACGCCGACCACGACCTCCTCCATGCCGCCGCCGACTTCGCGGAAGATCTGGATGGCACCCTCCTGGGCGATCTGCTCCATACCCTTCACGAACTGCTTGCGCTTCATGGTGTCCTTCTGCTCAATGCGGGCAAAGTGCTCCGGGGAGAAGGTGGGGATGCCCGCAAACTGGACCTTCTTTTTGCCGGTGCACAGGGTGTCGCCGATGGAGAAGATGCCCGGGTCAAACAGGCCGATGATATCGCCCGCGTAGGCCTCATCCACGATGGCGCGATCCTGCGCCATCAGCTGGGTGCCGGTGGCAAGCTTGATGTTCTTGCCCTCCTGCACGTGGTAAGCCTCCATGCCGCGCTCGAACTTGCCGGAGCAGATGCGCATAAAGGCGATGCGGTCACGGTGGGCCTTGTTCATGTTGGCCTGGATTTTGAAGATGAAGGCCGAGAACTCGTCGCGGCAGGGGTCCACCGGCTCGCCGGTCAGGCTGTCCACGCGGGCCAGCGGGGTGGGGGTGAGCCGCAGGAAGTTTTCCAGGAAGGGCTCCACGCCGAAGTTGGTCAGAGCAGAGCCAAAGAACACAGGGCTCAGCTCACCGCGCAGCACCTTGTCGAGGTCAAATTCCTCGGCGGCACCGTCCAAAAGCTCGATCTCATCCACCAGCTGCTGGTGCAGGTAGGGGGTGAGCAGCTCGTCCAAAATGCCAAAGGCGTACCGGCCGCAGTCCTTCACGATGCGCACCCGTGCTTCGTCCCCGGGGGCGGTGCCGGGGACAAATACGGCCTCGCCATCGGCACTGTGGGCCACACCGCTGCCGTCGCTGGAAAGGCGTTCGATGCGCAGGGTCAGGATCTGGTTTTTCTGTAAAGGCATGGTTTCTCCTTGTGTGATGGGCTCAGGTTACAGTTGGGCAGGGCTTGCCGGGTCGGCGTCCTGCTGGGCGGCAAAATACTTGCTGGGCGGCACGCCCTTGGCGCGCTTGAACACCCGCGAAAAATAGAACTGGTCGAAGAAGCCTACTGACACGGCCACCTCTGCAATGGAAAGGTGACCGGCACGCAGCAGCTTGCAGGCTTCGTTGATGCGGTATTCGGTGAGGTAGTCGATGGGGCTTTTGCCCACATTGAGCATGAACACCCGGTACAGGTGGCTGCGGGAAACGCCCACACTCTTGGCGACATCGTCAATGGAGATGTCGTGGGAGTAGTTGAACTGGATGTATTTGATGGCGTTGAGCACATACTGGCTGGAGGACGAGGTGGAGTGCGGCTTGCCGGCGATGGTTTCCTTCATCAGAGCGGCAATGAACAAATAAAGGTAACCCACCATGGCGGCCTCGTCCTGGGGCTGCAGCCCGCGGGAGGTGCGTTCCTGGTTGACCAGCTCGATCACGCGGTCTGCCATGGCTTCCTCACTGGTCGTAATGCTGGCCTGCATCACGCCGGTATCAACATCAAAAAGGTACAGATTGCCGTCGATCGTCACAATGCCTTTGGCCATGGTGCCGTACACCTGGTCAAAGTAATAGGTGCCGTCATTGTTGGTATCCCAGCCTTTTACCATGTGGCCGTTGGCGTCATACCGCACCCACTTGCCGCCGTTGGAATCCTGGTATACTTCCTTGCTTACGGCTTTGGCACCCTGCTGCACGCTGTCCAGCCAGTACCAGGCACCGCTGGCAGGGTCATAGATCTCTTTGCCGCGGTAGTTGGCGTTGCTGGGCTGCCAGCCCTGGCGCACCCAGCTTTCATACCAGAAGCTCTTGCCGTTGCCGTCTGTGACCCAGAAGTTGGTCAAAGCACCGCTTTTCATTGTGCCGTAAACCGGGTCAAAGTAATACAGCGAGCCATTGATGGACACATTGCCGTACTGCATAATGCCGGTGGTCAGGTCATAGTAGACCTTGCGGCCATCCGGCAGGGTCCAGGGGCCCTTGATCATGGTACCGGTGACCGGCTCAAAATAGTACCACTTGCCGTTCTGGCAGTCCTCACCTTTTACCATGTGGCCGTTGGCATC
>OHMX01000438.1_pt1 | contig 19983 bp, 13 predicted proteins | sample 1569471 | NCBI WGS metagenome assembly OHMX01 (sample SAMEA3879547, study PRJEB24766) | human gut metagenome | biome: human-associated habitat; feature: feces | place: USA | collected 1985/1987
AATCGAATGACACATCTTGAAATATCCAACAATATCTTTAACTAAGGGAAACGGGAACGACTTATCCCGATATAACACTGCTCCCGACTGTTGCAAGCTATTTTGAGATCACGCTTGACGAGCTTATGGGAATGGATAATTGGAGGAGCGAGGAACAGCTGAAAGGATTGATATCGCAGTTGGATGAGAACGGCTCAAAGGGCTTTATCTATGAGAACATTCTGCTTTTGCGTGATGCGGTAAAAACCTATCCTACAAATTACGAGCTTCAATTCAGGCTTGTCGACCAGCTTACATTCTGCGGGTATAAAAACGGTCGGGGATTATCCGAAGAAGAAACAATCAGCTTTAATCGAGAGGCTGCCGAAATCGGAAACCGCATTTTATCGCATTGCACAGACGGTGTAATTATCAACTGCACGACTAAGCAGCTCTGTTATATCTATTCAAGGCTCGGAGAAAAGGAAAAGGCGATAGAATATGCTAAGAAGCTTCCGAATATATGGTGTACCGATACGGTCGTTCTCGGGGATCTGTATGAGGGTGAACAGCAGAAAGCTCATCTTAAACGCGCAATCACATGGTATACGAATGTATTTTGGTGTGCGCTTATAAACTTGGCTGACCTCGGACACAAGAACGAAACGATGTCTGATGCGGAAAGAATAAAAATTCTGAAAAAGGCGCTCGCAATGTTTGAGCTTGTGTTTGAGAACGGTGATTATCTTAAGTACAGCTGTACGGTGTCGGCTACACATCGGTATATAGCGGATCTGGCTGTATCGGAGGGCGATTACGAGCTTGCGTTATCGAGCCTTGAAAAAGCGGCTGAATTTGCGATAATGTCAGACATGCTTCCCGATAAGGCACATCACACATCTCTTCTTGTGAATGACCTTGAATACAGCCTGACCAATCTGATCAAGAATTACGATTTCACTGACTGCAGGGAATTATACGATAAAATGCAGTCGGACAGATACGATGTGATCCGTGACGATAAGCGGTTTATCGCTACGCTTGAGAAAATCGGCAGGTATTGTTAATTCGGAGTGCGGCAACTATCTATAAAATCCGCAAAGGCGCTTGAGGTGCTTGCACCGAGGACGGTGGATATAAAAGCTTCACATTCCCACGGTCTATAATAACCTACGCATAAGCAAAGAACCCCGCATTTGCGGGGTTCAAACTGTTTATAAAGTATTCTTCTTACTTACCGAGCGCAATCTTACCCATAGCGTCAGCCTGCATAATAGCGTCATACAGCTCAACGGGCTGTACATCGCCTGCGAGGTTGTGGATAGTTTCGCCGGGGATACAAGCGTTCTCGGAAATAGTCTTAACCTGCTCGGGCGTGGTAACGCCGATTTCTTCAAGCGTTACGGGAAGACCGACCTCAAGGCAGAAGTCCTGAACTTCCTTGAATTCCTCTTTAGGCGCACCCTCAAGCACAAGCTGTACAAGTGTGCCGAGCGCAACGCAGCAGCCGTGATCTGCGTGCTTTATTCCGAGAGAAGTTACGCCGTTGTAGAACGAATGAGCGGCGGCACAGTTCACGTTATCTGCACCGACACCGGAGAGGTAAACGTTAGCTTCAACGATATTTTCAAGCGCGGGAGTAACTGCGTGTACCTTACAAGCCTCAATAGCCTGCTTGCCGTATTCGCGGAGCGTGTCGTAGCAAAGACGTGCGAGCGCCTGTCCCGCTCTTGTGATGCCCGTACCCTCAAGGCTTGCGGACTCCGTACGGATAGAAGCACGACCCTCGAAATATGTGCCGAGCGCATCGCCCATACCTGCGATAAGGAACTTGACGGGCGCATTTGCGATAACGGTCGTATCGACCATTACGGCGTCGGGATTTGTGGGGTAGAACAGATATTTATCGAAGCTGTGGTCATCGTTGTAAATTACGGAAAGTCCCGTGCAGGGAGCGTCCGTAGCCGCAACTGTAGGCACGATTACAATGTGCTTTCCGCTGTAGTATGCGGTAGCCTTTGCTGTATCAACGGCACTGCCACCGCCTACAGCTACTACTGTATCAATGCTGTCCTGTTCTACGATAGCCTTCATCTTATTTATTTCGCCGTTGCTGGATATTCCGCCGAATATCTCGTAACGTCTGTAGTCGTCAAGACCTTCAAAGCTCTTTTCTATCTTATCGTGGCATGCCTTGTAACCGCTGTTTGAGCATACAAACAGCCAGCGCTTGCCCATATAACCCATTTCTTCATGGAATTTAAGCAGTGCATCTCTGCCCTGTACATATTTGAGCGGCTCACGCATCGCTCTCAGTCTTCCCATCATAATTGAAACACCTCCGTAGAATGATACAAAATACAGACATTATTATCTGCTTTTACGACTAATTTATATCACTTTTTTATGGATATGTCAATATTTACGGGTATTCCGATTTTTGATATGGGTATGCCGAATTTTCATTGCAAAGAGTAGAGGAGGAAAAGACGTGATTGCATTTAGAATCAAAGTTCTGATATTGTCAATATAGCTTTACACATTTCACTCAAAAATTTTGAGCAACAGTGCAATGAAATAAATATCCACTCCGCTATGCTACATGGATATTTATTCCATTGCGGTGTCCGCCGGTTTGCCCGTCTTATCCGAGTAATATCTGCGGCGCTTCTCTGCCGGAGGCATTCCGCCTATCGACGAGCATATCCAGCGGTTATTCCAATAACTCATGTAGTAGCGCCGGATCATTGTTTTCAGCTGCTCTGTCGTGTAATCTGTACTTTTTCTGCCACGACTGTAAAACAGCTCGTTCTTCATTCTCGCCCACATGCTTTCGCAGCGGGCATTGTCATGACATCTCCCTCCGGCGCTGTTCATGCTCTGCTTTACTCCATATTCGCTCAGCGCAGCTCTGTATGAAGCGCTTGTGTACCGGCTTCCACAGTCGGAATGGAGTACCGCACCGCAAAATTCCGGATACGCTGCCGCTGTATTTTCGACAGTTGCAGCGCATAACTCAGCTCTCATATTATCGTCCATTGACAGCCTGACAGTCGTCAGGTCATAACAATCAAATATTGCCGACACATATAGCTTGCCATTTTTAGCTTTGACTTCCGTGATGTCCGTTACACATTTGCTGAAAGGCTTGTCGGCTTTAAAATCGCGTTTCAGCAGGTCGTCTGACTTTCTTGCTTCACGGTCCGCCTTCGTGATCCCATTCGGCTTTCGGTTTGGTCTGTGCGTTATTCCGATGGCTGTCATCACGCGATATACCGACGTGTCACTTTCAACGCTTTGCAGCAGAATGAAATTCTGCCTTTTGCGCCTCCATCGCAGGATTTGAGCGCAATGAACTTCATTCGCTCCTGCTTGTTTACTTCCGACGGCTCGCGACGAAAAAAGCTGCCGCCCCATTCAAGAAATCCCTTTCCTCCTGAAGCCGTTTGTTTTCCTTGTTCAGCCGCTTTACCTCGCTTTGCAGCTGCCGGATCTCATCCGCCGGGCTCATTGCGTTTTCGGGGGTTCGCTCCTCTATGTCCGGGTCGCCGTTCTTTGCCGCCTGCACCCACCCGTACATCGTTCCGTACGGTACCTTCAGTTCCTCGCCGGCTCGCTTTACCCCTATTTCCAGCGCCGGCTTTACTGACTGCTCTTTGTAACTCCTGTCGTATTTCTTCGCTTCTGACATGTCCTTCACCCTCCTGATTTCAGCATATTCTTTTGAGCGTGTGGTGTCAAGCTTTATTATACAACATCAAAAAACAGCAGCCCGAAAAAGAAAAAGCCGCACAAGGTCTGACCCCCTGTGCGGCTGAACGCATTGAATGTATCAGTTTATTTGAGCAGTTTGTTTTCCACCCTGAAATAGTCCACGTCGACATAACCTCCCGTCTGCTTTGTCGGGAAGTTGAATATCGCATAACGGTATCCCATAAAATGCAGACCGTAATAATTCATTTGCAGCGTGTCTCCTATTTTTGTCCAGTTCTCGCCGTCGAGGCTGTAATAGAAATACGCCTTGTCCGTCGCATCTTTGAAATCGCAGTCGACCCGCAGATACACTTCGTTTTCCGTTATTTCGACCCTTTCCGTTTCAAATTCCTTTTCAACGTCGTCGTTATCGTCATACCAAACCGTTACGATATATTTTTTCCCGTCCTCGATTTTTACGGCGACATAACCGTATTTCTCCGCGAAGGCGGCAAACCCCGCAACATCGCCCTCTTTCATTTCTGAAACGTCGAGCTTTATATATGCGCCGCATTCCGGTCCGAAGGTTCGCTGCGAAATGGTGTTTCTCGCATTGGCAACTGTGCCGCAGACATCGACCGTTCTCAGCCTCAGATAGCCTTCCCTCTCGGTGAGCGACCAGAGGCGGTTGTCGGGATTGTGGTTCCATTGCCATTCCAACCCGAGGTTAGAGCCGTTATAATCGCTCTCGCCCGCTTCCTCGGGCGTGTCGGCAAAGCTGTGATAGGATCTCACTATCTGTGAGTTGATAAATTCGTCGCTTGTGACGATGCCCTTTTTCTCGTGACCCGCAATAGGAATCTTGTCGGTCGTTGGCACCTTTCCGTTAACTCCGACTACCGGCCAGCCGTCCTCCCACGTCATGGTCGACACAACGGGAGTCCTGCCCACCGCCCCGTGATCCTGAAATACAAAGCAATACCAGTTGCCGTCCTTATCGTCGACGATACCGCCCTGTGCGGCACCGTCATTTCTGAAGCCCATATTATCTCTGATTATCACTTTCCTTTCCCACTCGCCGTCGAGCGCTTCGCTTCTGTAACAAAGCTGCGTTCTTTTGCTATTAGGAGGCCATGTTATGATAAAAATATAGTAATATCCGTTCAGCTTATAGACGTGAGAACCCTCGGCAAGGCAGCCCTTGACAAGTCCCGCGTTGTTGATGAGTTTTCTCTTGGTTCCGGGCTTGACCGCACTCAGATCCTTTTCCAGTTCAACGCACCATATCTCTCCGCCGCCGTAGATAAGATACACCTTGCCGTCGTCGTCGAACAAAAGACTCATATCATGGAAGCACTCGTCATACACGAACCTGTCCCATTTTCCGTTTTCTATATCGTCGGTATGATAGATATAAGTTTTTCCGGTGGAGAAGGAAGTGAAGCCGGCGTAATACACACCGTTGTTATATCTGAGGGTAGTCGCCCACTGACCCTTGCCGTAATTGTTTTCCCCGTTTCTTAAGGCAAGTTTATCACTGTCCTCCAGTGTATCAAAAACGTAATTTACTATTTCCCAGTTTACAAGGTCGTAGGATTTCATTACGGGACACCCCGGAGACAGGTGCATGGTTGTCGAAACCATATAAAACGCGTCGTCAACGCGGATTATATCAATATCGGGCACGTCGGCGAAAATAACGGGATTTGTGTAGTTTCCGTTGCCGTCGTCGGTTGAAGTTATAGTGGATTTTATGATATCCTTATCAAGCACTTTGGGGTCCTCCTCTTTTTCGGGCTTGGTGGTGACGCTCGGTAGCGGATTCGACGTCGACGTCACGGAGCTCGTGCCAACTTCCGCCGTGCATGCCGTCAGCGTCAATACCGCCGTCAGCGCCGCGGCGAACCTAACAAGTCTTTTCATTTTTCCTCCTTATTTTCCGTTGCCGCCGTCAGCCGTCAAGCTCAAGACCGCTTACGGTGACATTGTAGGTGATGGATGTGAACGGCGTCTCTTCGCCGTTTACTTTAAGCGCCAGACGATAGTTTATCCATGTTATGTCTGTTTTCGCTGCGAATATTCCGCATTCCTCCGTGCCGTAAATCAGCGATCCGACCTCGGAGCCGCCCCAGCCGTTTGCAAGCCCGTTTTCCGACGAGCTTGTGGGATCGAGTTCCTTATTTACGGGAACTTCAACATCTCCGTTTTCGGTTGCCAGCGTCAGCGATCTCACAAGCACCTTATACTTCGCATTGGTATCGGTATTAATAAACCCGAGGTTGACTATGGCGCTGTCCTTTTCAAAAGAAGAGGATTTTATGGAATAGTCCCCGTCCTTCGGAATGTCGAGCATCGCAGAGGGGCTCGGTCCGGGCTCGGTCTGTCCCGATAATACCAGCGTCATGTAGGGTATATCGGTGGAGGCTATGTCCTCTTCAGGACGAAGCTGCTCGTCGCCCTTTGAAAACCTCCACGACTTAAGCTCTATATCGGAGCCGGAAAATACGAAATAAATGTCATGGTTTCTTCCGTCAAACTTCGCAAAGCTGTCCGAGCGTATTTTGGTATAATCCGCGCAGTCGAACTCGACGAATGCGGCGGCTTCGGAGGAGATATCGTCAAGACGAACCTCTATTCTTCCCTTGCCCTTAACCTCAGCGATAAACTCTGATGCCCCGTAGCCGAAGTCTGCTCCTCTTACATATATCCACGCGCCGTTGGCGGTGCTTTTTGCGGCAGGATCAGTTACCTTGTCGTATCCGATATCCGCACAGGTGAACATCAGCGCGCCGCTGTTATAGGTATAGGGGTCGACCAGCTTTATCTGCGCTACGCCCTTCTTGCTTGCCGCAGTTATGGGGATATCGCCCGTCGCCTTGTCCATAGGCAGATAGTCTGCCATCATACTGCGGAAGCCCGCTTTTCCTCCCATAAGCTCCTCCAGAAGAAGCGTATGGTGAATGATGTAGTTTACGCCCTTATATTCAATGAAATGAGTGTGGTTGTTAGCCCAGCGAAGTCCGGATGCCCCGTCGGCGTTCTCTCCCGCATTATAGAAATAGGGTCCTCTGCATTCCCAGCTATCCGCGTCGAGAGGGGTCTTGGTTGTCATATACGCCATGCTGCACGCGGGCGGAACGTCGATCCCCTCGTACTCCTTCCAGCCGGTCTTGTGATCCTGCCAGTCGGTGCAGTATGTATAGTAATATACTCCGTCGATATAGTTCAGCTCGCTCGCCTCAAAAAAGTAGGGAGCGTCAATGGAAACAAATTCGCTGTCAAAGGAAAGCATATCCTTTCCCAGCTTTGCTATTTTCGGGATCTTGCTGTGCATAGTGTTGCCGTCCGCCGGTGTGCCTCCGCCGAAGGAGAGCCAGCCTACGCCATTTTCGTCAATGCACACACCCGGATCAAAGGGCGCGGGGCAATTCTCCAGCCCAGGCATATTCTGATAAACCAGAGGCTCGCCGAGCGGATCGGTCCACGGTCCCACAGGGTCGGTGGAGGTTATCACGCCCACGCCCGCGCCGCCGTTTGAGAAGTAAAGGTAAAAATGCGTAAGTCCGTCTTCTTCAACGCGGGAAGCTATCGACGGTGCCCACGAGTTATTTATCCACGGCGCGATCTCTCCGACCTCTATCCTGCCGTGATATATCCAGTTTACCATATCGTCGGTGGAAAATACCACAAGCGATTTGATATAGGCGTAGTCGTTCTTTGTTCCCTCTTCCGCCTGCTGTTGGTCGTTCGTGCCATAAACGTAAAGCCTTCCGTTATATTCCACCGCGGTGGGATCGGCGCAGAATATGTTCGGCGAGATGGGATTTGCGTTCATCTCGTTCTTATAAACGTTACCGCTTACGCTGTCGATAATTATGCCGTTGTTCAGACTGTCCATAATTTTCTCCTCTGATACCGTGCCGCTTTCATTCGTTTCGGAATCCGAAGCGCTGGAAACGTCCGCGATTCCGGAGTTGCCGGAAGCGTCGGGCTCGGAGCTCCCGCTGCTTGTTTCGCCGCCGTTCGAGCAGCCCACCGTCATAAACAGGGCCGCCGCGCACAAAATAGCCGCTAATTTACTTGTGACCTTCATCGTTAAAACCTCCGTTTTGTTTCTCGTGTCCAAAGACACCTTTAAGTTTATTATACCAATAAACAACACAAAGTCAACAGCCGATATCTGTTTTGTCCACCTTTTAATCATAATATGCACCTTTTCGTTTGACATAACTGCGTGAACGTGAATAAGTTATAATTTATACGAAAGCTTGTTTCCGGCATACTCTGTCACCGAACGCGTCAAAAATCCTTCCCCGTCAGCGGCAGAATTTACCGCAGAACAGGCGTTGATGCGGTTGCAGTATCGGGGGATTTGGGACACTCGCAGGTTTCAACGACAACGAACATCTACTGTCATATGTTCCAAGAAGCACAGGCAAGGACGAGCCAGGCAATCGCCGACGCAATTATCTTTGACAAAAAAGAAAAGCAGGGCGGCAAAAAAGCCGAATTCCCTGCTTAAAGACCATAAATTCAAAATAAGAACCTCTGCTGTTACCGAAATCAAAGATTTCGAACAGCAACGAGAACCTTGTTGCTTTGCAATAAAGACCAAAATCCGTACAAAAAGAAACACTCCCAAACAGCTCTGTAAAGCCATTCGGGAGTATCGTAGTGTGGTGACCCGTACGGGAATCGAACCCATGATTCCGCCGTGAAAGGGCGATGTCTTAACCGCTTGACCAACGGGCCGTAGAAATGGTAGCGGCAGTCGGATTTGAACCAACGACACCCTGGGTATGAACCAAGTGCTCTAGCCAACTGAGCTATACCGCCATATCTTTCTGTTTTTGTTGCTCTGTATCAGCGACTTTTATATTATATCACAGCGCTTTGCGTTTGTCAACACTTTTTTTAAATTTTTTTCGATTTTTTTCGTTCTTCAAAAACGCCGTGATATTTATATAAAAATCCTTAAATCAGACCTCTGCGTACTGTTTTCTGCCGGTTTCAAAAATGTTACCGCCGACAGCGTCGATTGCAACGATAAGAGGGAATTTATCGAAAGTCAGCTTTTTCACACTTTCACAGCCCAGATCCTCAAAGGCTATTATCTCACACTCGGTTATGCACTGACAGGCGAGTGCGCCTGCACCGCCTATGGCACAGAAGTATACCGCACCGTTGCGTTTTATGGCATCTACTACGGCAGGCTTGCGTTCTCCCTTTCCTATCATTGCGGATAACCCCATATCGAGCAGCAGGGGAGCGTAGGGGTCCATTCTGCCCGATGTTGTAGGACCGCATGAGCCTATTGCCATTCCTTCTTTAGTGCCGGTCGGGCCTGCGTAGTAAATAGTCGCACCGTCAATTTTAAATGGCAGTTCTCCGCCTTCGTCGATAAGCTGTTTTATACGCTTGTGTGCGGCGTCACGGGAGGTGTATACAGTACCGCTCAGCTCTATCTTGTCGCCGGCTCTGAGCGTTTTTGCCTTTTCTTTAAGTTCGCTTGTGTTAAGTTCCAAGTTTGTACTCCTGTTCGCATTGAATTTATTATGCCGGAAAGCATACACTTCCCGGCATATGATATTTACTTTTGATTAAAGGTCGAAGAATCCCACGTTATCCGAGCTCATCTCGTCGTCGTCATCGTCATTGTCGTTAAGACCTTCCATCATCTTGAGATCCCACGAAGGATCGTACTGTGCCGTGTTGGTGGTCATATTGTCGTTAATTCCGCCGAGCATGGATGAATAATCGGACATATCAATCTTTTCTTCCTTAGCAGAAGCTGCGGGGGCGGTAGGATCGTCAAATGAAGAAGTCATTCCGTCATCGTCAGACGGTTTAGATGAGGGCGGAGGAGTAATCGTCATGCCGTTCATCTGTGCTTCGAGATCCTTCCAGGGATCGTTCACCTTTTCTTCCTTGCCGGCAACACCCATTGAACGACTTTCATTCAGCTTTTCTTTCGGTTTGTCGCCGCTGCGGTCGGAAGTACGTTCGGTCTTAGCTGCGGGTGCAGGCTCATCTGCAAGAAGATCGCTGAAATCATCGGCTGCGGGAGCAGGAGCAGGCTCTTCTGCAAGCAGGTCGCTGAAATCATCGGCTGCAGGAGCAGACTCTGCCTTAGCTGCGGGAGCAGGAGCAGGCTCTTCTGCGAGCAGATCGCTGAAATCATCGGCTGCAGGAGCAGGCTCTGCCTTAGCTACGGGAGCAGGTGCAGGCTCTTCTGCAAGAAGGTCGCTGAAATCATCGGCTACGGGAGCGGTATCGGCTTTGGGAGCAGATGCTACAACAGGCTCCTCTGCAAGCAGATCAGCTATATCATCTGCCGCAGGAGTTTCTTCAACGAGCAGATCGCCGGTATCTACGTTATCAGCAGAAATGTCATCGTCACCCGAAACTATCTCAAATGAGCTGAGCAGACCGTTGTTGTCTGTCAGCATATCGTCGTCATCGTCATTGTCCGTCTGAGCCGGCATATCCAGCTTAAGCTCAAAGTTATACGGCTCGATTTCCATAGGAGCGTAGGCGTCAAGCTCGCTCTCGTCAAGTCCGCCGATATTTTCAAGCTCGCTTTTTGCATTGATAAGCTCCTCATCATCGGACAGCTTTTCTTCGGGAATGTCAGCCGCATTATCGGTGGCTGTTTCTGCCTGTGAGGCTTCTTCAACAGCCTTAGCGAGTACATCGTTTACGGCCTTTGTATCTTCAACAGCCTTTGCTACCGCATCGTTTACGGCATTTGCTCCGGCAAGTGCCTTTTCAACGGCTTCATTTACTGAGGCGGTTATGCCGGCAAGAACAGCCTGAATATCTATTGCGGGAGCAGCCGCCGCACCTGATGTAACTCCGTTTGCGAATGTGTCCGCCTTTTCAAGCACAGACTGCTTGTAATCGTATGTTTTCTTTACCGTATCGGCAAAATATGCCTTTGCGGCTGTGATAATCTCGTTTGCTTTGCTCTGTGCGTCATTTATTACAGCGTTTGCATCGGCATTTGCTTTTGCGGAAATTTCTGCAAGCTGAGTGGGGTCAATTGTTCCGCCGCTGCGCTTTGCTTTATCTATTTTTGAGGCTGCCTGCTTTTTGAATTCTGCAAATTCTTCTGTCAGGGCAGTGTATTTGTCCTGCATAACGTGCAGTTCTTTTTCGGTCTGAGCCAGCTTGCGTCTTTCGTCAAGAACCTGCTTTCTGCTTTCAAGGATCTGTGCGTCAAGCTCAGCCTTTTTCTTTTCAAGCTCGGCTGTAAGCTCATCGTTCTGACCTTCATTCGTCTGCTGTTTTTCTTCGAGCGCTCTTTTCAGCTCGTCATTTTCTTCCTTAAGGGCTTTACGCTCTTTGTTGTGCTGTACTATGTATGCCATTACTTCGGCTTTGTCGAAGCCGAGCGGTGAGGTTTTGAATTCGCCGTTTGTAGATGGCGCTTTTTTCTGTTCTGCCATTATTGTACCCCCTGAAAAATCTGGTTATTGCTATTATACCAAAAATTATTCATTAATTCAATAGCGAATTGTAAAGTTTTATCAATTACCCAAAAATGAAAGCCGCTATTGGTGATTTTAACGAAAATTCGCTATCGGCTATTGTATTTTATTGAACGGTAGTGTATAATAGTATAACAACCTTAAAATAATTTCGGTTTTTAAAAGATATTAACGAAAGGACTGATATTGATGATCGACAAAACTATGCCGTTTTCACTCAAGGATGAAAGAGAAAACGAGATGAAGGAAATACTGACAACGGTTTACGGTGCGCTCAAGGAGAAGGGCTATAATCCTATAAATCAGCTCGTCGGCTATATTCTGTCCGAAGATCCTACCTATATAACTACATATAACAACGCCCGCAGCCTGATCCGTCATATTGATCGTGACGAGCTTTTACAGGCAATGGTCAAGACTTATCTCGGCAGTTGATGCAAGCCGCCATTTATTTCAATGAATTACAACCGCTCCTTTACGGATACTATATCTGTAAAGGAGTGATTTTTTTGCGCAGAAAAATGTCTGCCGCAGTATTTACGGTATTGACGGCAATGTTCATGTGCGGCTGCACGTCCGACAAGAATACTGTCGGACAAAGCGCCGGACATAATGACAGAGGAGGCATAACGCCTGCAGAAACGGCTTTTCTGACGGACGGAAAAGAGAAGGTCTGCTACGGTCAGGGCTATGAAACCGATAGCGATAACCGTCCTGTAGGAGCAATACAGGCACAGGAAAAATACGGGTCATACGGCGGAAGATTCATATTCGGCAAAGATGACAAGACAATTTACCTTACGTTTGACGAGGGCTATGAAAACGGCTGTACCGGAAAAATACTGGATATTCTGAAGGAAAAGAAGGTTACGGCAACGTTTTATGTGACGCTTGATTATGTAAAAAGCAGTCCTGAGCTTGTACAGCGTATGATAAACGAGGGTCACGAGGTCGGAAATCACAGCTGTACCCACCCGTCACTGCCGGATATAAGCGATGATATGGTGTTTGAAGAAATACACGGACTTGAAACTTATATTTCTGATAATTTCGGCGGATATAAAACCGTTACGATGCGTCCCCCTAGAGGAGAATTTTCGGTCAGAACATTACGCATTGCCAAAAATATGGGTTATGATACTGTGCTGTGGTCTTTTGCGTACAACGACTGGAATACGGACGCTCAGCCCGACAGGGACACGGCATACAGGCGAATAACCTCTGCAACGCACAACGGGGCTGTATATCTTCTCCATGCGGTATCCGAAACAAATACGGCGATACTGCCTGATGTCATCGACTACTGGCTTGATAACGGATATACGGTAAAAAGCATTTCGGGATAAAAAAAGAGCATCGGCACATAATAATGCAAGCCGATGCTTTTGTATCACCGCAATTAACACAAAAAAGAAAACGCTCCCGCAGGAGCGTTACGTTAAATCGTTATTCTCAGGAAACAGCGTTTAACTTCTTAGCAAGCTGAGATTTCTTTCTAGCTGCAGCGTTCTTGTGGATAATACCCTTTGCTGCTGCCTTATCAACTGCTTTAACTGCAACCTTAACGTTGTCAGCGTTAGTATCAGCGTCAACCTTCTTCAGAATAGTCTTAAGAGCGGTCTTGTCAGCCTTATTGCGAGCCTGCTTTGTAGCAGATACTAAAACTCTCTTCTTGGCAGATTTAATGTTAGGCACTTACGGCACCTCCTTTATACAGATCTACATATAATCATAGTTATATTTCACAATACGCTTTATTATAGCACGTCCAAAACGAAAATGCAATACTTTTTTACGATTTTTTTGAAAAAATTCTTCGGGAGGAAATTTTATGCAGCTTACGGGAAGAACAGATATGGCGGCGGAGTTTGTAAAGGGCAAAAACGGAATAAGATGTGAAAGCTATGAGCTTTACGGAGAAAAGATAACCGAAATAATCGTTTCCGAAAAGGATACCGCTCTTTTTAACCGCCCCTGCGGAAGATATTTTACCGTTGACAGTACGGACGTTCCTTATGCGGACGGTCAGATCCATGCGCTGTGTACGGTGCTTAACAAGCTCCTTCCGGAAGGAAAATGTCTTGTCACGGGGCTTGGAAACCCGTCTGTAGCGTCAGACAGTCTTGGCTGGAGAGCGGCAGGCAGGGTGCTTGCGACCTCGCATTTTATAGAAAGTATGCACAATGCAGACGGAATAGGAAATGTGTCGGTAATAAGGACGGATGTTTCGGCAAATTCCGGTATAGACAGCGTCTTTCACGCAATATTCTGTGCGGAGAAGATAAAAGCGGACTATATTGTAGCGATAGACAGCCTTGCGTGCAGTGAGCCGGAGCGCCTTTGCAGGAGCATACAGGTCACGGATACCGGCATAACGCCGGGCAGTACCGCAGGCAACAGTAACCGTCTTGACAGAGCGGCGGCAGGCATACCGGTAATTGCCGTAGGCGTTCCTACCACTATGGAGTATGAAAGCGATAACGACAGATTTTTTGTGACAAGATATGATATAGATGCCGAGATAAGCAGGTACGCACATATAATATCCTGTGCGCTGAACCGCAGTCTGTGTCCGTCACTGTCATACAGCGACATATCAATGCTGATGAATTATTCCTGAATATTTGCGGAAAATGAATCATAAGCTGTAACAAGAAAAATCCAACCGTGAAAACACTTGGCGAAAGGAAAGGCTTATGAGAGGCAATAAAAATAAAGGTATTGTAAAGGTTCTTGGCATAGGGCTTACGGCGGCGGTATTATCGTTTACCCTGACGGGCGTAGCTGAAAACGCCGTAACCGGAGCGGTAAGCGGCAAAAGCGTTTCAGACGGACTAAGACAGCTTACCGCACTGAGCGTTATGCTTGCCGTTCCTGTAAACGAATTTGACGGCAGGTATGAAGATACGGTTTCATCCGAGCCTTGCACAGAGAAACCGGACAATGAAACAAAGACTGAAAAGCAGGAGCAGAAAGCGCCTGCGACCGATAATCCGTCAAGCAGTACGCAGGATATTTCCGGTGAAACGCTGGTGCCGGTCGATGCTCCCGCCGATGTAAAAACACGGCTGATTTCCGTCAACATAAGAAAGGACAAGGACGATCTTACACAATATACGGCAAAGGACGGTACGGTCAAGGAAAAGCACTACGGGAAGATAGGCGGCGACAATGTAATAGACCTCGAAAACGGTCAGATAAGAAACTGCACCAAACTTCCGTCGGAGCTTATAGGTGCTGAGGCTGAGAAAAAGCCTTCTGTCACGCTGTCGGACGGCAACGAACCTCAGGTGCTTATAATACATACGCATACGACCGAAAGCTACGAACGTGACAGTGACGGATATTACGATACCGATTATGACGGAAGATCGCTTTGCCCTGCAAACAGTGTTGTGGGAGTAGGAGCGGTGCTTGCACAGACGCTGGCGGATAACGGAATAAGCACGCTGCACGACGGAACGGTCTTTGACGATCCCGTTTACAACTACTCTTATTCAAGAAGCAGGGAGCGAACAGAGGAGCTTCTGAAAGAGTATCCGTCAATAAAAATAGTGCTGGATATTCACCGTGACGGAATAGCGGACGGAGATGTGAGAATAGCTCCCGTTGCAGAAATCAACGGCAGAAAAGCGGCGCAGATAATGATAATATGCGGATGTGACGATGGCACGGATATATTGCCGGATTATATGGATAACCTCCGCTTTGCGTCATACTTGCAAAATGCAATAGAAAAAGATAACAAAGGCATAACACGACCTATGCTTTTCGATTATCGGTTTTATAATCAGGATCTGGCTGAGGCTTCGCTGGTTATAGAATTCGGAGCGTTGGCAAATGATATTGAGCAGGTGCGATACTCAGCCGAGCTTGCCGGCAGGAGTATTGCAAAAGCACTGAAAGGATCACAATAATTTGTAATTATTCAGACTGTCGATAAACCCACGCACCGCAAAAATGCAGAAAAGTAAACTGGCACAAACTAAAAATCCGATAAATAAAAAGAATTTCACACAGCCGTTTTTTACGGCTGTGTGAAAGCATTTTTGTTTACTGTGTCAACCGCTCCTCAACGTACCTTTGTATGCCTGTCGGAGCGGTTTTCTTGTCTGCGTGTGTCTCTCAACGTCTGCAGCGTGTCGAAAAATACTTTTTAGACACGCTGAATAATTTGTAATTATTATGCATATTTCACAATTATTTTAGCTTGGTTTAGTAGAAAGTGGTATAGACAAATTTCTCTCAAGATGTTATAATATTATAAATGCATTGATGCGTTGTTACATTATGAAAATAATACGGGAGGAAAAAAGCGATGATTATTAATTGTATTAAGAAAACGCTTGCGGGAATACTTGCATTGTCACTTATAGCAGGGTCTGTGTCGATACAGACTTTTGCCGATGAGATAGAGCAATATGTACCGCAGTGGAAAATTACGACATCGGGAAATGATGTCCTCAATCCATCCAAAAATGTACTGGTAAGTACTGCTAAGGGCAACTATCCCATAACAGATGCGATTACCGTTTATATTGATAAGGGAGAAAGCAGCGATTTTAATATTCTTCTTGGCGAAGGCGTTGAAAACTGCGATGATGAAGTCGTTCTCGCAGTAAGCGACACTAAAGGAATTAAATGCAATCTTACGGCAGGAGCCGCCGGTAATTTATCTTCAAAACTCAATATCAACGGTGTGACGCCCGGTACATATACGGTAACGGTCGCTACAAAAAGCGGTGAAGCTAATCAGAAGATAAAAGTTGTTGTGCTTAATCCTATAACTTCTATAAAGCTCAAACACGGTGATGAAGAAATTACAGGCAAGGGCGTAACTGTAGCTGAAAATCATCTGCTTTATCTTACTGCGTCATCAACACCTTCTACTACGACTGACGGTATTGAATGGAGCGTAAGCAACAATGCCAAGGCTGAAATTTCGCCCGAAGGCACAATTACAGCAAAGCTGGCAGGTACCGTTACAGTAACTGCAAGAGCCGTTAATCCTCTTTATGAAATGAATGATTACACGGAAGAACAGCGTGCGGCTTACGGCTTGAAGCAGAGAGATTTTGAGGTAACAACTTCTGTTACAATACTTAAGGCAAATCCCATAACAAAGCTTGAGTTTGATTATACAACGGATGATGCTGTAAATCTCAACGTAAATGATACATATAACGCATTTTCACATTTAAAAACAACTATACGAGATGAAAAGAACTCATCAACAGATAGTCTTGTATGGACTTCAAGCGACGAAAGCATAGTTAAGGTTGATGAAACCGGTATGATCAAGGCGCAGAATAAGAGCGGCTTTGCTACCGTAACAGTATCTTCTGACAGCGTAGAGCCTGTCAAGGCTTCGTTTGTTGTCAATGTTTCTTCGCCTGCTTCTGTCCTGAAATTTACAAGTGACAGATATCTTCTTGATATGAACGAGAAGAATACTGATTACATAATAGTGTCCGAATCTCCGAATACGGCAACCGAACCTCTTGAATGGACCGTTTCAAATCCTGACGGGGAAGAGATAGTAAAAATCATCGGGGAATCCGACGGAGATACACCCAACGTAAAAAAGCTTCAGTTACAGGCTCTTAAGACGGGTGTTGTCAAGGTAACTGCGTCAACAAAGCGTACACCGACAATCGAAGAACCGAATCCCAAGAATATTTCTGCTACCTGTGAAATAGAAGTAGTGGAATCCGTAGATAAATTTGTTTCGTTCAAAATCAGTAAAATGCCTGAGAATGTTACATATAACGGAACAATACAGATGCAGAAGCCCGAGGTTACCGACCGTGCGGGAAATGTTCTTGAAGAAGACAAGGATTATACGCTTACATATTCGGATGATGTTGTTAATTCCGGTATTGTTACAGTTACAGTAAATGGTATAACATCTGCTTCTCAGAACGGTAAACTGGTATGCACTTATCAGATACTTCCTGCCAATATAAGTGATAACGCTGTTACACGTCCTGTTATAAGGGATATGATATATAATTACGGCGATGAGCTTAAGCCTGCTTCCGATCCTGTTGTAAGGTACGGGGGCACGCAGCTTGTATTTGACAAGGATATTACGGTAACATATACTAATAATGTCAACGTTGGTACGGCAAAAGCCACCTTCTACGGTTTGGGAAATTACTGCGGAAGTTTTGTTACGGAATATAAAATAACCCCAAAAAATATAGGTTCGGCAAAGGTTGTCGGAATCTCGTCACCTCAGGTTTATACGGGTGATTATATAATTCCCGAATACAATCTCTACATCAACAACAATGCCGTAATGCTCGAAGAGAATGTTGATTATACTGTTGAGTATATTGATAACCTTGACGTAGGCACTGCGAAGGCTGTATTTACGGGTATCGGAAATTACACAGGTACATACAAGGCTACGAACTTCTTCAAGATTACCAAAAAAGACGTTACAGAAGATAATGAAGTATTAGTTGAAGATATTCCCGACCAGGGATATATGGGCGGTATGCCTATAAGACCCGAACCCATTGTTACATATAACGGTAAAAAACTGACCGAAAATGTTGATTACACATTAACTTATACCAATAACAAAAATCCGGGCGACGAGGCTTATATAACCTTTAACTTCAACAAATCGTTGAATTTTACGGGAATAATCAAAAAGTATTTCTCTATTGTAAACAGAAATGTTGAAAATCCCGCTAAGGCTATCAACGCATTTGACAGCAACGGCAATATGATCGGCAATGACGCAGTTCTTTATGTTGACGTAAATCAGATAATGTATGTAGACATTGCCATAGAGCAGGAAAGCGCCGATTGCGACGACTGTCTGCTTGTTGCAATTCAGGCAAACAACAAAAACGCATCCGCAGCATTTGTTGCGTATTCAGAAGACGGAAAAACAGCTAAAGTTGCGGTTACAGGTAAAAAAGAAGGCTCATTTACAATGCAGATTTCTTCGCTCAGCGGCGAAGTCAATAAAAAGCTGAACTTTACAATACTTGTGCCGGCTACTAAGATTGAATTGTGGAACGGCAAAAACAAAGTTACCGAGGAAGGCGTATTTGTTCCCGAAAATCATCAGACACAGTTTACCGCCAAGTTTACTCCTTCCAATACAACGGATAAGATAGAGTGGTCTGTCGATGATACAACAAAGGCTGAGATTTCCAAGGACGATGGCATACTGACAGCCAAGAAGGCAGGCACTGTAATAGTTACCGCCAAGGTAATTCCGACCGAAAATTCCGAAAGAGGATTATATGTTACAACTACGGTAACCGTAGTTAAGGCTAATCCGATAACTGAAATCAATTTCCCGTTCAAAGACATTTCGCTTAAAGTCGGAAGCAAATATGACGCACTTGCGGTACTCGATAAATCCATACTTGATTCAAGTCAGTCATCAACCGATAATATTATATGGACATCAAGTAATGAAAAAATAGCAAAGGTAGATTCTGTAACCGGAAATGTTACGGTACAGAACGCTAAAGGCACAGCTGTAATCACTGCCACAACTGACAGCCTTACGCCTGTCAGCGCATCGTTTACGGTCAACGCTTATACGCCTGTAACAACAATGACATTCTCTTCACAGAGTTATACACTGCTTACAGGAAATGATATTTATGAGATAGCGCTCAAGGAAAACCCCACTACAGCAAACGAAAAGATCGAGTGGGAGATAAGCGACGAGAGCATCCTCAAGATAGTTGACAGCACATACAATTCAGAATCCAACATTCAGATACTCAAGGTAAAGGCACTCAAGACGGGAGATTGCAAGATTACCGCAAGAACAGTAAGAATACCCACATTAAAGGAACCCGAGCCTGTTCAGGTAGAAGCAACCTGCGGCGTAGTTGTTGTTGCTCCCGTAACTATGAGCAATACAACGATTACGCTTTCAGCAACTTCATTTAATTATACAGGAAAAGAGATAAAACCCGTTGTAACGGTAAAGTATGACGGAAAGGTGCTCTCTGAAAAGACGGATTACACGGTATCATATTTCGATAACAAGGACATCGGTACTGCAAAGGTAACTGTAACCGGTGTCGGAAGATATGTAGGCAGTGTAGATAAGTCGTTTGAAATCAAGCTCCCTGCCGTTACAGGATTTGCTATAAAGAGCAAAACCGACTCATCTGTGACATTCTCGTGGAACAGAAACGCAAACGCTACAGGTTATATCATCGAAAAGCAGAACGGAGCAAAGTGGACACAGGTAGCAAAGATTACATCGAACGGCACGGTTACTTACACGGTGTCAAAGCTGAGTGTGGCAACAACACACACATTCCGTATAAAAGCGTATAAGACTGTAGGTAATAGCACTTATTACAGCGATGTTTCAAAATCAGTTCAGCATAAAACTCCTCTCGGAGCGGTAAGCGGCTTCAAGGTTAAGTCATTAACCAGCACCAATGTAACATTGCAGTGGACAAAGAACAGTGCCGCAAGCGGTTATGAGATAGAGCAGTATAAGGGCGGCAAGTGGGTAAATGTTGCCAAGATAACAAGCAATGCAACGACTTCATATACCGTCAAGGGATTAGCGGCAGGAACAGCAGGATACAAGTTCCGTATGAGAGCGGTCATGGATGGTGCTTACAGCGATTATACATCGGAATTGACTGTAAATACCAATCCTTACGGCGTTGGCGGATTCAAGTGTTCTTCAAAGTCAAGTACCTCTGTTACATTAAAGTGGAACAAGGGTACAACGGCAAGCGGTTACCAGTTACAGCAGTATAAGGATGGCAAGTGGGTAACTATCTACACCGGAACAAAGGCTACCAACACAAGCTACACT
>OHMX01000454.1_pt1 | contig 19312 bp, 11 predicted proteins | sample 1569471 | NCBI WGS metagenome assembly OHMX01 (sample SAMEA3879547, study PRJEB24766) | human gut metagenome | biome: human-associated habitat; feature: feces | place: USA | collected 1985/1987
CCTCGTACAACTACCGCAGCGAATCGGCAACGCCCGACTACAACCGCTGGGAGATCCGGTTCCAGCTCGAGCTCGGGCTCTGACCGGAAAGACCGCTGCAGTCGGCGATCCGGTCGGCGGCAGGCAGGCGCCGCTCGAAAAAAGAGAAGTCCCCGGAAGTTCCTGCATGGGAACTTCCGGGGACTTCCGTATCGTCGCACCGGAATGGATCAGAGGATCCGGAGTGCAATCCGGGCACAGGCCTCGGCATCGGCCAGGGCGTTGTGGTGGTGCTCCAGGTCAAAGCCGCAGGCAGCCGAGACGGTGTGGAGCTGGTGGTTGGGAAGGCTCCGCCCGAAGACCCGGCGCGAAGCCCGGCAGGTGCAGTAGAAGCGGTAATCGGGATAAGGCATCCCGTAGAGTTCGAAGACGGCGCGCAGGCACCCCTCGTCGAAGGGTGAGTTGTGCGCCACGAGCGGAAGTCCCTCGATGCGCGGGGCCACCTGGCTCCAGACCTCGGCAAAGTCGGGAGCATCGGCCGTATCGGCATAGGTCAGGCCGTGGATCGCCGTCGTGAAGCGGCTGTAAAAGTTCGGCCGGGGACGGATCAGCCGGTAGAGCGAGTCGACGATCTCGCCGTCACGCACGACCACCACTCCGACCGAGCAGACACTCGCCCGATGGGCGTTGGCCGTTTCAAAATCGATGGCTGCAAAATCCTTCATGTGAGAAAAGCCTTTTTTCCGGAGGCAAAGATAGGGAAATCCGCCGGATTCGGTACCCCCGCCCCGAACAAAAAGGCGGCCGCACCCCCTCGGGGATGCAGCCGCCACAATACCGGACGCGGAGGAGATTACTCCTCGTAGTCGCTGTTGGAAAGAGCCGTCACGAACGAATCGTCGGGCGTCATGCCGCCCTCGCTCTGGGCCTTGACCTCGGCCTCGGTCAGGAAATCCTCCTTGTCGAACATGATGTCCTCGAAGCGGTTGATTGAACATTGATAGGCTCCGTATGTCTGTTCCCAATACTTGGCGTAGATGCCCATGATGGCCAGAATGTCGCCCGTAGCACCTTCTCGGACGATCGGCTGGCGCGCAAAGCGCGAGTAGCCGCTCGTGCGGACCGCAAAGACTCCCTCTTTCATCATCTGTTTGGGTAATTTCTCGGACAACAACGGGTTCCCGTTCGTATTAACCGTCTCGGTACAAGCATTGTCATAGGCAAAAAGAACAGAACCATAGAAGTTGCAGTGGATGTTGCGCTGCGACGTCGACGAGAAGAAGTTCTCGTTGGCGCCCCACTTGTACCAATACTTGCTCTCGACGGGACGCAAGTCCGTACACATCCACGAGGGATAGAGGTTGCCGTCCACATCGCCGTAGCGGCACGTGATGTCACGGATAAGCACCATGCGGCCCAGCATCTTCTGATTGTTCTCACCAAAGAATTTTTCTTTGCAGTTTTCTTTAGTAACCTCCAGTATCTCCTTTCCCAACGTCAGCTGCGTAGCTTCGCCGAGGAAGACGCGCTCCTTGATCTCGGCCGGATTCTCCATGTTGGAGTTGGCGTAAAACTTGTGCTCGCCCACCTTGTTGTAGGAGTCCGTCGGACCCTTGCCGATCGAGAGCATCATGCGGTAGTTGCCCACATAGAGGCCCGAAATCTTCACGTAGACATAGTGCGTATCGATCGTACCGGTCTCTCGGTTGAAGTGTCCCATCGGGAAGTCGATGTAGAGACCCGTACCGAGCTTCACCTCGATGGCGGCCGTCTCGTCGACCAGATGCAGCGACTTGTAGATGTTGCCCTCCTCGTCGCTCGACTGGATCTTGCCCAAGATATAATACTCCACGGCATCAGCAGGCTTATCCCAATCGCCCGGCACATATCCTGGCATATCCTGATCATATATGCTCTCTCCGTTTGCAAGAGCAGCCATGTCCTTGTCATATTGAGTCTGCGAGAACCAACCGATATGAGTATACTTCGTATCATCCCAACTGGTATTATCTCCGGTGTGGTTAAGGGTTTTATGCTCTTTTAAGAACAACTCCTTAACCTGCATAATATCCAATTTGAGCATCTCCTCGAAGTCTTTATCCGTACTGGGCTTGACCGGCTGCGGCGTGTCGAAGTCGTTGTAGCACCCCGCAACGGCCGCCATCACGGCCACTGCGGCGAAAATCCGAAATATCTGTTTCATAGTCGTCATATCGTATTAGAAGCGGAAATATACATTCAGGTAATAGGTCGTACCGAGCAGGTAGAAATACTTCGAATCGAACGGCGAATAGTACTGGATCGACGCATTGTCCGCATTGACGTAGGTGCGGCGCGAAAGACGCATCTGCTCGTAACCGCCCGTGCGGATGTTCTGGTTGTTGAGAATGTTCTTCACCTCGAGGCTGAAGCCCAGCTGGTAGCTGCGGCGGATGTACCACGTCTTGCCGATGCTCATGCTGAGCGTATTGGCCGAATCGAACTTCTCCTGGTCACGCAGCGCATAGAGCGCCTCGGCCTTCACCGGACCGGGAAGCTGGTTGCTGGCCGACGGACGCAGCACCGTGGCGTAGGCCGAGCTGGTACGGCGCGCGGGGTTCATCGAGAGGTAGATGTTGTCGTAGTAGTTCCAATCGAGCGAGATGAACCAGTTGTTCGGTCCGCGGTAGCCCAGACCCAGGTTCAGGGCCGTCTGCGGCGTGCTCTCGACGCGCAGGTCCTTCCACAGCACCTTGTCGCCGCGCAGCACCTCCTCGCTGTTGTCGCGCGTCTGCGTGAAGTCGGCGTTCGACGTGTAGCGGTAGTCGCCCAGGCTCAGGGCGCCGTTGAACGAGATGCCGCCCCAGATGGGAACCTGAACACCCACCTCCAGACCGTAGTAGCGCTTGTCGATGCCGCTCATGGCGAAGTTCGTGAACGACGACTGCGTATCGTCGTAGAACGAGATGACCTTCGACTGGTCGGAGATCGTCGTGTAGTAACCCGAGACGCGGGCCGTGATCCACGGCAGGTAGACGCTGTAGGTCAGGTCGGCGCCGAAGACCTTTTCGGTATCGAGACCCGGGGTCGTCGTGTTGCGGGTACGGGCCGAGACGAAGGCGTCGCGGAACTGCGGCGGGTTGACCAGGTAGGCCACGTTGGCCGACACGGCGTGCGCGCCCGAGAAGCGGTATGAGAACTCGCCCTTGAGCTTGTAGGTGAGGTACTCGAGCTTCTCCGAGTCACCGAGCGAATTGTCGGCGAAGAGGCCCTTCATCCACAGACCCTCGCGCCACATCGACGTGTAACCCACCTCGCCGCCGAGGCTCATCGAGAAGCCGCCGAACGTGCCGCTGTACTGGGCCCACACCTGACCCTGACGCACGTTGGCGTAGTAGTCGTAGCCGAACTTGTCGCCCTCCTTCACGTGGCGGGCGTCACCGTGCTTCATGTAGTAGAGCAGGTCGTTCTGGTAGATCGCCGGATCGACGTTGCCGTTGTCGCGCAGGGCGAACTTGTCGACGTCGAGCCAGTAGTCGGCACCCAGCAGGTCCTTCACCTGATCGTAGTACTCCGTGCGGTTGATGCGGGCCGACAGTCCGCCGCGCAGCACCGACTGGTTCTTGAACGTGTGCGAGATGTTGGCCATGAAGTTGAAGTCACGCTGGTCCGTGTGACGCTCCTCGATCATGTAGATACCGCCCTCGCCCGCCTGATTGCGCAGGTAGTTGCGCTGGAACATCTTGTCGAAGTCGATCATGCTCTTGTTCGGATCGGAAATCCACTCGCGCTTGACCTGCATGGCCAAATCGTTGTACGTGCCCGAACCGATTTCGTCGATCGCGCCGTCGGCCGTCTGGTAGATGCGGTTCTCGTAGTAGCTCGGCAGGTAGCGGTAGTAGTCCGGACGCGGGTCGGGACCGTCGGTCCACGTCAGCGCCGAATAGCCGTTCTTTCCGAAGCGGAACGACGCGGCGGCCAGCAACTTCGTGCGCGACGAGATGTCGAAACCGTAGTTGAGCATCACGATCGGCTCGTGGTAGGTGCGCACGCGCGTATTGCGCAGCTTGCCGTTCTGACGGCCCACGTTGGGGTTGTAGTAGTTGTTGCCCAGCAGGTCGTAGGCCTCCTGCGTCGAGGCCTGCTGTGCACCGCGCTCGGTGGGAGCGCCCATCACGGTCAGGGCCAGCGAGTGGCGGTCGTCGCCGAAACGCTTCTCGACCGATCCGAAGTAACCGTAGGCGTTATAGTAGATGCCGTCCACGTAGCCGTTGCCGCCCTGGCGCGTCGAGAACGACAGCGCATACGACCAGCCGTTGTCGAGCAGACCCGATCCGTAGGAGACCATCGCACGGAAGCGGTACATCGTGTTGGCGTTGACGACGCTGGCGCGGAATCCCTGCCGCATCTGCGAAGCCCGGGCGTTGACGTTCGTCGTACCGCCGATGCCGTCGATGCCGAAGCCCGAAGACTTCAGACCGGTGGTGCTCTCCTGGTTGCGCGTCGCGTCGTTCAGACCGCTCCACAGCGACCAGGGGCCGTAGCCCGTCATGGCGTCGTTGAAACGGATGCCGTTCAGGTAGATGTTGGAATACTGCGAATCGTAGCCGCGGACGTTGAAGCGCATCTCGCTGAAGCGGTACGAGGCGATGTTGTTGAAGACGTCCCGCGACGCGGAGAGCGACGAGGGAAGCGCCTGCATGTCGGTCGCCGTGTCGGAATCGAACTCGGCGAAGACCGAGTCGTCGATGACGGCCTGCACGTCGGGAATCATCACGACGGAGTGCATCTCCTTGACCGTCTCGCCGACACGGACCATGATGTCGAGGTTTTCAAACTCGGGAGCCTCGAACTGGAGGCGGTAGTCGCCCTCGGGCAGCTGGCCGATATCGAAATGGCCCTCGTCGTCGGTCATGACGGAGACTCCGAGCGGTTCGACGATCACCTTCACGTTGCTCAAGGCGGCGCGGCCGTCACGCGAGACGACCTTGCCCTTGACACCGCCTTCCTGGGCATACGCCCCGACGCACACAAGCGCGAGCAGGCTGACAAGTAGATTTCTGATCTTCATAAATTGCGTTGTTGGATTATTTGCCGATGTAGATGAATACGGGGAAGTGGTCGCTGAAGCCGCCCTGGAAGTTGTTGCCCACGAACGTGCGCAGCGGATAGCCCTTGTACTGGCCCTCCTTCTGGAGAAGGTACGGAGCGCGGAAGACCGAGCCGTAGAACTTCGTGCCGGGCACGCGCTGCAGCTTCAGCTCGCCGGTCGATCCCGTGGCGAGGTTCGCCGAGACGACGATGTTGTCGAACAGGTTCCACTGGTCGCGGTAGGCCAGCGTGCCGATTCCGGCCTTCAGCACCTTGATGTAGGGATTGTAGTAGTCGCCCGGCTGGAGCTTCTTGATCTCGTCGCGTGCACCGAGCACCTCGACGATGCTCTTGTCGGTGGCGTCGTCGTTGAAGTCGCCCATCATCACGACCTTCGTGGCGGGGTTGATCGCCAGCACCGAATCGGCGGCATGGCGCATGATCTCGGCGGCCCGCTCACGCTTGGGCGACGAGGCCTCCTTGCCGCCCAGACGCGACGGCCAGTGCGCCACCATGAAGTAGAAGGGCTCGCCCTCGATCGTGCCCCACATCGTCACGATGTCGCGTGTGCGGAAGTCGGGCATATCCTCCATCGTGAAACGGATCGGAGCGCTGCCTTCGAGCTTGAAGACGTCGGAGCGGTAGAAGAAGCCCACATCCACGCCGCGGGCATCGGGCGAATCGTAGTGCACGATGCGGTACTGCGCCGGCGCGAGCTTGGGCGTCGAGGCCACATCCTCCATGACGTTGCGGTTCTCGATCTCCGAGCAGCCGATCACCACCGGATAGTCCTTGTCCATGGCCGCGATGTCGAACAATACGCGCGAAAGGTTGTTGAGCTTCTTGTTGTACTTCGTCGAATTCCACTTCTTGGGGCCTTCGGGCGTGAACTCCTCGTCGTAGATCTCCGGATTGCGGATCGTGTCGAAGAGGTTCTCGAAGTTGTAGAAGACCACCTTGTAGGGTTTCTGGGCGAACGCGGCCACGATCAGCGCCGCAAAGAGCCCGGTTAAGAGAATTTTCTTCATGTTTCAGGTTCAATTTAGTTTATTCCCCACTCCGAGGGGTTGTTCTGCGATTTCACCTCGTCGGCGATCGCCTCGTCGAGCATCGTGAAGAACTTGTAGCCCGTCTTCTGTTCGATGTAGGCGACCGATACGATATATTCCCGCAGCCCGCTCTTGCTGGCCGAGGAGTTCTCGGCCCAGTAACCGACCGACTTGAGCTCCGACGCGTCGGTCACCTGGTCGATGCGTTTGCCGGTGCGCCCCGTGCGGGTGCGCAGGAGCACCTTCCAGCAGTACTCGGGCATGGCGACCTCCGTCCCGGCCTTGTCGCGGCTCCAGCTCCGCACGCCGTAGGTTCCCGTGACGATGTAGAGCGTGTCGGCGCACCGCTGCGCCGAGGCCACCGACTCCATGTTGCCCCACGAGCCGCTGTTGAAGTCGGAGTTCTGGGGCATGATGTTCGTCGAGTAGAAGGTCTGGCGGTTCAGTTCGTCGCTGTAGGGAACGTAGCGGTGGTTGGACATGCACTGGTGGCCGCGGATGCCGTTCGTCTGCCAGTTCTGATACGACCCGCGCGTCAGGTCGGCCTGGTACGAAGCCGGCACCTCGGGATCGTAGGCCCAGGCGTCGGAGCGCACGTAGGTGCCCGACATGTAGCAGTCGTGCAGCGGGTAGGCCACCCAGTTGGCGATGCGCTTGGTCTTGTCGAAGCAGATCGTATAGTTGCGGGCCGTCACCGAGGAGGAGATCGGCGCAAAATGCGTCACATAGAGGAAATCGTCGTCGTCAATATAGGCGGGCAGTTCGGCCCACGCATGGTCCAGGCTTGCGGGAATGGAGTAGCTCTCCTGGTCGAGCGTCAGCAGGAAGGTGCCGCCGCCGTCGAACGCCACGGAGATCTCCGCATGGCGCGGCTTGCCCGAGTCGTTCTCGTCGAGGTAGAGGTAGACGATCTGCCGGCCGTTGACGAGCGTTCCCGAGGCGGTGGTCGCATGGGTGCGGCGGGAGGTCACACACCACGTGCCGCCCTCGGTCACGGTCACCGTATAGGCTGCGCCGGTCTTTCCGGTCAGCACGAGGCGGGGTTCGTTCTCGTAGCCGCGCGCCTCGAGCGACGACGACTCCGAGTCGAGGAACAGGGCGGAAAACGGCCGCTCGCCGCCTCCGTCACCCGAAGAGCTGCATGCGCCGAGGGCCAACACGAGGATCGCCACAAGGAGCGAATGCCCCCAGGGTTTCAGCATCCGGTTCTTCAATGTCATCTGCAAAAAATGGAGAGAAAAAATCAACCCCCGACGAGACGGGAGCCCCGTCGAGGGTTGATTCTGGATTAACGGTTAATCAATAGAGCTGGATACCGGCAACAACGGCGCGGGAAGCCGAGCTCGATTCGTTTGCGAAGTTGGGGCTCGTCGAGAACGTGATCGTCGACGAAGCCGTCAGGCCCGTCACGTCGAGCGTGTAGTAATCCGAATCCGACACCGTGATGGTGAAGGGAGGATTGCCCGTAGCGCCGTCGTTGGCCGTCAGCGCCGTACCGTCCGACGTTACCGAACCGCCGCCGTTCACGCGAACGTAGAGCGTGGCGGACTTGCCCTTCCAGGCCACGGCGTAGAACGAGAGCTTCTTCGATCCGGTGACACCTACGGCCTGCGAGGTGAAGTAGCCGCTCTTGCTGCTGGTTCCGAGCTTTACGCCCGAAGCCTCCATGCCGTTGAAGGTGGTCGAGTTGCCCAGCGTATAGGAGGCCGACGGAGAGTCGTCCTCCGTGCAGGTGAAGATGTCCATCGAGGTGTATGTACCCTTCGTATCGTTACCCGACGAGACGCCGCTCTGCGTCAGCGCCACGGTGCGGGTCACGACAGCCGAACCGGACTTCATCAGCTTGACGGTCAACGTGGCATTGATCGCCGACTCGGAGGTATTCTCTCCGGCTGCGACCGTCACCGTCGTACCGCTTACCGATACCGAGAACTTGGCGTTGTCGGCCGAAGCCTCGATCGTGCAGCCGTCAGCATTGCGCGTCGTGACCGTCACGCTCTTCTCACCGCCGGCTGTCGGGAACGACAGCGACGCGGGATCCACCGTCATCTCGGGATCGGTCGACGGATTGGTCTCCTCGACGCTGTACGGCAGCACGTTCACGTACCTGCTGCTCGACGTGCCCACGAAGTAGCCCTTGACGAGGACATCCCGGCCGTCGTAGGCGGCGACCGTCGAATTGTCGATGTACTTGATCGAACCGATGGCCGTCGAGGCGCCGGGGATCGTCACGTTGACATAGTTGCCGCTGACGGCGAGGTTGCCCTGGAAGGCGATCTCCGTGCAGACGGGCGTGCCCGACAGCAGGGCGTCCATGGCCGCGCCGTCCTTCTGGGCCGGGTTGTACGACCACGAGTTGCCCGTCGAGAGCACCTCCACCTCGGCCGAAGCCGAGAACTGCGGCGTGGACTGCGCATTGTAGAGGGTCACCTCGCCCGAGATCGAGATCTTCTCACCCACCGAACGCTCGTTGTCCTTGTGGTAAACCATCATGGCTCCCGTATTGTCGGCGATGATGTAGGCCATCTTGCCGCGGGCCACGACCGTTCCTTCGGTCTTGTAGGTGCCTTCGGTCGTGATCTCGCCGATGGGCGTCACGTCCGGATCGGGTTCGGGCGTCATGCCGCTCATGAAGTCGGCGATATCCTTGGTGCTGCGCGGCGAAACCTGTGCGGCACCCTTGTAGAGAGCGGCATAGCCGGTGATCGTGCCGGTGGCACCGGCTACGAACTGCTGGTCGGCCCAGGGAGCACCCTGCGACGTGTAGACCGTTACTTCCACACCGTTCTGCGTGAAGGTCTTCGTGCCGTTCCACGTCGACGCCGTGCTGGGCGACGTTACGTTCTTGATCGAAATGGGCATGGCCTGGAAGTCGGTGATCTGGTCGGGAGCAATCTCCACGGGCGTTACCGTTGCCGTGCCGATCTTCTCGACTACGACCCACGAGGCGCCCTGCGAACCCGTCACCTCATAGAGCTTGTTGTAGGTGGTCACGCGGGCCTCGCCGGCCTTCAGCGTCACCTTCACCTTGTCGCCCGCCTTGAACGTGAAGCCTTCATCGGCCGGGTTCGTGTAGACGCCGCTGCCGTAGAGCGTGATGCCGTTCTTGGCCGTCGTGGCGCCCTCGGTCATCAGCTGCAGGTTGTTCGACGTGGTGTTGCCGCCCTCCTTGTCGGTTACGACAACCGCCTCGAAATAGTAGTCCTTCGACTCGTCGATCACCTGCTGCTCGCTGCCGGCGGCCTCGCACAGGGCGATCAGCTCGGGAATCGTCGTCTCGACGGCATCTCCGGGCTCCGGATCGGGCTCCTCGCTGCCGTCGAACGACACCTGCTGACCGCCAGCACCCTCGAGCAGCGTCACGTCGTCGAGACGATAAGCGCTCGCAACCGTTGCCTGGAAGCGGATATAAAGCGTCGTGGTACCCTCGGGCAGCGTGAAGTCTGCCGTAGCGAGATCCCAGCGGCCGTTCGGGTCAACACCCATGGCGAACGTATAGGTCAGAGGAGCCGACCAGTTCGTGCCGTTGTTACTCAACTGCACCTTGAACTCGTCGTGATTGAACGTATTATCGGCGTCCTTGATATAACGCTCCGTACCAAACGTAAGGCGCAGGTTGACGCTGTTCACGGAGATCTTCTCGATCGTGAAGTTCGAGTTAGAACCAAAGAACATGTTGTTCACACCCGAACCGGCATAGTCCGAATAGTCGCTGTTCGAGTTGGAGTTGTTGCGCACGCTGATGCCCGAGGTCGTGTAGGTCACGTCGGTGATGCCGTAGCCGGACTCGTTCTTCCAGCCATCGAACTGGTCGGTATAGGGCCACGAATTGCCGCTGCCGTAGGTTTTCGTGGCGGCCTCCTTGTCGAAGTCGTTGGCATAAGCGATCTCGCCCGTCGGCACTTCGCTGCCGGCGATCTGCGACACGGCGATCGACTGCTCGGCCGTACCCCAGTTGCCAAATTCGGCGTGGATCAGCGTAAAGGAGATCTTGCCCTCGCGCGAGTTCGTACCCGCGGGCAACTCCCGAACCGTTACGGAAAGCGTCCCGTTGCCGCGGCCGTTCATCGGTTCTACCGTTGCCCAGCTCAAATCGGAGGCAACGACTTTCCATTCGCAGTTGGCCTTGATATCCACGGTCTGCGTCTTCTCCGTTGCATCGGTGAACACAAGCGATTCGGTCGAAACGCTCAATGTCGGCATCGGAGTTTTGTCATCGGATTCCGAGCATCCCGTAAAAGCCGCAGCGGCTACGAGAAACAGAGCTCCGAAAACAAATCTGAAAAGATGTTTGCTCATAAAAATTTTTGATTAGGGTTATAAAGTAACAGTTATTTATTAAAAAAACTTACAAATCCTCCATTTTTATAAGGGGAAAGTTCAACAAAGATAAGTCGATTTTTCTGAAATAAAAAAGATTCTGCGACATATTTCACACCAAAAATCGATCAAAAAAGCAAAACAGTTGAAAATGAACCCGTCATCGCTCCCACCCACAGGCCTTTTGCATCGCGCAGGACGTTTCGTCCGGGCCATTTTTCGCTGTTCAAATACGGCAATGAGGCCAAAAAGCCTCCGAATGCCAGTTAATAAAATTCTTAAAAACTCGCACCTCTCCGAGCGACACAACTGCCGCCGCGCACTTCCAAAAGCAAAAATAGGGTCGAAGTGTTACATGTCAGTGACAAAAAGATGACAAACGGACAAAGCGCGGCGGCGCGGCAGATCGTACGGGCCGACAAAGATGCCGACAACTGCTAACACCCCGGCACAAGGGCGCCGCACCCGGAATCCGGATGCGGCGCCCCTGTATCGGATAGACTCTATCCACCCTACTCCCACTCGATCGTTGCGGGCGGTTTGGAGGAGATGTCGTAGACTACGCGGTTGACCCCGCGCACCTTATTGATGATCTCGTTCGAGACGTCGGCCAGGAACTCGTAAGGCAGGTGCACCCAGTCGGCCGTCATGCCGTCGGTCGAGGTCACGGCCCGCAGGGCGACGCAGCTCTCGTAGGTACGCTCATCGCCCATCACGCCGACGCTCTTCACCGGCAGCAGGATGGCACCTGCCTGCCATACCTTATTATATAAATCGGCAGCATGCAGCGCATCGATGAAGATTTTGTCGACCTGCTGCAGAATATCGACCTTCTCGGGCGTGATGTCGCCGAGGATGCGGATCGCCAGGCCGGGTCCCGGGAAGGGATGACGGCCGATGAGACGTTCCGAAATGCCGAGCGAACGGCCCACGCGCCGCACCTCGTCCTTGAAGAGCAGGCGCAGCGGCTCGACGATGCGCAGGTTCATCTTCTCGGGCAGGCCGCCCACGTTGTGGTGCGACTTGATCGTCGCCGAAGGGCCATTCACCGAACACGACTCGATGACGTCGGGATAGATCGTTCCCTGCGCCAGCCACCGCACGTCGCGGATGCGCTGTGCCTCGTCGTTGAAGACCTCGACAAAGTCGCGGCCGATGATCTTGCGCTTGGTCTCGGGGTCCGAGACGCCGGCCAGGTCGCCCAGGAAGCGGTCTCCGGCCTTCACGCCCTTGACGTTCAGACCCATATCCTTATAAGAGGCGAGCACCTCCTCGAACTCGTTCTTGCGCAGCAGGCCCGAGTCGACAAAGATGCAGTAGAGGTTCTGCCCGATGGCGCGGTGCAGCAGTACGGCGGCCACCGACGAATCGACACCGCCCGAGAGGCCCAGCACCACCTTGTCGTTTCCGAGCTTCTCGCGCAGCTCGCGCACGGTCGACTCGACGAAGCTCTCCGAGGTCCACGACTGCGTGCAGCCGCAGATGCCCGCGACAAAGTTGCGGAGCAGGTGCGTACCGTCGGTCGAGTGGTAGACCTCGGGGTGGAACTGGATGCCCCACGTCTGCTCGCCCTCGATGCGGAAGGCCGCCACGCGCACATCCTCCGTGCTGGCGACGATGCGGTAGTTGTCGGGCACGCGCGTGATGGTGTCGCCGTGCGACATCCACACCTGCGTGGGCGACGGAAGGCCCGCCATCAGCGGATCGCCGGCATCGCCCACCGTGAGCATCGCCCGGCCGTACTCGCGGCTCGGCGCAGGCTCCACCTCGCCGCCGTAGGCATGGGCCAGGTACTGGGCTCCGTAGCAGACGCCCAGCAGCGGCAGCCGCCCCTTGATCGCCGACAGATCGGGGATCGGGGCCTGTGCGTCGCGCACCGACGAGGGGCTGCCCGAGAGAATCACGCCCCGCACCGACGCATCGATCGCCGGGATTTTGTTGAAGGGGTGAATCTCGCAATAGACGTTCAGTTCGCGCACACGCCGCGCAATGAGCTGCGTGTACTGCGATCCGAAGTCGAGAATCAATATTTTTTCCTGCATGATCGTAGGTTGTTTGTTACTTTTTCACCGGCCTGTTATAGGTGCCGGCCCGGCGCATCTCCCCGGCAAAAGCGTCGGCCCCCACCTCCCGGATCCGCGCGATACAGCCGCTGCGGTCGGAACGGAAGACGAAGCCGAAGACCTTCCCGATGAAACTGTTGAACTTCCGGCACTCCGAAAGGGGCTGAAGCGTACACTCGGCACAACTCTGCCAGCCGTGGCCGATGCAGCAGCTCCGCACCGCACACCACGTCGCCCGCACATTGGGATGGCAGCCCGGGCACGCGCCCTTACGGTACTTGCGGCAGGCCCCGCAGAAGAGACCGCACGCAGCAATTTCGGGATTCATTCTCGCTCGGAAACTACCGTTCGCTCGAATAGTTCGGGGCCTCGCTCGTAATCGTCACGTCGTGCGGATGGCTCTCGTGCATGCCCGACGCCGTGATGCGGATGAACTTTGCGGTCTGGAGCGTCGGGATGTCCTTCGCGCCGCAGTAGCCCATGCCCGAACGCAGGCCGCCGATGAGCTGGTAGACCGTCTCGCTCAACGCCCCCTTGAAGGGCACGCGCGCCACGATGCCCTCGGGCACCAGTTTGTTGATGTTGCCCTCGCAGCCCTTCTGGAAGTAGCGGTCGGCCGATCCGGCCTTCATGGCGTCGATCGAGCCCATGCCTCGGTAAGCCTTGAACTTGCGGCCGTTGTAGATGATCGTCTCGCCCGGGGCCTCCTCCGTGCCGGCGAACATCGAGCCGATCATCACCGAGTCACCGCCCGCAGCCAGCGCCTTGACGATATCGCCCGAGTAGCGCAGACCGCCGTCGGCGATAACCGGCACGCCCGACCCCTTGGCGGCCGAGGCAGCGGCATAGATGGCCGAGAGCTGCGGCACGCCCACACCGGCGATGATGCGCGTCGTGCAGATCGAACCGGGACCGATACCGACCTTGATGCCGTCAGCGCCGGCGTCGATCAGGAACTTCGCCGCCTCGCACGTGGCGATGTTGCCCACGACAACGTCCAGCGACGGGTAGGCCTCCTTGATCTGCCGGAGCGTGCGGACGATGTTGCGCGAGTGGCCGTGCGCCGAGTCGAGCACCACGGCATCGACATCCTCGGCGACAAGCGCCGCCACGCGCTCCAGCGCGTCGGCCGTGATGCCGACACCCGCCGCCACGCGCAGACGCCCCTTGGCGTCCTTGCAGGCATTCGGATGGTCCTGCACCTTGGTAATGTCCTTGTAGGTGATGAGCCCCACCAGACGGCCTTCGCCGTCGACGACGGGGAGCTTTTCGATCTTGTTGTTGAGCAGCACCGCGGAGGCGTGCTCGAGTTCGGTTCTGTGGGTGGTGATCAGGCGGTCGCCCGGCGTCATCACCTCCCCGATGCGGCGCGACATGTCGGGCTGGAAGCGCAGGTCGCGGTTCGTGACGATGCCGATGAGCTTCCGGTCCGCATCCACAACCGGGATGCCGCCGATCTTGTTCTCCTTCATCAGATTGAGGGCGTCGCCGACGGTATTGTCCTTCGAGATGGTGATCGGATCGTAGATCATGCCGTTCTCGGCACGCTTCACACGGCGCACCTGCGCGGCCTGCTCGGCAATGGACATGTTCTTGTGGATGACGCCTATGCCCCCTTCGCGGGCCAGGGCAATGGCCAGCGGCGCTTCGGTCACGGTGTCCATGGCGGCGGACACGATGGGGATGTTGAGCGCGATATTACGCGAGAAACGGGTCTTGACATCGACCTCTCGCGGCAACACTTCCGAATAGGCGGGTACGAGCAGCACATCGTCGAACGTAAGTCCTTCGGGCTGAACCCTTTCATTGATAAAAGACATAATGAACGTGGATTTTGTTGCTCGCAAATGTAGTGATTTTTTCCCAAACAGCCCAACAAACCGTCCCGGTGATCGTTTTTTTTATCAACATTTTATCAAAAGCCGCACGGCCGCGGCAGCACGGCGCGACAAAAGCGGCTGGACCGCGCAGCGAATCCCGCCCGTTGCCCGGTCCGGCGCTTTATCGCAGCGACGACGCCGACCGCAGACGCAAAGACAAGAGTATCAGGGTGAAGAGGAATTTCAGACAGTTCAAAAACACTACATAATTAGTCTTTATCGGAATAATTCGACCCGCGAGAGGAATGACCGGCCCGAGTGGCGCCGAAGCGACATCCAGCTGATTGACAGGACAATACACACAGATTCCGCAAGCAGGCTTTCTTACGCATAGTTGAAAAAATGTTGACAATTTGCGGGCGAAACACATATTAAAAAAATTTTTTTTTCGTATTTTTGACTCTTGAACAAGGTCCCGTTGCGCAGGCAGCGGGCAAAAACACCCCAAAAAACCACTAAAATTTATCGTATGAAAGTTTTTTTGCGCTATTTTCAGGTCGCAGCCCTCGCCCTTGCGGTGAGCGTGCTGTCGACGGGATGCAAGGAAGACTCGACCGATGAGGGCCCCAAGCCCGTCGAACCGAGTCTGACGGCCGAGCTGGTCGCCGCCACCTCGACGACGGCCGAACTCCGGCTCACGACAACGGCCATCACAGAGGCCGCCTATGCCGTGACCAAAGCGGGCGAAGACGCCCTTGACCCCACCGTCATCTTCGCCTCCGGAACCCGCGGCATCAACTGCGCGGAGGGCGAGACGAGCGTGACGGTACGCAACCTCGAGCCGCTCACCGACTATGTGATCTACGTGGCCGGCATTACCGAAAAGGAGGAGTTCTTCGACCAGGTGGCCTCCGTCTCCGTGACGACGGCCGACTTTGCCGAGGATCTCTCGATCTACGACGTCGACTACGCCAGCTTCAAGGCGCACGTGAAGGTGCCCGACAACCTGGCCGAGAGCGGGAACGTCATCAAGTGGGGCCTCTGCGATCTGGCAACCTACTACATGAACTCGAGCTACTGCGATGCCGAGCGGCTGAACCTGAGCGACGAGTACTACCACAACTACTTCAACGAGGACTGGACCTTCGAGTTCACCAACGAAAACAGCATCGTCTACGACGAGAACGGCGATCCGCAGCTCGACGAGACGGGGTCGACGGTGGTCTACTACGATCCGATCGTACCGGGCGGTACCTATTTCGCCATGTTCGGCGAGTTCGCCTGGGGCGAGCACTCGTGGGGCTTCGGCGAGGGATACTATTCGCCGCTCTGCGACGTCGAGGGCTTCTACACGGCCCAGTGGATGGGTGAGAACCCCCAGGAGAAGGACTACTGGACGGGCTTCTACCAGAACGTAACCGTCGATCTGAAGGCTCCCGAGGTGCTGGACGCCTCGCTCAACATCTCGCTGAACCTCCGTCCCATCGGCGGCGTGGTTTCGGTTTCGCCCGACGAGGCCGTCAAGCTCTACTGCATCAGCGTGCTGGACGACACGACCTACCAGCAGGTGCTCTCGATGGTGCTCAACAACGATCCCGACAACATGCAGTGGTACATCACCACGTACAACGCCATGTTCACGATCTACGCCATGTCGGGCAGCGGTCCGATGGACATCACGCTCGAGGACATGTTCTACATCGACAAGGAGGCCACCTACCACGTCTTCGCAACCGGCATGGGTAACGAAGAGGGTACGTCGCAGTGCTTCGAGCACATCACCTTCCAGCTGCCCGACCCGACGTTGCCGGCTCCCGAGGTGGTTGTCACCCCGATCAAGAACCCCAACGGCGAGGAGTCGCCCTACGAGGTATGGTTCAACGTGAAGTGCACGAGCAAGGATGCACTCTCGGGCATGTACGCATGCAACTACCAGCGCGAGTGGGAAAGCGCCCTGAAGAGCGGCTACACGGAAGAGACCCTGATCGAGAGCGGCTACGAGCTCACGAGCACCGAAATCGGCCAGATCAACACCGACGAGGGTCTGAACATCCCCTTCTCCTCGCGTGAGGACGCCACCTCGTACCTCGGCGTCATCGTCTACAACGAGGAGGGTACGGCCAGCGAACCCGCCGTTGCCAAGAACAGCACGATCATCGAGCCGGCGGCCGATCCGGTCAACTCGGAGCTCTTCACCGATCTGCAGGGTGACTGGACCGCCACGACGACCATTCAGTACAAGGAGTACGACTCCAGCACGCTCGACTACGTAACGAAGACCTCCGAAATTTCGTCGAAGGTTACCATCGGCGACGTAGGCTACGAGGCCACGCTGCCCGACGAGGTCTACAACCTCTATTACGAGCTCACGCAGTATACGACCAAGGAGCAGGTAGACGCCCTCTACGATGAGTTCAAGGCCGCCGTCGACCTCTTCAACCAGAAGACCAAGAACCAGAACCGCCTGCTCTGCCAGGGTCTTTCGCTGGAGATCGTAACCTACAAGAACTACCTGGAGTACGCATCGCCCTACGACCTCTTCATTTCGGAGAGCTACAGCGGCTTCGACAGCGAGTCGCCCGTCTTCGACTTCGGTCCGAAGTGGTATCTGCAGATCGCCGACGGCGACAAGGTATCGGTTCCGTTCAACGCCAACCTCTTCACGCCGCTCTCGGCATGGTCGACCTACGAGTACCACCTGATCGGTGCGAGCGAGACCGCGTCGCTGCCCTACGTAACGGACGGCACCTCGGCACAGACGGGCTACTTCCCCGTAGAGGTATCGGCCGACAAGAACACGATCACGATCAACCCGCTGTCGTACAACGGCGACACCTATTATATGAATCCGGGACGCTTCTACTACGGTTCCTACCAGCTCTCGTCGCGCATCATTGCGCCCATCACGCTGACCCGCGGCTGGAATGAGAGCGGCACAACCGCCAAGGCAGCCGCCGCAGGCACCGACAGCCAGCTGTCCGATCCCGCAAACATGAAGCCGCTCTACGAGGTAACGCCGGTCAAGAAGGCCAACAGCAGAACGGCCCTGCCCACCAAGCCGGCCGTCGAGCGCAAGCAGGTCAAGCTGCATGTGGTGACCGTCGACGAGTTCGATGCCAACGCACGCAAGTTCCTGGAAAAGAGATTCGGCAAGCGGAACTAACCCCGCCCCGACCATACAACCGAGCAGAAACTCTCCGCAAGGGGAGTTTCTGTGCGGTTTTACAAGAGCAACCGATCAAGGGCCTCGGCCCGCCAAGTTTCACCCTAATTTTTTAACCGCAAAAAGGTATGAAGAAAGTACTCGGTCTCATTGGTGCCCTCCTGGCATTCACGGCTGTTTCGGCACAGTCGCTTCCGGATGTGAAGATTGAAAACGCCGACGGTGAAATCATCTCGACCGCGTCGCTGACCGGCCGCAAACCGCTCATCATCTCCTACTGGTCGATTGCCTGCAAGCCCTGCCTGCAGGAGCTCAACGCGATCAACGACCAGCTCGAGGAGTGGCGCGAGGAGGCCGATTTCGACGTGGTGGCCGTCTCGGTCGACGACGTGCGTCTGAAGGCTACGGCCAAGGCCCGGGCCGCCGCACTGGGTTGGGACTTCATCTGCCTGTTCGACGCCAACCAGACGCTCAAGCGGGCCATGAACGTATCGCTCACGCCCCAGAGTTTCGTGGTCGATGCCGACGGCAACATCGTCTTCTCGCACTCGGGCTACACCCCCGGCAGCGAACAACTACTGATCGACAAGGTAATCGAAATCAGCAAAAAGAAATAGAATGAAGCAAATCGCACTGTTGATTGCCGGCACCTGCTGTGTGGCCGCAACGCATGCCCAGATCAGGCTGGGAGAGGGTCAGCTGACGGGCAGTTTCGAGACGAACACGATCTACTACGTGGACGATTCGGTCATCGGATCGGAGATGGAGGATCACTTCGGATCGAACAACTACCTCAAACTGGACTACACCTACAAGAACTTCTCGGCGGGCATCCAGGCCGACGCCTATCTTCCGGCATTGCAGGGCTATGAGCTCGGTGAACAGCCCGGCTACAAGAAGTTCTACCTCTCGTCGAAATACATCCAGTGGGCCGACAGGAACTTCGAGGTCCTCGTGGGCGACATCTTCGACCAGTTCGGCAACGGACTCGTCTTCCGCAGCTTCGAGGACCGCCAGCTGGGCATCAACACTTCGCTCGAGGGTATCCGCGGCATCTACCGCTTCGGCAACTACGTGACGGTCAAGGGGCTGTACGGACGTCCGCGCCTCTACACGGACTACGCCGACTCGTGGGCGCGCGGCGCCGACGTGAGTCTGTCGCTGACCGACATCTTCGGGATGAGGCAGGTGCTGCTCTCGCTCGAAGGCAGCTACATGAACCGCCACGAGGCGCTCGACAAGGACGAGACCATGAGCGAGCATTTCGCATCGGTGGGCCTGACGACCCCCGATCTGAATCTCTACTCGGGCCGCGTGAACCTCAACTGGAAGAACCTCTCGCTGCGCGGCGAATATGCCTACAAGAGCAAGGACCTGCCGACGTCGGTGGCCGCCGAGGCGGTCGACGGCAAGGCCATCCTGGGCGAGGTCGGCTACTACTACAAGACCTTCAGCATCTCGGGCACGTTCCGCATGCTGGACAACATGGGGACGCTCATCTCACTCTACGGCAGCGGCACGGGCAACATGCTCAACTACCTGCCGGCCCTCACGCGCCAGTACACCTACATGCTGGCCAACCTGAACCCCTATCAGGTGAACGTCGAGGGGGAGATCGGCGGGCAGATCGACCTCAACTACTCGCTGCGCAACAAGCGTGACCGCCACCGCTACTGGAACTTCCACGCCAACGTGTCGACCTTCTACACGCTGCGCGGCGAACAGTCGCAGACGGGCGACCGCCAGCTGCTGTGGCGCGACATTAACGTCGACGTGGAGCGCCAGTGGAACAAGAAGCTGAAGACCTCGCTGCTCTTCTCGTCGCTGAACGAGCAGGACGGCAAGACC
>OHMX01000460.1_pt1 | contig 19208 bp, 18 predicted proteins | sample 1569471 | NCBI WGS metagenome assembly OHMX01 (sample SAMEA3879547, study PRJEB24766) | human gut metagenome | biome: human-associated habitat; feature: feces | place: USA | collected 1985/1987
CGGCGTTCACGTTTCGGAGCTGCCGGCGCGTCTTTTTCCTCGCCCTCTGCCGGTGCATCAGCCTTTTCTGCCTTGCGCTCTTCCAAGCCTTCTGCCATTGCAGAGCATACAGTGTCGAGAACAATCTCGATGGACTTCGACGCATCGTCGTTGCACGGAATCACGAAATCGATATTGTCCGGATTCGAATTGGTATCAACCATACCAAACACCGGAATGCCAAGACGGTTTGCCTCAGCAACAGCAATATGCTCCTTCATAACGTCAACCACGAACAAAGCAGACGGGAGACGGTTAAGGTCGGCGATAGAGCCAAGGTTTTTCTCAAGCTTAGCACGCTGACGAGTGATTTGGAGACGTTCACGCTTCGACAGATTGTCAAATGTTCCGTCCTTTGTCATCTTGTCTATGTTTGCCATCTTCTTCACAGCCTTGCGTATGGTCGGGAAGTTGGTGAGCATACCGCCCGGCCAACGCTCAATCACGTATGGCATATTGATTGAAGAAGCTTTGTCGGCAAGCACTTGCTTTGCCTGCTTTTTCGTTGCTACGAAAAGCACTTTTTTACCCGATTTAGCGATATTTTTAAGAGCAGCGGCAGCTTCTTCGAGCTTTGCAGCTGTCTTGTAAAGGTCAATGATGTGGATACCATTGCGTTCCATGAAAATATAAGGAGCCATTGAGGGATTCCACTTTCTCTTAAGGTGTCCGAAGTGGCAACCGGCTTCCAATAATGTATCGAAATTAGTTCTAGACATTTTGTTATTCTTTAAATCGTTTACTTTCTTTTTTGTTTATCTCAACCAACCATCGGGTAGTCCGCTACCAAGTAGAGTCCCGCTGGTTTAGATACTAAACGCTTCTTAACCAGTTCCAAGTAAAACCGGATATTAACGTTTACTGAACTGGAATCTACGACGTGCTTTGGGCTGACCCGGTTTCTTACGTTCTACAGAACGAGAATCACGTGTCATGAAGCCTTCTGAACGAAGAGCTGTTTTATCTTCAGGGTTGATTTTAACCAGCGCACGGGCGATAGCCAGACGCAAAGCCTGTGACTGACCTGTAAAGCCACCACCGTAAAGGTTTACTTTGATATCATATTTTTCAGCAGCCTCCAGCTTGTTCAAAGGCTGTTTTACTACATACTGAAGAATAGTTGATGGAAAGTACTGTGCAAGGTCTCTCTTGTTAATAGTAATCTTTCCTGTACCTTCGCTTACGAACACGCGTGCTACGGCGCGTTTACGTCTGCCTAATGCATTTACTACTTCCATTCTTTATTATTTAAGTGAGTTTATATCAATTGATTTCGGAGTCTGAGCTTCATGTTTGTGTTCACTACCAGCGTAAACATACAAATTGCCCAGCAACTGTGCTCCCAGACGATTTTTAGGAAGCATACCTTTTACTACTCTCTTCAACAGTTTTTCTTCACCGTTAGGTTTCTTCATCAACTGGGCAGGAGTCATTTCTCTCTGACCACCGGGATAACCTGTATAGCGCAAGTAAACCTTGTCGTTCCACTTGTTTCCGGTAAATTTCACTTTGTCTGCATTAATGATAATAACATTATCACCGCAGTCAGCATGAGGGGTAAAGTCTGGTTTGTACTTTCCTCTCAACAGTTTCGCAACTTTCGAACCGAGACGGCCTACGACCTGATCGGTTGCATCGACAACAACCCATTCTTTATGAGCTGTTTCTTTGTTTGCAGAAATGGTCTTGTAACTTAAAGTATCCACTCTTAAATTCTTTTTTAAATGTTAACTACTAAAAAACAATTCTTCCCAGCGTTTCTAACCGTTCCCGGACAAAGAACTATTAACACGCTAAGAATTAATTCTTTATAAACTTTTGATAATAATCGGCTTGCAAAGGTACGGCTTTTCTTTGAACTGACAAACAAATTAAGATATTTTTTCCTCCTGCTTTTTGCATACAAAAGGCTGATACAACCACATCTAGGCTTTGAATAACGGAGTAAAAACATAGGGAAGAAATTTTGATTCTTCCCTATACATATACAGTTATTCACATATTTTCAACGATTCCAGCCACTCTCCATCTCAGAGCAAGTACAAACAGCCACAGATGCCGCATTGTTTCCACCGGACTGACGAAGCTTTAAAAGTTCAGTTGCTGAGATCCGAACTACTTTTCCATCGGGACGACCATAACACAGTGTCCCTTCGCGCCGTGCAGTTTCCTCTATCAACCGCTGTTCCGCTAGTTCTAAACCATAACGCAACTTCGCACTTAATTCCTTATATTCTTCTTCAGTTGACATAACTTCTGATTTTAGTAAAAAGTTCTTGATTATAGATATGGACCTCATCTCCCAAACGGAAGGCGTCCGCCACAATAACACGCGGTGTGCAGCTATTGTCCGCAAGCATCCAATAATCCACGCAAGGCATATAAATACGGAAAAAGTTTTCCAACCCCGAACGATAACGACGACGGATAATGGGAGCAGGTACATCATGCCCTCCGTTGGCAACACGCTGTTTCACTCGCTCTATAGCCAGTTCAGGCGAATTCAGCCAAAAATAAATAAGGCTGACACTATATCCTTGATTTTGTGCCTGCTGGATAAGATTGATATAAGAACGGGTGGACAATGTAGTTTCAACAGAAAAACTGACTCCGGCTGACAACAGTTCTCCGATGCGTTTCAGCATCAGTCGTCCCGCTTCGATTGCTACACTTGAGGGGTTAAAAGGAGAAAGTCCCTTGGCGATTTCATCGGCATTGACAAATTCACGGCACTCTAAAATTTCGGGTAATACCGTATACGAAGCAGTCGTTTTACCAGCTCCGTTACACCCCGCTATTATATAAAGTTTAGACATTAATCTCCTTTTCTATTTCTGTTATTGGCGACAAAGTTAACGATTATTTCCAATTTTTGTTCTCGAAAAGACATAAAAGTGATGAATAATAGCACATTTTTTGAAATTCTGTGCAAATCAAGAAGAGATTACAGGAATTTTACCGTATATTTAAGTGCAAACAGGTAGCAGTTACTCACTACATCATTTTATTGGAAACAATTAATACATAGACACCTTTCATTTAAGTATCCAAACAAGTAATCATATAAACAAGACACATATCCCACCATATAGATAGGGACCACGCTTTCAAAAAATGAAAGAGCAGCCCCTCCCCAATGACTATCCTTTGTTTATAAACAAAGATTCAAACTTATCTGACCAAATCCTTTGGATAAACAGGAGGCATTTTCACCCGTTTCCAAGTTTCATAATACCAGGAATTGATTTCATTTCCATCCTTATCCGTTTTCACAAAAAACTTCAGTACCATGACATCGCCCCCCTTCATCTCAAATTCCAAAATGTTATCCACACCTACCAATTGTGGAAGATGCAGATTTTTCTCCACATGCTCTGTATAAGCATTAGGAGCAGTCTGCCGATAGGTACCGGAACCAATAATAATGGCTCCATGATTAGGAATCATGGTCATATTGGTAAACTTGCCGTCATCAGACAAAATTTTAAAAGAATTACTTGGTTTCAACTCACCCGGCACCTGAGGAGTACCTGATACATAAAAGCACATCTGCCAAATCCCTTTCAAATTGACAGGGGCTGCATCCGATTTTTCCTGTCCCACTACACGCGAAGTACCGATTAGCAAGAATGCTATCATCAGTAGGAATAATTTTTTCCGTTTCATAGCTGTATATATTTAGTTAACAAATTGCGTTATGTGGATACAACAAAATTAGAAAAATTTTTCAAACTTTCTGCTTTTCAAATAACTTTTTTACAGTTAAACACAAAAAAAATCCTGCTCTATGTTATAGGGCAGGATTTTTTGAATTATTATTTCCTACAATTAGAATTCAGCATTGCGCGGAGTACGTGGGAAAGGTATCACATCACGAATATTGGTCATACCGGTAACAAACAGCAACAACCGTTCAAAACCAAGTCCAAAACCAGAATGAGGACATGAACCAAACTTGCGGGTATCCAGATACCACCACATATCCTTCATCGGAATTCCCAGTTCCTGAATGCGGGTCATCAATTTGTCATAATCAGCCTCACGTTCAGAACCACCTATTATTTCGCCAATCTTCGGGAATAATACATCCATTGCACGCACCGTCTTGCCATCCTCATTCTGCTTCATATAGAATGCCTTGATTTCTTTCGGATAGTCTGTCAGGATTACAGGACGTTTAAAGTGCTCTTCCACCAAATAACGTTCATGTTCAGAGGCTAAGTCTACTCCCCAATATACCGGGAATTCAAATTTATGACCTTTTACTACAGCTTCCTCCAGTATCTTGATACCTTCCGTATAAGGCAGACGGACAAATTCTTCCTTCAGCACGCCCTGCAAACGTTCTATCAATCCTTTATCGAACATATCGTTCAAGAACTTCACATCATCATAGCAGTTGTCAAGCGCCCACTGTACACAATATTTAATAAAGTCTTCGGCCAAATCCATATTATCAGTAATATCATTGAACGCAACCTCAGGTTCAATCATCCAAAACTCGGCCAAGTGACGCGGCGTATTGGAGTTCTCCGCACGGAATGTAGGTCCAAATGTATAAATAGCCCCCAAAGCAGTAGCAGCCAATTCACCTTCCAACTGTCCGGAAACCGTCAAACTGGCTTGTTTGCCAAAGAAATCATCATCATAAATAATCGATCCGTTTTCATCTTTCTTCAAATCATAAAGATTCTTGGTAGTAACCTGGAACATCTGTCCCGCACCTTCACAATCGGATGCTGTGATAATAGGTGTATGAAAATAGAAGAAACCACGTTCATGGAAGAACTTATGGATAGCGATAGCCATGTTGTGGCGGATGCGGAATACAGCTCCAAATGTATTGGTACGGGGACGCAAATGAGCGATCTCACGAAGAAACTCCATCGTATGACCTTTCTTCTGTAACGGATAAGTATTATCACAAGTACCTAATACTTCGATTCCACGCGCTTGAACTTCGGCAGCCTGACCAGAGCCAATGGATTCGGTCAACTCACCGTTCACACTGATACATGCACCGGTGGTGATCTGCTTCAACATTTCTTCGTCAAAGTTTGCCAAATCAACAACAATCTGCACATTATTTATTGTAGAACCGTCATTCAGGGCGATAAAATTTACCTGTTTGCTACCGCGGCGGGTACGAACCCAACCTTTTACATTGACCATCGCACCAAAATCACGGCGCTTCAGCAAGTCAACAATCTTTGTTCTACTAATTTTTTCCATTGTTTTGTCTCTTTATTGTTTATTATTCAAATGAGCCCATGCGGAGCATATTCACTTCTTGTTCCGTCAGGTAACGCCAGTCACCGCGACGCAAACCTTTTTTAGTCAGGCCAGCAAAATAAACGCGGTCCAGCTTGATTACCTTATATCCCAAGGATTCAAAAATACGACGCACAATACGGTTCTTTCCGGAATGGATTTCAATACCGACTTGTGACTTGTCTGTTTCCGATGCATAGCTGATGGCATCTGCATGGATCTCTCCATCATCCAATGTCACACCTGCTGCAATCTGGTCAAGATCTGCCTTGGTTACATTCTTATCACAATATACATGATAAATCTTCTTCTTCAAATACTTAGGATGAGTCAGCTTGGAAGCCAAATCACCATCGTTAGTTAACAGTAATACACCGGTAGTATTACGATCCAAACGCCCAACTGGATAAATACGCTCCTTACAAGCACCTTTCACAAAATCCATTACAGTCTTACGTTCCTGAGGATCATCAGAAGTAGTCACACAATCCTTCGGTTTATTCAACAAAATATAAGTTTTACGTTCAATACTTACCGGTTCGTCATGGAACTTCACTTCGTCAGTACGCTTGATCTTAGTACCTAATTCGGTTACCACTTCACCATTTACACTGACTACACCTGCTGTAATAAACTCATCAGCCTCACGACGGGAACATATACCTGCATTAGCCAAGAACTTGTTCAGACGAATCGGCTCATTTGGATCGGTCAATATATCTTTATATTCAATCTGTTTCTTCAGACTATACTTTGCATTCGGGTTATAATCAGCCGTACGGGGGCGATAGGGACGATTGTATCCACCACCTTGATAACCACCGGTACGAGGACGATAAGGACGATCGCCGCCTTGATTATAACCGCCGGTACGAGGACGCGGAGTGTAAGAACGCTGTTCACCACCTTCACCGCTGTTAAAACGGGGACGCGGAGTATATGGACGCTGCTCACCACCTTCGCGATTATATCCTCCGGTGCGGGGACGCGGAGTATAAGGACGCTGCTCACTACCTTCGCGATTATAGTTTGTACGGGGACGGTATTGACGTTCACCACCTTCCTCACCATTATTGAAACGAGGGCGCGGAGTATATGGACGCTGCTCACCACCTTCACGATTATAATTTGTACGAGGACGGTATGAACGTTGTTCTCCTCCATCCTCACTGTTAGGATTAAAGCGGGGACGTTGCGGACGGTCACCATTATTATTATAGCGATTATAGGAAGGACGGTCACCGTTGTTATAAGAAGAACGGTAAGGACGGTCGCCACCTTCGCGATTATAGCTGTTCGTACGAGGACGGTAAGGACGCTGTTCGCCGTCGTTGTTGTATCTGTTGTAATTACTGTCTCTGTTATAAGACTTATAACCACCATCACGGCTTACATTCTGGTTTTCTTCGTTTGCAGCACCTTCTTGTCTGCTTTCATTTTCTGTACTCATGGTTTTCCTTTTGTTTATTAATTAATGTATAACGCCCTCTCGGGCTTTTTTGATTAAAATCCAACTAACTATTTTTTAAATACCTGTATAATTATGCGGTGTAATCACTCGCAGTTCCTTTTTAATATCTTCGCTTACATTTAGTGTTTCTATGAATTCTTTAATAGCCCCTTCTGTGATAGCTTGGTTTGTACGGGTCAAAGCTTTCAATGCCTCATACGGATGAGGATAGGCTTCGCGGCGCAAAATAGTCTGGATAGCTTCCGCCACCACACTCCAACAATTATCCAAGTCGGCATAGATTGCTTTCTCATTCAGCAACAGTTTACGCAGACCTTTCAACGAACTTTGGATAGCAATCACAATGTGACCGAAAGGTACACCGACGTTACGCAACACAGTAGAGTCTGTCAAGTCACGTTGCAAGCGGGAAACAGGCAACTTAGAAGAAAGATGCTCCAGAATAGCATTTGCCATCCCCAGGTTACCCTCTGCATTTTCGAAGTCGATGGGGTTTACTTTGTGCGGCATAGCGCTGGAACCGACTTCGCCCGCTTTAATCTTCTGTTTGAAGTACTCCATAGAGATGTACTGCCAGAAGTCGCGGTTCATGTCAATCATAATGGTATTGATGCGCTTCATGGCATCAAAGATGGCTCCCAGATTATCATAATTAGAAATCTGAGTAGTATATTCCTCACGTTCCAACCCCAGCTTCTCTGCCACGAACTGATTTCCGAATGCTTTCCAGTCATATTCGGGATAAGCTACATGATGTGCATTGTAATTACCCGTCGCACCACCGAATTTAGCCGTGACAGGACAAGCTTTCAATACAGCCAGCTGACGATTCAGACGATAAACGAAAACCATGATTTCTTTACCCAGGCGAGTAGGAGAAGCAGGCTGCCCATGTGTTTTTGCCAACATAGGGATATTTGCCCATTCTTCAGCGTATGTAGTCAACTGAGCAATCAGCTCTTCAATTTGCGGATAGTACACTTGTTCCAATGCCTCCTTTATAGACAAAGGTACAGAAGTATTGTTTATGTCCTGTGATGTCAATCCGAAATGAATGAATTCCTTGTATTCCTCCATTCCGCCCAACTTATCGAATTCTTCTTTGATGAAATATTCTACAGCCTTTACATCGTGGTTTGTTACACTTTCTATCTCTTTAATACGCTGTGCATCAGCTTCTGAAAAATTCTTATAAATAGCGCGCAATGCATCAAAACGTGCATGATCAAAGCTTTTCAGCTGTGGCAACGGTAGTTCACACAGAGTGATAAAGTATTCAATTTCTACCTGCACACGGTACTTGATGAGTGCAAATTCAGAAAAATAAGAGGCCAAAGCTCCCGCTTTTCCTCTGTATCGACCGTCAATAGGTGATATTGCCGTGAGTAAATCGAGCTCCATATTATATTCTTTGATAATTATCAGACTGCAAAATTAATTCTTTTTCTTGAGTTTAACGGCCTGAAGATGCATAAAGTTTGCGAAAATGAAGATTTATTTCACAAATCCCTTTTTAGTCCATTTCAGACTGTTCCAACGCTGTACAAAGATAATACCACGAAGATTTTCATCCAGCACAAACGCACACCACATACCTACCAATCCCCATCCCCAATGAATGCCGAACAAGAAACCACAACCTACGGCAACACTCCACTGAACAACAAATCCTACATAAAACGGATAATTTACATCACCCGTTGCACGTAAAGCATTCGTCGCATAAATATTAATAGCCCGTCCCACTTCCAAAATCACATCAATAAACAGGATAATAGTACCCAGACGGATAATTTCCGGATTATCTGTCAACCAGCTAAACAAGGTATGCCCCATCAAAGCCCAGATACAGGATAAAACCAAAGAAACCAAAATAGAAATACGCATCACATATTTGCCTAACAGATAGGCTGCATGAATTTTCCTTTCACCTACCAGATGTCCGATACAGATGGCTCCGCCTTGTGCCATGGCAATAGCAAACAAATAAACGAACATCACTATATTCACCACATAGGTACGGGTAGCCAGCGCTTCATTCCCCAACATATTAATAAAATAGGTCAATACTACCTGAGAGAAACTGTAGGACATATTTTCTCCGGCCGAGGGGACTCCGATTTTCAACAGGTTTTTCAGCTCGACAAACGGGAAGGGGCAAAAATAGGATAACGGAAATCTGGGAATATGCTTGCGGAAAAGAATTACAAAAAGTATCACCATAGATACCCCTCGGGCAAATGCTGTAGAGATAGCCGCACCTTCCACTCCCAAAGCCGGCATGCCGAACTTACCGAAAATCAGCGAATAGTTACCGATGATATTCAGAATATTCACAACTACCGTTACCATCATGGGATAAACCGCTTTGTTAGCACTACGCAAAGAGGCAGAAATAGTCAGAGATATGGCTTGAAAAAAAGCGAATGCCCCTACTATCTTCATGTAACTCACTCCATATTCCATCAGTTCGGGACGAAGTCCCATCATAGATAGCAGAGAAGTGGCTCCATAGTGCAAAATGGCACTGACAAACAGACCGAACGCCAAATTGAGTATCAATGATACTCCCACCACCTGCACCATATTCTTGTGCATTCTTGCTCCCAAATATTGCGAACAGAGTACGGAAGTTCCTATATTAATCACCTCGAATATCAGGAAAGCAAACATGATGAGCTGGTTGACCACCCCGACGGCAGCCACACTATTGTCTGAATACTGACTCAGCATCACGGTATCTACCGCGCCCAGCATCATAATCAGCAATGTTTCAATGAAAATAGGAACCGCCAGTCTGGCAAGGTTCTTTCGTACACTTCTCGGTTCTTGAATTACGTCCACTTGTTACCCTTGATTTTCGGGGTGCAAAGGTACGGACTTTTCACGATGTAGCGGTTTGATTTATATCAAGAAATACGAACTTAAGATTTTTACAAGGAGATAAACAGGAATCTGATCTTTTCTTTTTATCTTTAGAACCGAATCTTAAATCAACATATTAACATGAAAAAAGGACTCCTCTTGTTATCTGCAATTCTTGCATTGGGCTCCCTGTCTTCATCCGCCCAAAGAAGAACGGCTACCATGACTGATGAAGAAATGTACCTTGATGCCATGCATCGTAACATCACTACCGAAAAGATTTTCGGTTATGTAAAGCAACTTTCAGACCCGGCCTTGGAGGGACGACTCGCAGGTTCGCCCGGAATGGCTAAAGCTGTAGATATCGTAAAAGGATATTTTAAAGAGTGGAAACTAATACCTCGTGGTGAGAATGGTTCCTACATACAGCTATTCCCCCACCCTTGTGTAGAGATACAACCGGGAAGCACTATGGATATCCTATTTCCTGTCACCCAAGACAAGAAAAGAACTGTATGGATCTCCAAGACATACCCTTGGGCAGATGGTTGGTTTGCCGGAGGAATGACCAGTAACGGAGAAGTGACAGCCGATGTGGTATATGCCGGATTTGGCGTTACAGCACCCGAATTAGGATATGATGATTACAAAGACATAGATGTAAAAGGCAAGATTGTACTGGTAGAGGGAGAAACACCCAATATAAGCCGTAACCCCGATTCACTGGCCATGTGGTACAAACATACTTTGCACCAGACCAAGCTGAACAACGCTGCAGCCCATGGTGCGGCAGGCTTGTTATACAAATGGGTTCCCGGTCCGAATGCCCCCTATAATCCGGGATTTGTCTATTGTCATGTTACAGACACTGTGGTCAATGATATTTTCAGGGGAACAGGCAAGACCTATAAAGAAACCATCCGGCAGATTTATAAGACTCAGAAGCCTGCCTCTTTCCATACCGGAAAGAGAGCCCACATCAAAATGAATGCTACCTATAATCCCAATGCTACTGGAAAAAATATTTTGGGCATGATCAAAGGCAGTGATCCTATACTATGCAATGAATATGTAATCATTTCCGCCCATCTGGACCACTTAGGAATGATTCCTTTCCTGATTGAAGGAGCGAATGACAACAATTCTTCCTCCGCTGCCATGCTGGGAGTAGCTGAAGCACTGGCAAAATCAAAAATAAAGCCGAAACGCAGCATCATCTTCATGAGTGTGGACGGTGAGGAAGCCGGACTTACCGGAAGTACCTACTACACCAACCATCCCCTTGTGCCCCAAAACAAAGTGGCAGCAATCCTGAATCTGGAACAAGTGGGTGTAGGTGAGATGCTAGGAGCGAATTATCACTATAAATACCCCGAACTGGCTGAGCTATCAGAGAAAGCCAATGATAGGTATGTACATCGACGTCTGTTCACTAGTGAGACTCATTTCCTGACCCGCCCTCGCACAGACGGTGCAGTCTTTATGAAAGCCGGCTATCCATGTATAGACTTATGGGCCTTGGGAGGCGGTTATTACCATCATCCCAAAGATAACACCCAATCTATCAATCCCGATATCCTCCGAGCTGCAACCGAATGGTTATACTGGACTACAATTTTTATAGCAGACAAGTAACCGGATATAAGAAATCCCGGCGAGTCATCGCTCTGCCGGGATTTCTTTATCTAACCGATGTTGTGTATGTGTTGTCGTAGATGTGTTTGGTGTTGTGTCATTGTTGAGTCAGATATTCCTTATACATTTTCTCTATCTCTTTCATGGGAATATCCAATGTCTTCACTTGTCTGAAAAACTCAGGCAGGTCCTCATGCAGGAATATATTTTTCCGTAAAGCAATAATCCGGTCTTTAGCCCCTGCCGATACAAAATAACCAATGCCGCGTTTATTGTAAATGATCTCTTGTCCCTGAAGGTAATCATACGTGCGGACCACCGTATTTGCATTCACCTCCACTGTGGCGGCGTATTCTCTGACCGATAGAATACGCTCTTCTTCCGTATATTGTCCTTGCAGGATTTCATCACATATCCGGTCAGCTATCTGCAAGTAAATGGATTTACTTTCTTTAAATTTCATAGCAAGCGGAATTTGGGTTTAATAACTTGTGAACGGGTAAAGAGCCGGTAACTCAGCCACCAGTTGAACATGGTGAATGCACTGAAGAACGCCACCCCTAAGGAAAGTAACTTGTTTAATGTCATCCACTGGAAATTATCTTCCAGCCATTCGGCGAAACTACGCATACCGTCATTGCCTACCCATGATATGATATGTACTGACAAGACCGAACACAGAATAGAAATAAGCATCAATGTACCCAATGTCTTGAAAAAAGGTTTCTTGTACCAATAACTACCCCCTAGAATATAAAGTGAATGTGACCACACCAAGAAAGCCCATCCGCACAGCTCACCCAGCCAGTTCTGGTAGGACATATTCAAAGCGGATCCCGATCCCCTAAATACCTGTTCTCCATCTATAGCAGCCATAGAAAGAAGATGGTACAACACTGATTGATGGAATGCCTCGGGCAAATTAAACAAAGGAAGTACAAGATAACGCGTAATCTCTGCCAATGAAGCGGCAACTATAATGGCTGCGGCCATCCCTACCGTAACAATTAAAAATCGTGCTACAAATTTCTCTATCATAGTCGCCGGAAGCATCAGAAAAGCGATACGTTTTTCTTTTGTAATCATGTTTTCCATAATGTTGGCAGCATAAGCAATACTGGCAATACCAATGATAAAAACAAAGGTCCCCATTATATTAGAACAATAAGCAGTAAACGATATCTGAGAAGACCTACCAGAACTCATTGTCCACATATGAAGTATCATTACCAAGGCGAATGCAGCATAAATTCCTATCAAACGATAAAGATTCGTTTTCCAATTTTCCATAATCTCGCGTTTCATTACCATTGCAATACGCGAAAAGCTAAAGAAGTTATTCGTATCCATAGTGTTTGTGTGTGTTACTTGTTAAACATGGTTTGCATTTTTTCTCTCTCTGCCAGCATAGCGTTGAATAATACTTCCAGATTCAAATTCGTCTCCTCATTCTCAGTGTTCGGGAAGATTACACTGTTTCCCTGGACGGACGGCTGGACATAGAGTGCTGTGTCCGTCGGTTCATTCATGCCTTGCTCTGCAAAATAGACTTTGTCACAGATGGTCTTTACCGATGCATTCAACAATACGCGAGTACCGTCAATAATAACCACATGATCCAGCAGGCTGTCAATATCTCTCACCTGGTGCGTAGAGATGATGACTGATTTTTCATCGGTCATGCCCGAAGCGATTACTTTACGAAACTGACTTTTAGAAGGAATATCCAATCCGTTGCTGGGCTCGTCCATTACCAACAAAGAGGTATTGGTAGCTAATGCAAAGCACATAAATGCTTTCTTCTTCTGTCCCATCGAAAGCTCGCCCAAATGAATATCTTCATTCATATCAAAATCACGAAGGCAAGTGCTCAAGAGTTCATTGCTGAAATTCGGATAAAACGGAGTATTCAGTTTCAAGTATTGTTTCAAACTGACTGATGGCAAAGCAAATTCTTCAGGCACTAGAAACATGTCCTGCAAAGTTAGGGGATAGCGCATGGAAACATCCACCCCTTTGTAAAGCACCCGTCCGGCCTGAGGACGAAGCAAACCTGTCATTAAATAGAGCAAAGTAGATTTACCTGTGCCGTTCTTCCCTAAAAGACCATAAACTGAACCTTTATCCAATGCCAGCGAGAAGTCATCAAAGACTTTCTGTTTTCTCTTTCCATAACTGAAAGACATGTTCTTTACTTCAATCATCATTGTATTTATGGTTTTATTAGTTCTTTAGTGTATTAGTTAATTAGTACACCACAAATGTATATAGTTTATTTGAATAAACAAGAAGAATGACTCATCTTTAATATTCATTAACCATGAAACGAATTAAGCGGGCAGCAACCTAGTACTGTCCGCTCAACTCAAAATGATAAATGAAAAAAAGGACTATTTAATTCCTTGTAGTGCTTTAGTAGCAGTTTCGTTTCCAGGATCAATTTCCAATATCTTATTCCAATACAGTTTTGACTGGTTATAATCTTCTTTTACAAAATAATAATATCCCAAATAGCTATTACATTCCACCAACACTGATTTAATAGAATCAGGCTTCTGTTCCAGAATACTCAGTGCAGCCTCATAATAAGGCTTTGCCAATCCCTGAGTTGTTTCAGGATCACGCAAAGAATTAACACGAGCACGCCAGAAATTTCCTAAATAGTTATCGGGAACTTTAGCAGCCACTTGTGCAAAAATAGTATCGGCTTCAGCTAGATAAAGTGGTTGCTTATCCTGATAAGCAGAATCAGTAGCCGCATAATAGTTCAAACGTCCATATAAAAACAGGTCACTAATATCCGGATCACCTTTCATTCCGCCCAAATAATTTTTATAAGCCTCTATGGCCTTCGGAAAATCACGTTCCTTTTCGTATACATCAGAGATATCTTTATAGATTTCCGTATGCGATTTGTCCATAGCCAGTGCTTTGTCGAACTGTGCCACCGCTTCATCATACTGCTTGTCAGCTTCCAGCAAACGGGCGAAATAAACGTAATCCAAATATACATAATCCGGATTACCGGGATTAGAAAAGAAAGTGGCGGCTGCTTCCAGTCCTTCTTTGTAATCCTTTAACTCCAGATTATCATACATCGCCAGACGTTTCAGCACATGATTTTCCGGAGCAAGTTCCAGACCTTTCTTTACCATATCCGAAGACTGCGCATAATCCTTATTCAGATATAGCAACATGGCATAGCGGGTATAGTCCTGTTCGGTAGGCGTACCTACTTTCAGATAACTTTCATAAGCTTCTTTTGCTTTGCCATACTGCCCCATCGTATAATATACATCGGCCAATTCCTTACTGATACGGTTATCGTCCGGAGCCTTAGTCTGCAAACGCATCAACATATCCAGTGACAGTTGAGGGTCTACACCTTTATATACCTGTGCATATTTAAAATAAGCTTCGCTGCAATTTTCATCCAGATAAATAGCCTGGTTATAATCACTGCTGGCTTTGTTCACATCATTTAGTTTCAATGCCACATCACCACTCAGCAGATAGGCTACAGCACATTTACTGTTCACATCTTTAGCGCGCTGTGCATATTCGGCAGCTTCTGCTGTTTTTCCCTGGTCCAGATAAGCCCGGCCTATCTCTACCAACAAGGAAGTATTCTTCTTATTTTTACCTTTCATCAGTTCATCAAAAGCCTCGGAGGCTTTTGCCGGATTCTCCTTTATCATCGTGGCAGCCTGTTTCACTTGGGGTGACCATTCGCTGCCTGCTGGTGTCTGTCCCCACATAGTTACGGCCAGGCACAGGCTCATCACGGTTAATACTAATTTTTTCATGGTTCTTCTTTTTTGTTCATTTATTATTCCTCTTTTACATCTACAATCCTCACAGCAGCCGTAGCAGGTACCAGTCCTGATTTCAAGATGATACGCTGTCCCCGGAAATCTGTCAGGAAAGAAGTCAGACCACTGGGCAGACCACTTTTAGGATCATTGAGTAAAATGTACACATTGCGAGTGAGCGGATACTGGTTCAAAGCCAGATAAGCTTGATAAGGCTTGAAACTATTTCCCACTGTAGCCGAATCCGCACGGCTGACAGCCATTATCCGAATGACGTCATTGAAAGAGAGTCGCGTACTATCCGCAGGATTTCCTATCCAGTTGACACCGATAACCCCTAAAGCTGCGGGATTCTTAGCCACATACGAAATCACCTCCGGATTTGTTTTCTGCGCCTTCAGGTCCTTCGACAAAGGCATACCGCCGCAGATCGAATCAAGTACATAATGTACGGTGCTCGAATTGGGATTATCAAATACCAGTTGGAGCTCACCCAAACGGGAAGCAGGATTCAACTGTTTCCAGTCAGTAACTTTCCCCGTCAGTATTTCTTTAAACTGGTCAACCGTAATTAATGAATCCGTATTTTGCTTGTTCACTATCAAGGCCAAACCATCTGTCGCCATCTTTACCGATACAGGAAAGAATTTCTTGTCATTAAGATAGGCTGTTTCCTGCCTGGTGAGTTGCCGGGTGGTTATAGCCAGACGTACACTATCCGCCAGCAAAAGTTTCATGGCTTCCACTTCGCTGCAATAAATGGGATGCACGGTGGCATCCGGTGTCAATGCATAAAACACCTGTAACTCCTCTTCTATAATGGGACGGAAAGTTTCGTCCACCGCTATCGTTATAGTGCCAGAGGTCAACGTATCGTCTTCCCCCGGTTTGGGTTTGTTGCCGCAGCCCGAAAGCAGCAGCAACGAAGCAGCCAATAATGCAATATACAGCTTCATCATCATATATAGATATTATTGTAGCTTAAAAGTTATAGGAACGGTATAGTACACGGGAACATTACGTCCGTTCTGTCTTCCCGGAATCCACTTCGGCAATGACTGGATCACCCTGATGGCTTCCTTGTCGCAATACGGGTCCAGAGAACGCATCACCTTCACATCCTTTACGTCACCTGTAGCCGAAACCACAAAGCGGACAAACACTTTACCCTGTATTCCTTTTTCCTGCGCAATGGTAGGATAATGCAAATTCTTTGCTATAAAAGACAGCAATTCTCTATCACCACCCGGGAACTGAGGCATCTGTTCTACCATAGTATATGTTTTTTCTTCTGCTTCGGGGGCTTTGGTTATCACTTCTTTCAGTTCAGCAATATCTTTACCGTTCAACTCATCATTACCTTTCACATCGGCAATAGAGATAGCCACTTTGGTCTGAGTCAATTCTTCCTGACTCTTTATCTCTTCATCATCACGCACTTCTTCATCTTTTTTGATGACAGGAGCTGTAAATTTGATAGAGCTTTTCAGAGCAGGAGGCGGAGCCACCGGTTCCACTTTCTTGAACTCTTCCTGTTTCACTTCGGGTTCTTCCAGTTGTGACAAGGTAGTCACCTCTGTCATCACCTCTTTCTGCTTCGGGGTTGCCAGTTTTACCAATGTCGGTATACTGAAACCTATGGCAGCAATGATCACTACAATTACCATTGCCCACGTGTGGCGTTTAGGTGAATTGGCACGCATCTTATAGGCACCGTATGCCTTGTTCTTACCTTGGAATATCAGTTCACACCATTCAGGTGAGGTCAAATCTATTTTTGCCATTTTCTTTTCCTCCTTTTAAATGTGTGTTACTATTCCGCAATGTCTTTACTCAGATCGCCCTTCGTATCATAGTTCTTGATCAAGAACTGATCTGCATCTGCGATGTCTGTAATTACATACTTACCTATATTGCATATTTGCATTTCATCTAGAGCATCAATCAGATTCTTGTATGAAGAGTCATCCGTTGCTTTAATAATAACAGTCGGGGTATCCTTTCCGCTTTTTATTTCAGCCAGTTTTTTCGTATACTCCTCCTCTGATATCTTTAGATCAGCTTTCTGTTTTTTCAGATCGTTTACTTCACGAACTGCCGCCGAGTTCTTTTTAAGAAGAATGGAACGCAGACCATCTGCATTATAGGAAGTTTCCTTCAGCGATGTATAGTCTTTATAATTAGGTTCTCCTTCATAATAATACAATTTATCTCCTCCGGCCAGTAACAGGGTAATTGCTTGTGAAGCCTTCACCTTGCTCTGCTGCTCTTCAGTGATGTTCTTGTCATTGCTCGGCATACTTATTTCCATCGTCTGAGGTTTGCTCAGCGTGGTACACAGCATAAAGAAAGTAATCAGCAACATGTTCATATCCACCATAGGCGTAAAGTCTACGCGGACAGTCATCTTTTTTTGCTTCGAACCCTTTCCTTTTTTGCTGCTTTCTTGTACTTCAGCACTCATAATTATTCGGTTTTATTTATCAGAAGTAGTCTTCAGAGAAGTAATCAGATTGTACCGGTTCTCTCTGAGGTCCTGAAGTGAGTTCATTACGTTTTTAATCACAGCGTAGGGAGTTGACGCATCAGCTTTGATAGCAATACGTAAATCAGGATTCACCTGACGAGCACTGCGTACCCATGATTTAAACTGATTATCTGTACTGTCACAGGGGATACCTTCATTTTTCAACAGTTTATCCTGCTGGTCGGAAGGCAGATCCAGATATTTCTGCATGCTTCTCATCGGGACACCAAATGTAGAAGCTGTCACAAATTTCTTCTCCTGCTCAGGAGTAAAATCAACTCCGTACTCCTCACCCATTTTCTCCAATACGGCCTTCATGTCGGGCTGTTTGTCGAGGCTCATAAATATTTTCCCTTGCGGGTCCACCAGAATCTGAAGGATATTCGTTTCCGGAATCTTGATTTCAGAAACGGAGGCTGGAGTAAACACCTGTACCGGCTCCTTCTTTACGAATGTTGAAGTCAACATAAAGAAAGTAAGCAGCAACACAGTGACGTCACTCATGGCCGTCATATCTATGAACGTACTTTTCTTTTTAATCTTTGCTCTACCCATAGCAGTTTATTTTAAAGGGTTGGCACGATTATTTATGAGAAGCCGCAAAGGTCTGTACAATAGAGAAACCTACTTCATCGAGGCTGTAAGTCAATTTATCAATCTTATTAGTGTAGTAGTTATAAGAAATAACCGCCAATGCACCTGTCAAGATACCGAATGCCGTATTGATCAACGCCTCGGAAATACCTTGAAAGCCATGGAGTCCGTACCACCACCGGCAGACAAAGCTGCAAATGAACGGATCATACCAATTACCGTACCGAGTAGTCCCATCAAGGTACCCAATGTGGTGATTGTACCGATAACAGGCAGATTCTGCTCCATCATAGGGAGCTCCAGTGCAGTTGCTTCTTCCAATTCTTTTTGAATGGCCAGTACTTTCTGGTCCTTGGAAAGTGTCGCATCGTTTTCCACGTCGGCATACTTTCTTAAAGTCGAAGTAACTACATTGGCTACAGAACCGCCTTGTTTATCACATAGCTCTTGTGCCTTCTTCATATCACCTTCAGCCAAGGCTGCTTTGATGTTAGCTACGAATTTCACCAATGACCCCTTACCAAAGGCAGCGCCAATGGCAATATAACGTTCAATACTCAGTGCGATGACAGTCAGCAAAAGCGTTTGAATTACAGGAACAATGAATCCACCTTTATAGATGGTACCGAGGAAGTTACCCGGCAACGGATGGTTGTTCGGGTCGTTGTTCATAAAGTTGGAGGGATTTCCCAACACAAAGTGAAAAATAAGCACGGCGATGATAAAACAGATTACGATTACCCAACCGGCGGATCTGATGCCTTTAAAAGAGGCTGCTTTTTTTTGAGTAGTTTCCATGATGAAAAGTTTAATTGTTGGTATTTAAATAGAGTTTTGAAAATAAAGCATAGGGATACGACTTCCCGCTTACGAACCGATAGGGCGTAATCATCCTTGCAACCTTAACTAACATATATGTACACTAAAGGTCACCTGCCTTCAGTCTCTTCAAGACAATAAGGAGAAAAAGGGGGAAATCAATAAGAAGAAAAGT
>OHMX01000465.1_pt1 | contig 18946 bp, 17 predicted proteins | sample 1569471 | NCBI WGS metagenome assembly OHMX01 (sample SAMEA3879547, study PRJEB24766) | human gut metagenome | biome: human-associated habitat; feature: feces | place: USA | collected 1985/1987
TCGCCGAAGATGGGCAGGGCGGGGATGCGGCGATGCAGCTCGATGGGAATGTGCCACATGGGCAGGTTGCGGTAAATACGCTTGTCGTAAGAGGAAAAGCCGCGGTGGATGACGCCCAGGCGCTTGATGCCCGCGCCATTAATGCGCTCCAGACCGCCTATCCACAACTCGAGGTCGGGATTTACGGGGTTTTTCACCAGCACGGGGACGTCGACGCCACGCAACGAGTCGGCGAGTTCCTGCATGGCAAAGGGATTGGCCACCGTACGGGCGCCGACCCAGAGAATGTCCACGCCGGCCTCGAGAGCGGCCTCGACGTGGCGGGGCGTTGCCACCTCGGTGGCGGTCAGCATCCCCAGTTCTTTCTGCACACGCTGCAACCACGGCAGGCCTACCGTGCCGACGCCCTCGAAACCTCCGGGTTTTGTGCGGGGTTTCCAAATGCCGGCGCGGAATATCTTGATGCCTTTCTTGGCCAGTTGCGTGGCGGTTTCCATTACTTGCTCTTCCGTCTCGGCCGAGCACGGGCCGGCGATGACGATGGGGCGTTTCGGCTCAATGCCTGGGAGTTTCAATGGTTCTAAATCGAGTTCCATGATAAATATTGTTTAAGGATGATATTCTTATTGCGGTCGGTCGGGGGTCAGCGGCGGGCGGGCGCGTCCTTGGCGAACGCCGCCTGCACCCGGCGCAAGGCTTCGGCCAGCTTGTCCTCCTTCGCGCAGAGCGAGAGGCGGACGTAGCGGCGTCCGTTCGAGCCGAAAATGAAACCGGGGGTGATGAAGACGCGCGCCTCGTCGAGTACGCGGTCGGTCAGTTCCTCCGCGTCAGCATACGTGTCGGGGATACGGCCCCAGAGGAACATGCCCGTCTGCGAGGGGTCGTAGTGGCAACCCATGGCCTCCATAATCTGACCGGCCAGGACGCGGCGGCGGGCATAGACGTTGTAGTTGGCCTCCTCGTGCCAGGCGGCAGTGTTCGCGTAGGCACGGGCCGCGGCCAGTTGGACCGGCCGGAACGTGCCTGAGTCGATGTTGCTCTTCACCTTGAGAATCCAGCTGACGAAACGGGCGTTGGTGGCGAGCATACCGACGCGCCAGCCGGGCATATTGTGGCTCTTGCTCATCGAGTTGAACTCGATGCAGCAGTCCTTGGCTCCGGGCACCTGCAACAGGCTGAGGTGCTCGTGGCTGAGGATGAAGCTGTAGGGATTGTCGTTCACGACAACGATGCCGTGGCGGCGGGCGAAGTCCACCAGGCGCTCGTACGTCTCGCGGCGGGCCGGTGCGCCGGTCGGCATGTGGGGATAATTGCTCCACAGGAGGCGGACGCCCGAGAGGTCCATCCGTTCGAGCGCGTCAAAGTCCGGTTGCCAGTCGTTCTCTGGGCGTAGGTCGTAGGGTACGACCTCGCAACCCAGCAAGCGGGACAGCGATGTGTAGGTGGGATAGCCGGGATTGGGGACCAGGACCTTTTCGCCCGGATTTACGAAGGCGAGCGTCACGTGCAGGATGCCTTCCTTCGAACCGATAAGGGGTTGAATCTCGCTCTGATAGTCCAGCTCCACGCCGTACCAGCGGCGATAGAAGTCCGCCATCGCGCGACGCAGTTCGGGTATGCCGACGGTGGGCTGATAGCCGTGCGCGTCGTCGCGACGGGCGGCCTCGCACAGGGTCTCGACCGTCTCGGGCGAGGGCGGCATGTCGGGGCTCCCGATAGCCAGGCTGATGATGTCGCGTCCGGCGGCGTTCAGGCGGGCTATTTCTTTCCCTTTACGGGAAAAGTAGTACTCGCTCACCTGCTCGAGGCGGTGGGCCGGCCGAATGACGGACGCGCTGCCGTCGCAGGCCTTCTGCTGAATGTCTTTATCACTTTCCTTCATATTCGCCTAAGATTTTTAATTCCTTCGTTAAGGGTCGCACGGCCTCTATGCTTTGCCGGTAGCGCAAGTAGTCGTTGTACGTCACGTCTACGTAGAACAGATACTGCCACTCCTGCCCGATGATAGGGAGTGACTGAATCTTCGTCAGATTAATCTTGTAGAAACTGAAAATCGAGAGGACCTGCGACAGACTTCCCTCCTCGTGCGGCAGGGTAAAGACGATGCTGCTCTTGTTCGTATGGGGCAGGTCGCGGAAGCGGTCGGCGTTCCACGGGTCGCTCAGGACGAGGAAGCGGGTATAGTTGTGCTTGTTGTCCTCAATGGCCTGGCGCAACACCTTCATACCGTAGAGCGGCGCGGCCCCGGCGTGGCAGATGGCGGCATGGCCGCGCAGATGCCGGCGCGAGATGGCCTCGGCAGCCCCCGCCGTGTCGTCGGCCTCGACCACCTTCATCTCGGGATGGCGAGCCAGGAAGGTGCGACACTGTGCCAGCGCGACGGGATGGGAATTAACCTCGCGGATGTCGGCCATAGTGTCCTCGGGCAGACACATGATGCTGTGCTCGATGTGGAGTTTGTGCTCACCGACGACGGTAAGCCCGCTGTCGCGCAGCAGTTCGTAGTTGTGGAGCAGGCTGCCGGCAATTGTATTTTCGATAGCCACCATGGCGAGCAGCGTATCGTCCGACGCCATGGCCTTAAACACCTCCTCAAACGTATTACAGCAAACCAGTTCCACGTCTTCCCCCGTAAAATATTGGTGAGACGCGATGTCGTGGAACGAACCTCTAATGCCTTGTATCGCTATTCGTATCATAACTGAAAGAAAAAATCCCGCTCCTGAACCAGAAGCGGGATTGTCTATCTTTATTGATTGGTTGTTCAAAATTAGCGCACAACGTCCCGCTTCGCTTGCCCGGCAAAGTAAAAATAACCGAAAAAGTAAAACGACTGGAACTGTGCCATGAATACTACTGTTTGTTGAGGCAAAAGTAATGCTTTTATTTTATCCGACAAACTTTTTGCAGATTTTTTCTGGATTACATTTTTCTTAAGCTCTGGAAATCGCTTCACCAACCGTTGTAGTGTACGTTTTCCGCCTTGTACTTGTCCTTGGGCCGGGGCTGGCCTTCCGGATAACCGACGGGAATCACGCAGAATGGCGTGATGTGGTCCGGCAGGTTAAGCGCCTCGCTTACGGCCTGCATGCGGTCGGCGTAGGGACTGACGCCGGTCCACACGGCCCCGAGCCCCATCGCCTCGGCCGTAAGGAGCAGATTCTCCGCCGCGGCCGAGCAGTCGTAGGCCCAGTTGACGGAGGGCTTTCCCTCACTGTCCACGATGCTTTGGTCTCCGCAAATCACCACGGCGGCAGGCGCGTCGGCCAGCATCTTTGCCTTCGGCAGCCGGGCGGCCAGCGTGTCCATCACGGCCCTATCGTCTACGACGACAAACTTCCACGGCCGCATGTCGCGGCCTGAGGGGGCGGCCATTGCGGCACGCACCAGCGTGTCGAGCTGTGCGCGGCTGACGGGGCGGTCCGTGTAGCTGCGGACGCTCTTACGGGAAAAAATATTCTGCAGTACGACGTCCGACGCCGAAGCCGGGGCGGGCTGCACCTCGGTGCTGTACACCAGACGGACCAGGGCGGCCAGCAGGGCCAGCGCCAGGACTAGGCTGACTATCTTATACTTGTTCATGTTGGAGAAAGGGTTTGAGGTGATACGATGAGTTTCATTGCCGCTGCTCGGACAGGTCGAGCAACGCGCCGACCGGGCACACCGCGCGGCACCACAGGCGGGGCACAAAGACGCCCAGCACGACGAAGGCGGCGGCCAGAATCAGCACGGCCGGCGTGGCGGTCTGCACGAAGAAAGCGCCGAAGGGCTCGTAGTCCAGCAGGTAGGCGCCGAAGCCCGACCACAGCAGCAGGAGCAGGGCCAGGAGGACGGCGAGGCGCACGTGGTGCAGCACCTTGTAGACCTGGGGCCGCACGTGCCACTTCGGCAACGGTAGCCGCCAGGCCAGTTCCTGCAACGAGCCGAAGGGGCACACCCACGTGCAGAAGTAGTGCGGGCGGCCCAGGTAGGGCATGACGATGGCCACCAGCAATAGCAGAAGGCCCGGCAGGTAAAGCACCGGATCGAGCCCGCTGCTCACCCAGCCGCGAAGCAGAGAGAGCGAGAGGAACTGGCCGCACCAGAAGCCCAGCACGCCTACGTTGAGCAACAGCACCACCAGCCGCGGCCACTTCTTCTCACGGAAACGCCACGCCACGACTATGCCGGCCAGCAGCACGACGCAGACGGCCGCCGTCCGTCCCCACCCAATGGCCGGAGCCCTACGCACCGCGTCGGCGGCCGAAGCGCGGGCTGCGAGCGTGCGTTGCACCGTGGCGATGAGTCCGCGGCTGGAATAGGTGGCGCCGGTCGCGCCGTCCACTTGGGCCGTAGCGGCTTCGGCGGCGGGCCGCCCCGCCCATTGCGGGAACAGGGCCGCGCAGGCGCTCCCGAAGAAATAAGGCGTCTCGCTATTTTCCGCCGGCGCCAGGCCGGCCACCGTCCCCTGCGCGTCTATATATATATATAAAGGTGTAGGGCCGGAAAATCCGGTGACGTCGCCGGCATAGCTTTCGCTGCTGACCAGCGTGCCGAGGCCTTGCCCGCCGGGAGCGGCAACGGTCCAGGCGGCCGAGTCGCACGGCGTCAGCACCGCGTCGGACAGGCCGAGGCGGGACAGTACCGCCGTGTCGGGCGCGGCGGCGTGGCGGGCGGACGCGGACGACACGCCGCCGATGGGCCGGCCGAAGAGGCGGCCCGTCCAGACGGTGGCGCCGGCCAACATCAGGAAAACCACCAGCAGCGAGAGCAGGCGCTCCAGCACGGGGCGCAGGGAGTCGAACTTGGATAACTTCATAAGCAATTCAGGATATACGGTTAGGGCTCAGCCTTCGCGGAGAAAGTCGAACGACTCGAAAATCTGTTCCTTCGTGGCGTGGCAGTTCAGGCGCACGTCGCCGACGTCGACCAGGAGCGACAGGTTGATTACGCCGCCGGCGTTTTTCTTGTCGTGCTGCATGAAGGCATAGAGCTGTTCGTAGTGATGGCAGTCGAAGCGGAAGTCGCCGTAGTTCTCCCGGATAAAGGCCGCCGTCTGACGCAGCCTGTTCTCGGGGAAACCGAGCAAGGCGGCACTCAGATAGAGTTCGCACACCAGTCCCCACGCCACGGCATACCCGTGGAGCACGGGCCGTTGCTCTTCGAGCGCGAGGCTTTCCAGCGCGTGGCCCACCGTATGGCCCAGGTTCAGGGCCTTGCGCAGCCCCTGCTCGTGCGGGTCCTCGGCCACGACGCGCTCCTTCACGGCGATGCTCTCCGCCACCATGTCCTGCAGGCGATGGTAGTCGGGGGCGGCGAGGTTAAAGCGCAAGTGAGCGGCCCACATGACCTCGTCGCGCAGCAAGGCGTGCTTCAACATCTCGGCATAGCCGGAGCGCAGGTTCCTGTCGTCGAGCGTGCGGAGAAAGGCCGTGTCGATTACGACGGCCAGGCTGTCGCTGAAGGCCCCTATTTCGTTTTTCAGGCCGTTAAAGTTGATGCCGGTCTTCCCGCCCACCGCGGCGTCGACCATGGAGAGGAGCGTGGTGGGGATATTGATAAAAGCGATGCCGCGCTTGAAGGTGGAGGCGGCAAATCCGCCCAGGTCCGTCACCATGCCGCCGCCGAGGCAGACCAGCAGCGAGCGGCGCGACGCCCCGCCGTCGCTCAGCGCCTTCCATACGGAGGCGAGCGTCGGGAGCGTCTTGTTCGTGTCGGTGGCGCCGATGACTACCTCGCGGGCCTCGGTGAGCGCGGAGCAGGCCGAGAGTTGCGGCCGGCAGAGCCGGTGGGTCGTCTCGTCCGTCAGGACAAACACTTTGTCGAAAGGCACGGCGGCGCCGCTGAGCAAGTCGTTGAGGCGGCCGGCCGCGTCGTGCGTGAAGAGGACTTCTGTTTTCATAAGGACTGGGCATTTAGTTCCACGCCGGCCACCTCGGGCCCCTCGTAGGCGGCTATGGCCTGGCGGTAGGGGGCCGGCACCTCGACCGACGCCTGCGCCGAGAGCGAGAAGCAGACCATGACCGTGGAGCACCGGCAAACGACCTCGTGCGTCGCCTCGTTGACGGCGCGCTGCTCGAGGGTAAAGCTCTTGTGCCCCACGTGAGCGATGCGCGTCTCAACGACTATGCGGTCGCCGTGGAGTATCGGGGTGATGAAATCGGCATTAATGTTGGCCACGACGGGGACCGTATCGCACGAACGGTAGTCCACGCGGAGCACGTTGGTCAGGTAATCCTCCTTCCCCAGGTCGTAGAAGGCGAAGTAGGCGTTGTTGTTCACGTGGCCGTAGCGGTCTACGTCGTTGAAGCGAATCTGTATGGGGAGGCGGTGGCGGAAATGCGCCGCGTCGCCGGCCGCGGCTTGCGGTGCGGGAACTTTGGTGGGAAAACTCATGGCTTATGGGACTGGATAGGGCGAGGCCACGGGCGAGAAATAGTCGCGGGCCACGGCGGCCATGCGCTGGCGGTCGGGGATCAGAGACAGGGTCTCCTCGTCCACGCGGCAGAGGCCGCGCAACGGATATACGCCCTCGGCCTCGTCGGGATGGACGCCCCTGACGGTGGCAAAGAGATGGTTGCGGGCATCGAGCACGCGCACGGCCTCGACGTTATAGTCGGCCATGCCGTCGCCCTGCTGCAACGCCGCCCGCACGTGGGCCTCGAGGGCGTCAATAAATTCCTTTACCTCGTCCGTCATTTCCGCAAAGGTACGTATTTTCCCGCCAACTGGGGGTGTATGGGGCTTAAACTTATATAAAAAGGCCCGTGCCGCCGTCGGCGCCCTGCGTCGCGCCCGCCGCGGCCCGGCGAAGTGGGGCCCGCCGTCCGCGCCGCATACTTAGCCGTCGGAGCGGCCGGGAGCGGGGGAAGGATTCCCCGGATAAGGACGCGAAACACGGGGCTAAGGCCCGTGCGAACGGGAATAGGGCGAGTTTTTACGGGGCTAAGGCCCGTAGCGACGGGGTCCGCCACCGGGGAAAGGGCGCCCGGCGCGGCCGCTGCGGCACGGCAAAGTGGGGCTCGCCGCAAACGCGAAGCCCTCCGTCCGACTGCGACGCCGGGCGGAGGGCTCAGGGGAAAGGTAGCGGCCCGGTAACGCCGGGCGCCGCGCCTTACTTCTTCATCGTAAGGGAACCGGAACCAATCATCTGACCGTCCACGAAGACGTAAGCCGTATAGGTGCCGGCGCTCAGATACTCGTTGACGGGGACGTAGAGCGACACGCGCTGCTCCTCGCCCGTATATTCGATGTTCTTCACCGCGGAGTAGGCGATGTTCTTATTCTCGTAGGGGAACGTTCCGGCATTGCCCACCACGTCCTGCGTAGGCTTGAGCAGGCGGACGTAGACCGTGCGCATACCGGTCGGGGCGGTGACGTTGCGCGTAATGGTGAAGGTGACGGTGAAACGGGTGATGTCCTTGCTCTTCTTGGCCTGCTTGCCGTTCTTCTTGGCCGGGAATACGGACACGCCGGTGGCGTTGAGCTGAGAAGCTACGGCCACCTTCTCGGACAACTGCGAGTTGCGCTGGCTGATGCTGTTGTTTTCCTGGCGCGTACGGGCGGCTTCGGCGCGTGCCTCGTCGCGCTCGTTGGTCAAGGCCTGGTTAATCTGCTGCAAGGAGTCGACCTGGCGGATGTAGTCGCGCAGGACGGCACGCACCGTGGCGAGCTCCTTCTTCAAACGGAGAATCTCGGCGGCGCTATTGGTCTTGAGACTCTGGAGTTCTTTCAGGAGCGCTTCGGCCCGTCGCTGCTCCGCGTCGAGACGGGCCACGAGCGAATCGTCCTTAATGTCTTTTTTCATCTCGCCGTACTGTGCGGCGAATTCTGCGTACTGATTTTCCATCTCGCGACGGTCCATTTCGGCCAACTGGCGGAGCTCCTTGAGTTCCTTATCCTTGTCCGAATTGGCATTGTTGCATCCCGATACGCCGACCAGCGCAGCGGCAGCCATCATAAGGGGCAAAAAGGCGTGGGTGAATGTCTTCATGTGCTATAATAGGGTTGATAGTTTGGCAGAAAGGACCCCGGCAGAGCGGGCGCGGCGGACTGCAGAGCGGCCGCAGCCAGCCTGCCGGGGACTCAGGCTCAGAGGACGGTGACCCAACCGTGGACGTCGGGCTCTATGCCGTACTGGATGTTGCGCAACTTGTTGTAGAGACGGGTGGAGACGGGGCCCGGCTCTCCGTCCTTCGAGAAGACGTAGGAACGGTGGTTCTCCATGTCGTCAATACGGGCGATGGGGCTGATGACGGCCGCCGTCCCGCAGGCACCGGCCTCGTCGAACGTGGCCAGCTCCTCCTCGGGAATCTGACGGCACTCGACGGTCAGGCCCATATCCTTGGCCAGCTGCTGCAAGCTGCGGTTGGTGATGGAAGGCAGGATGGACGTGGACTTCGGCGTGATGTACTTGCCGTCCTTAATGCCGAAGAAATTGGCCGCCCCGCACTCGTCGATGTATTTCTTTTCCTTCGCGTCGAGATAGAACTCGCAGGCATAGCCCGCCTCGTGGGCCATCCGGTTTGCCCGGAGGCTGGCGGCGTAGTTACCGCCCACCTTGTACGTGCCAGTCCCCAGCGGCGCGGCGCGGTCGAACTGACGGATGATGACATAGTTGTTGGCTTTGAAGCCTCCCTTGAAATACGGCCCGACCGGGGAAACGAATATCACGAACAGGTACTCGTCGGCGGGATGTACGCCGACCTGCGCGCCCGTGCCGATGAGCAGGGGACGGATATAGAGGGCGGCGCCGCTCTCATAGGGCGGAACGAAACGCTCATTGAGCAGCACGACTTTCTTCACCATCTCGCAAAAGAGGTCCGTAGGCAACTCGGGCATGACAATACCGCGACAGGTGCTCTGCAAGCGCTCGGCGTTATCCTTCATACGGAAGATGCGAATGTGTCCGTCCGGACAACGGAAAGCCTTAAGCCCCTCGAACGCCTCCTGGCCGTAGTGCAGACAGGTAGCGGCCATGTGAATACTAATCTGGTCTGAAGAGCTAACCTCAATCTCCCCCCACTTGCCGTCACGGTAGTAGCACCGCACGTTGTAGTCCGTGGGGAGGTAACCAAAGGACAAATTTGCCCAATCAATCTTTTCCATAGCTTTTTCGCTTTATGAAAGAATCACGATACCTAATGTAAAAACTGCGCAAATTTACGGATTAAATATGACAAAAGGGCGGCTGCCTGCACGAAATCCCACAAAAACTTCTGCAACCGGCCCACTTCTACTGCGCACTGTGCAAAATAACAGCCCCCTTCTCTTGCTCAATCCAAAAATTATTCGTTCCTTTGCAGCGCTTTTCCGCCTAACCGCTGTCGGGATGGAGTGTTCCCCGTTAAGTTGGGCCGGACGGACAAACCCTAACAATTTCAATTCTAAAATGGAAGACTTAATCAAAATTGCAGAGCAAGCTTTTGATACGGGTAAGCAGTTCCCCTCTTTCAAAGCAGGCGACACGGTCACAGTAGCTTACAAAATCGTCGAAGGTAATAAGGAGCGCATCCAGCTCTTTCGCGGTGTCGTCATCAAGATTAGCGGTCATCAGAACAAAAAGCGCTTTACCGTCCGCAAGATGTCCGGTAACGTCGGCGTAGAACGCATTTTCCCCATCGAATCGCCGAATATCGACAGCATCCAGGTTAATAAAATCGGTAAGGTACGCCGTGCCAAGCTGTACTATCTGCGTAATCTCACCGGTAAGAAGGCCAGAATCAAAGAGAAGCGCACCAACCTGGCCAAAGAGGCTTGAACACAGCTTGCTTGATGCTGAAAAAAGATACGGAAGTCCCGCCCGCACCAGCCGGCGGGACTTCTTTTTGGCACTACGGACCGCAGGCAGACAGCGAAAACGCGTAACAATTGGCCCGTTTTTGAAAAAAACCATTACCTTTGCCCTGTCAAATGCCATATACCATGCTTCGCTCTTCGCTCAAACTGTTTCTGGCCGGCCTGCTGCTCGTGGCGGGCATCGTAACGGCCCAGGCCGACGCCCGCGGGAAGGATTTCGTCCTCGTTATCGACGCCGGACACGGCGGGCACGACGCGGGAGCCTGCGGCAGCTTCTCGAAAGAGAAAGACATCAACCTGAAAGTGGCCCTCGAGGTGGGGCGCCTGGTCCAGAACAACTGCCCCGGAGTCAAGGTCGTCTACACACGAAAAACCGACGTGTTCGTCCCGTTGCAACGCCGCGCGGACATTGCGAACCGGAACAAAGCCAACCTCTTTATCTCCATCCACACCAACTCGTTGCCCGAGGGCAAGATTGCCTACGGCGCTGAAACCTACACCTTGGGTATGGCGCGCGCCGACGCCAATCTGGAAGTGGCCAAGCGGGAGAACTCCGTCATCGTTTACGAGAAGAATTACCAGCAGACTTACAAGGGCTTCGACCCCAACAAGACGGAGAGCTACATTATTTTCGAGCTCATGCAGGACCGTTACATGAAGGAGAGCGTCGAGCTGGCGCGCTACATCCAGCAACAGTACGTCAACACGGCCGGTCGGAAGAACAAGGGCGTCCATCAGGCGGGCTTCCTCGTCTTGCGCAACACGTCGATGCCCGCCGTCCTGACGGAGCTGGGATTCATCTCGACGCCAGCCGAAGAGCGCTTCCTCAACACGAAAGAGGGCGTCAAGAAGATGGGACGGAGCATCTACAACGGCTTCAAGGCCTACTACGACCGCTACCAGGCCCGCCTGGCCGGCGTCCAGTCGGCCAGCGCCGCCCCCGTAGCCGAAGCGGAACCGGAAACACCGGCCGACACACCCAAGCCTGCTGCCACACCGCAGCCGGCCAAGGCCTCGAAGGGCGAGACGACGAACACGTCGCGCGAGGATACGCGCGCCAGCGAGTCCGTCCCCTCCAGAAAAGCCGAGGCGGCGGACAGCGCCGCCACCGACGGCCGCCCCGTCTTCAAGGTCCAGGTCCTCGCCTCGTCCAAGCAGATTGCCACCGACGACAAGCAGCTCAAGGGCCTCGCCCCTATTGAAGTCTACCGCGACAACGGGCTCTACAAATACACCTACGGGAGTTCGACCGACTACCAGGAGATGAAGCAGCTCCGGAAAGACATCCTCGACCGTTTCCCCGAGGCTTTCATCGTAGCCTTCGTAAACGGCGAGCGCGTCGGCCTGGGCGAAGCCATCCGAATGTCTAAGAAATAATCAACAGCACGCGTTATGAAATATTTTACCAAAGAGGTAAGAATTGCCCTGACTGGCATTGTAGCAATTGTGATACTCTTCGTCGGTATCAACTTTCTGAAAGGCATCAATGTCTTTAAGTCCAGCAACACGTTTTATATCCGCTTCCACAACATCAACGGGCTCACCGTCTCGAGCCCTGTCTACGCCAACGGTTACTCCGTCGGCATTGTCCGTAGCATAGCTTACGACTACGACCGCACAGACAACGTCGTGGTCTGCGTAGACCTGGACAAGAACATGGTAGTCCCCGCCGGCACGCGGGCCGAGCTCGAGTCGCAGCTCATGGGCGGCGTCACGATGAGCCTGGTCCTCGGACAGAACCCCACGGTCCACATGAACCCGGGCGATACGATTGAAGGCGGCCTCCACGTCGGCGCGCTCAACAAGTTAGAGGCCATGATTCCCACCCTTGAGCAGATGATGCCGAAGCTCGACTCCATCCTCGGCAACCTAAACCGCCTCACCGCCGACCCGGCCCTGGCGCAGACGCTCCAAAACACAGCCGCCCTCACGGCTAACCTCAAGGAGACGTCGGCCAGCCTCAATACCCTGATGCGTAACGACGTGCCGCAACTCACAGCCCGCCTCAACCGCATCGGCGGCAACGTGGAGACCTTCACCGGCCAGCTGGCGCAGACCAATATCGACAGCACCATCAACCAGGTGAACACAACGCTGGGGAGCGTGACGCAACTGACGAACAACCTGACCAGCGTCACGGACCAACTGAACACGAAGCTCAACAGTAAGGACAACACGCTCGGCCTCTTCCTCAACGACCGCTCCGTCTACGACAATCTGAACAGCACGCTTTCGCATGCCGACTCGCTTATGATCGACCTCAAGTCGCACCCGAAGCGTTACGTCCACTTCTCGATTTTTGGAAAGAAGGATAAATAAGGCGGAACTTCCGCCCCGCCCCACAGCAGCGCCGGCCGATGGTCTCAGAACCAGAAGCCGGCGCTGGCGTATACGCCTACGTTCTTGTAGAGGTTGGAGTAATTCATCTGAATCATCACCGGGCCCAGCATGAAGTCGTAGGAGGCCCGCAGCGTGACGCCCCAGAGGTCATTGCCCGCGAATATGGACCGCAGCCGGTGGGCCTCTTTCCCGTACTCCGCCAGTGCGGTCAGATAGATTTTGTCCTTCAGCCGGTAGCGCAGGGCCAGTTTCGCCGCCGCGAAGTTGTGGTCCACGATGTGCACGTGCTGGACGCTTTCCCACGCCAACTGTTGCTCCATGTAGCTGCCGTCGAAGTTGCCGCCAAGGTAATTCTGATAAATCGACGGGATGTTATCCCCGAAGACAAAGCGCGCCTTGAGCTCGGGCAGCAGATAGAAGCGGTCCGTCAGGCGGCAGGCCGCGGAAAAGTGGGCCGCCACGTCGACAAACGGCTCCGCCCCGTCGTAGCCCACGCCGTTGTCCGTGTGGACCGTGCCGCTCAGGAAAGTGCGCGTCCCCCGCGTCGGGTAATACTTCCGGTCGAACGTGTCGAGCGTGAAGTTAACGAAATAGTTCAGGAAAAAGTCCGAGCCGCGCTGCTGCGGCTGATAGTCCACATCGTAAAGGCCGTGGTGATAGTCGAAATAGTCCATGCGGCCGCCCACCTTAACGCTGAAGTTGAACAGCATGGCCGCGTAGTAGACCGAAAAGCGATGGGAGAGAAAGGTCAAGGCCTCGACGCGCCGCTTGTTGGAGTAGAGGTCGAAGTCGTTATATTTCAACTGATAGGTTGCCCCCACCTTGCTGCCGAGCAACGACCCGTAGGTATAGTCCCCCTGCAAATAGGCATTCTTCGAGATGCGGCCCGTCACGGACAAGTGATGGCCCGTCGACAGCTGCTGCCCGTTCGTCACGTTTACCAGGATGCTCGCAATGTCCCTGGTGTCGAAGCGCGCGCCCACGTTGAGCTGCCAGTTCTCATCGGCCTCGAGGATAAACGCCAGGTCGTAGGGCGCCGAGTTCGTCAGCCTGTATTCCACTTTCGAGAAGATGTCGAGCCCGCGCAAGGCCGTCACCGCCTCGTCTATGTCGGCCGAGCTGAGCATCGTGCTGTCCCGCAGCCCCAGCTTCTTGCGCAAACGCTGGGCCCCCTCGCCGCTGATGCCGGAAAAGGTGATGTGGCGCACAAAGTATTGCCCCGAAGGGTCGTGCCGTAGCCGTACGTTCTCCAGGCTGTCGGGTGGCGTGCCGTGATATACGTAGCGGCGCAACGCCTGCAGTTCGTCCCACTTGGCGCGGGCGGCCGCTTCGCCCAACTCCAGCATCGAGTCGATGGCGGCCGGTTGGAAGCTCATCGAGTAGAAGCCCTTGAGCTTCGGGTTGATGTAGACGTCCGTCGCCGCCTTGTTGCGTTCGTACTTCTCCCGGCCCATGATGTTGATGAGCTGTCGCAGCACGCCCGACACCGAGTTCAGCTCGTCGCGCTCCAGGAGGCCGTTGCTCAGGTCTACGCCGATCACGACGTCGGCCCCCATCTCGCGCACCACGTCTACGGGAAAATTGTTGAGCGCGCCGCCGTCCACGAGCAGCGCGTTGGCCGAGTCCACCGGCGTGAAGACGCCGGGAATCGACATGCTGGCCCGCATGGCCTCGGGCAGGGAGCCCGACGAGAGGACGCGTTCCCGTCCCGTCACGAGGTCCACTGCCACGCAGCGGAAGGGGATGGGCAGCTGCGAGAAGTCGCGCGGTTCGTGGTAGCCCACGGTGAGTTCCGAGAAGAGGTTTACCAGGTTCTGCCCGTTCTGGAAGCCGGTGGGCAGGGCTACTTTCTTGATGTCCGACAAGGGGACCTGTATCAGGTAGACCTCGCTCGCCTCGCGCGACTGAAAGGTGGTGGCCTCACGCTTCACCTGGTCGCTCAGCAGGAAACTCCAGTCCTGCGAACGGAACAAGGTGTCGAGTTCGGCCGGCGTATAGCCGATGGCATACAGGCCGCCGACAATGGCGCCGATGCTGGTGCCCGCAATGTAGTCGATAGGAATCTGTGCCTCCTCGAGTACCTTCAGCACGCCCACCTCGGCCGCTCCCTTGGCGCCCCCGCCGCCCAGGACGAGGCCCACACGCCGGCGGCCCCCGTCGTCGGCCGCCAGCGGCCCGGCCAATAGCAGCGCCAGCAGGCAGAGCAGCAGTCTTTTTCCTAAGCTCATAACGCTTCTCCTTTAGTTTTTGCAAATTTAATACATTCCTGTGGCCCGAATATCCGGAACGGGGCGACAATTCTGTTCCGCACTTCCTTTTTCTTCGCTCCCTGCCGGGGGCTGTCCTGCGCGATGCCCCGCCGCGCCGCCGGCCGTCGCGCCACCCGCGACAGGCACGGCCCGGGCAAAGCGGCCCGGGCCCGCCCCGCGGCCGACCGGCGGCGGGAATACGCCGTGACTCGCGCCAGCCACGGGCCTTAGCCCCGTAAAAACTCGGCCTATCCCCGTAAAAACTGGGATAGGCCGAGTTGTTCGCGTCAATAGCCGCGCGCCGCCGGGGACGGAGCGCGCACGCAGCGCCGGGCAGTCCGGACGCCGGGCGTCAGAAATCATAAAGCGCGGCCGACGTCAAGCCCAACGAGAAAACTATCGCAAGGTAAAGGGCCATTAGCACCGCACCGCCGACGGTAAAGTAGAGCGCCAGTCGGGAAAAGATGCGGGACGTTTCATATTTCCCCTTGGCGTTGAACACACGGGTCAGGATGGCCATGACCAGGCCTGCTACGCTCACCGAGAATCCGCCACAGCAGAAGACGGTACTCAGGATGGCCCAGACCAGGTAGTCGCGCGGCGGCTCGACGTTCGCGTCCGCTGGCGGCTCGGGAATTGCGTCGGGCTTGGCTTGCTGCGCCCCGGCAGCCACTCCCGGGGTCGGCTCCGGCCCGGCAGCGGTTTGCGAAGCCGCAGCGGCGGTCGGCTGCGGCCCGGCAGCGGTCTGCGAAGCCGCGGCTGCAGTCGGCTCCGGCCCGGCAACAGTTTGCGAAGCCGCGGCGGCGGTCGGCTCCGGCTCGGCCACGGTTTGCGAAGCTGCGGCGGCAGTCGGCTCCGGCTCGGCCACAGTCTGCGAAGCCGCGGCGGCAGTCGGCTGCGAAGCGGCCTTCAGCGCGGCGGCTACTTCCGGCACCTGCGCGGCAGGTACCCAACTGGACAAACCGGCTTTCCACACCAACGTGGAGGCATTAATGCCCTGCGCCACCAGGGCGGCGAGGTCGTAGGGCCCGGCCGCCTTGTTGCTGGCATCGACATAGTAGTATGATTCCATAGGTTTGTATTTTAGTTCATTATTCGCGTTTCATTGCCACAAAGTTAACGTATTTCTCTCACTCTCCAACTCTAAAGATATTAAATTACAGTTTCCTGGCCACTAACTTTTACATTTAGCAGCCATACAGCTCTCACACTACCACTATAGGCAATGCACGATTCCAAACGGAATGCTAACATTGCCATAATCCATAAAAAAAACCGGACGTTGCGGAAACGTCCGGGCTATGATAAATAAGCCTTAGCGCTAAGGCTTGATACGAGGAAGATAATGGTCAAAAAGACCTTACCCCGCAAGCATGGCTACATACATAAACAAGGCAAACGGCGCACCTAAGGCTGTACCCGCAATATTAAAGATTAGTGCTAATTTAGAAAAGAGTCTGGCTTGTTGGTACTGTCCTTTCCGATTCATGATACGGGTCACGATAGACATGACTAAAGCTGCGACACCGAACGACAATCCGCCAAAACAGAGGGCGCATATTAAGATGGACCACACTAAGTAGTCACGCTGCGGAACGCCTTCGCCATTCAATCCGGCTACATAGGGTGGAGGCGGTGTATAGCCGCCTTGCGGCTTGTTCATTCTGGCGAGAGCGGCAGCTACTTCGGGAACCTGCGCGGCCGGAACCCAACCGGACAAGCCCTCTTTCCAGACCAACGTCTGCGGCGTGATGCCCTGAGCAACCAAGGCATTCAAATCGTAGGGACCAGCCTGCTGATTGCTGGACGTGACATAGTAATACTGACTCATAGTTCAAAGGGATTAAGAGTTAGCGGTATTTTTCGGTAGCAAATTTAAGGTTTTCGTCTTACACTTGGAAAGAAAAATAAACTTATTTTTTATGATTGGTCAAATATTCATGAGATTGCGCACAATACCCCACGCGACGTAGAGCCCTAAGTAGGTCCACAGCATCTGCGGCGACAGGAAGACGCGGGCTGCCCGCTCGCGCCAGCGCGCTACGGGCCACCAGGCCGAAAAGCAGGCACCGAGGGCGAAAGGTATGGAGAAGAGGAAGAAGAAGTTGTAGTGCAGGGCCTGGAGGAAATGGCCGTGCAGCAGGGCGTGGGCTGCGCGCTGCAGGCCGCACGAGGGGCACGACCAGCCCGTGAGCTGGTGGAACTGGCACTGGGGCGTGAACCGCGCGGCCACGGGGTCGACCGCCCAATAGTAGTAGAGGGCACCGGCCAACACGATCAGCAACAACCAGGGGAGAATCTTTCGACGGAACACTACGCGGATTTTAGAAAAGAAAAGGGCGGGCGGCCGGCAACATGGCTTCGCGGCAGCCCGCCCTATGGGGAATGTATCGTTCGCTTCACGCCCTGGGCCGGCGGCTACGGAGCGGCGGCCGGCCCAGGAGCGGACTTACTTCTTCGGTACACGCTCGAGCGTGGCGAGGACGAAGCGCCAGTACTTCTCTACGCTGGGGATGTAGCAGCGCTCGTTGGGCGTGTGCGGCGAGCGGAGTGTGGGGCCGAAACTTACCATGTCCATGCCGGGACGGTAGGACCCGATGATGCCGCACTCCAGTCCGGCGTGGACCACTTGGACCTTGTTGTCCGTGCCGAAGAGTTCGCGATAGACGTCCTCCATGATGCGGACAATCTCACTATTGGGGTTGGGCTGCCAAGCCGGGTACTCGCCACTGAGCTCCACCTTCATGCCCGCCATGGAGAAGACGCTCTCCAGGGTCTCGACGCAGCACTCACGCATGGAGTCGCGCGAGCTGCGCACCAGCACCTTGAACATGACTTCCCCACCGCCGATTTCGACGATGGCAAGGTTGGACGACGTCTCGACTATCGAGGGGACTTCGGGAATAAAGCGGAGCACGCCGTTGTGGCAGGCGCAAAGCGCGTTGACCAGGTTGTCCTGTATCTCCTCAGGCACCAGCGTGGCGGGGAGTTCGGTCAGGGCCACTTCGAGCTTGAGGTCCTTCTCGATGGCGCCGTATTCGTCCTCGAAGGTCTGGCGCCACTCGTCGACGGCCTCTTTCAGGTCCTCGACGTTCTCTTTCGGCACGGTGAGGACTACTTCCGCGTCGCGCGGGATGGCGTTGCGCATGTTGCCGCCCTTCCAGGAGGCGAGCCGGGCCTCGAAGTTGGCGATGGCGTCCTGGACCAGGCGGGCCATCATCTTGTTGGCGTTGCCGCGGCCCTCATTGATTTCCAAGCCGGAGTGACCGCCGAGCAGGTTGCTCAGGGCCACGCGCACGGCCACGTCGCCCTCTTCGCTCTCCACCTCTTTGTAGGCGAGCTTCGCCGTCAGGTTGACGCCGCCGGCCGAGCCGATGACCATCTCGCCCTCGGTCTCGTTGTCCAGGTTCAAGAGGATGTCGCCCTGAAGCGTATCGGGGGCCATATTGTTCACACCGTACATCGTCGTTTCCTCATCGGCCGTGATGAATCCCTCTAAGGGACCGTGCACGAGGCTATTGTCCTCCATGATGGCCATAATCGTGGCAACGGCCATGCCGTCGTCTGAGCCGAGGGTCGTACCGCGCGCCTTTACCCAGTCACCGTCCACGTAGGCGTCGATAGGGTCGTTCTCAAAGTCGTGAGTGGAATCGTTTGTTTTCTGAGGCACCATGTCCATGTGGCCTTGGAGTGTCACCACCTTGCGGTCTTCCATGCCGGGCGAGGCCGGTTTCAGCATGAGGATGTTGCCGGCCCGGTCCATGCGGGCCTCGACGTTGTGCTCGGCGGCCCAGTCCAGGAGGAACTTCTGTATTTTTTCGAGATGCCCGGACGGACGGGGCACTTGCGTCAATAGGTAGAAATTTTTCCAAACAGCCTGCGGCTGCAAATTCTTAATGTCTGTCATGGTCTTATCTTTATTAGCGTGATGTATTTTCCTATGGCTGTCGGCCGGGCTCCCGGGCGGCTACCGCCACCCTGCGGCGGTGGAACGACAGGTCCGCCCACCCGTAAGCGCCCAACAGGATGACTTCAAACGTCTGTATGGCGTGGACAATCAGGGCAAACATGATGGCGTGCTGCTCCGCCACGCCGTAGAGCACGAGCATAGTCTTGACGGCAAAATGCCAGGGCCCCGCGCCGTTGGGCGTAGGGACGAGGACGGCAAACGTACCGATACAGAATATGAGAAAGGCCTCGGCGGGATTGATCCCGGAGGTGAAGTCAAAGCAAAAGAAGGCGGTGTAGAAATGCAAGAAGTAGCAGGCCCAGATCCCGACGGAGTAGACGACGTAAAGGGGGAGGTTGCGCACGCCCCTCAGCGAGACGATGCCGGCCCAGACGTTGCGCACCACGTCCTTACCTTTGCTGAACACGGAGAAGCGGTGCATGAGAAAGACGAGCAGCGCAATGGCGGCTACGACGCAGACGGCCGTGACGAGGTAGCCGGTGCTGGTGAAGCGCCGTAGCGTGGCACCCACGTTCGTACCGGTACGTTCCAGGAAGCCCAGGAGGTCGGACAGCTGGAACAGGAAGGCGGCGACCGTGAGCAGGAGGATGACGATGCAGTCTACGAGCCG
>OHMX01000468.1_pt1 | contig 18845 bp, 10 predicted proteins | sample 1569471 | NCBI WGS metagenome assembly OHMX01 (sample SAMEA3879547, study PRJEB24766) | human gut metagenome | biome: human-associated habitat; feature: feces | place: USA | collected 1985/1987
AACGACCCCGAGATTACAAATCACGTGCTCTGGCCAACTGAGCTAAAGAGGCAGGTGGGTAAGCTTACTACATCGCGCCGCTACAACCAAGTACCCTTGCTACGGTCAAGTCCTGGGGGATTCCGAGGGAGCTTGCCGTGTAGGACTTACCCGACTGCAAAGGTAGATATAATTTCTGAATTTGCAAGAGCTTTTTTTATTCTATCTCTTGTTTTTAGTATAAGTGATTGAAATATTAAATATTACGTATGTGTTAAAATATGTATTACTATTATCGCTTATGGTCTTTGTTGGATTTTTAGGGCTTCCAGAATTTTATGGAATATTTCTGTATTGGGATATGTTCCGCAGAATTTAGATGAACCAGGGCCATAGGCGAAAACAGGAAGCATAATCGGTGTGTGATCGTCGGTCATATACCGGGCTGTCACTTTTCTTTTCTCCAGATTTCCGTCAACTAATGTCAAGCCTCCGGTTTCGTGGTCGGCAGTCACTATAACCAGTGTTTCTCCGTTTTGGTCTGCAAATCTGAGGGCTTCTGCTACCGCCTGATCGAAACTGAGTGTTTCCAATACAGAGCCGGGTAAGTAGTTGGCATGTCCGGCATAATCAACTTTCGCCCCTTCTACCATTAGAAAGAATCCTTTGCTGCTGGCGTTTGTTAACTTTTGAATCGCTTTTTGTGTAGCTTCTGCCAGAAGAGGTAAACTTTCTTCCGAGGTGGCTTTCCCCATCTGTTCATCCAAACAGATTTCCTTTTCTCCATGGGTTTTGATTTCCTCTATAGAGGAAGAGATAAGGTATTGTTTGGATAATTCGTCCTTGAGGTTTGTACCGTCTTTTCTATCTGTAAGTGCCGACATACCGGAACCGTTGAGTAAAGTCAAGTTGCCTTTTAATAACCAGCGGGTAATTTCGTCGGTTTGATCTCGTTCCGTGGTATGTCCGTAAAAGGCCGCCGGTGTTGCATCTGCTATATTACCTAAAGTTACGATTCCACAGGCGTATTGACGTGGTGCCAATATCTCGGTTAAAGAAGGATTGATACTTCCATCTTCATTGGTACTGATATGTCGGTTGCAGGTTGGTTCTCCGGTGGCGATTGCGCTGCCTGCTCCTGCCGAATCAGTTGTATATTGATCTTTGGCATGCGTTCTTTGTAGTCCGATGTGCTTCAATTGCAACATCGTCAGTGTTTGGTTGACAGTCTGTGCCGCACAGATTTGGGCTAGTCCCATGCCATCACCTATCATAAGAATAACATTCTTAGGCGTTCGATTGGCATTATCCGACTGAAAGGTAGGTTGATAGGTTTCAACAGGACGGCTTAGTTGACTGGCTGATTGATCGAAACCTCCAAAAGAGTGGGTTGCTTTGTCTAACCGATTTGTCTTTGCGATTTCTTCCGAAGCTTGTAAGGTTGTCTTTTCTGCCAATTGCATATTTTTACGTTCGAAATCCTTGAAGAAGTCTGAACATAATTCTGGTTTGTCGGTATTGATGATATCAATTCCCATTTCATGAAATGTATTCCAGGCAGTCACACCGTCGGGTGTTCCCCAAAAGCGAACAGGTTTTCCCCAGTTATGTACTTTCTGAATGACTTGATTGAGTTTCTCTTTTTCCGGAGCCACCATAGCTCCTTTGCCGTTCCATTTTGAATACTTGTCGAACGAGTCGCTGACCAGTCCGATTCTTTTTAGTTGTTCCGGTGTGTAGTCATATTGAGGTCTTCCGTCGAAAAAGATAAACTCCGGATAGTTCTTGAAATCTTCCGGTTTAGGTGTATTGCCTGTGATCAGTACCTTTACAGCTTTTGGATTGACCGACGGATCAAATACTTCGGGATATTGCTGGAGTTTCTTTATCAATATATCTAATGTAGGATGTTCTGCAGTTTTCAAGTCGATCATCAATTGCAATGTATGCTCATTGTCGGCCCAGGCTTTTCCTTGGTTTCGCTTGAATTGGGTTACGATCGGCGAGATATACAGTTCGTCAATCGTGAGGGCCGTGGGAAGTTCGTCCCGGTCGTGAGCTACCAGCAGACCAGTCTCGTCGGCATTGGTATAAATATCGGCTTCAATGGAATATACCTTTTGGGAATAAGCCTGATAAAAAGGTACACTTTGGCAATAATCATTGTGCGAATGAATATAAATACGAGACTGAGCCATTAATGATCCGATGGAACCGATGGCGATAAAAGCCAGCAGGCTTAATTGTTTGTACATGTGTTTTAGTTTCATCTGCTTATTCATTGAATAGATTGTAAAGTAACTGCTTTTTTATTTTTCAGGGATGAATATCCGATGACATCCGGATGACAATGTGGATACATGTGCGATCATCCCCTTTGCTGGCAAATTTATAGTAAAATCAGCGAATTGGGTAATGACCGGTTCAATAAAAGTGACAGGCTTTTGAGTTTTCGTTCAATCGGAGATGAAGAAAGAAGCTTTTTGTGAGAGGCTTTCAGCCGATAAAGGGTTTCTTGACTGACAAAATGTAAAGTGTATCCACCACAAATTAAGATGTTTTTTGACTGCACCTTTTTTACAGATGGCCGATATTTTGTATTTTTGCACCCATATTTCAAAAACTTAATAATAAGAATAAACACAATGGGTGGTTTTTTCGGTACTATCTCAAAGTCGGCCTGTGCTACTGATTTGTTCTATGGTACGGACTACAATTCACATCTGGGAACCCGTAGAGGCGGTATGGCAACATACGATAAAGAAAATGGGTTTACTCGCTCTATTCATAATCTGGAAAGTTCTTATTTTCGAACCAAGTTTGAAGCTTCTTTGCCTAAATTCGTAGGAAATGCCGGTATTGGTATCATCAGTGATACCGATGCACAACCAATCGTTATCAATTCTCATTTAGGAAAGTTTGCGATTGTTACGGTAGCTAAGATCAATAATATTGACGAACTGGAAAAAGATTTGCTGGCTGTCAATATGCATTTTTCTGAATTAAGCTCCGGAAAGACGAATCAGACGGAACTGGTTGCCTTGTTGATTACGCAAGGTAAAGATTTCGTGGAAGGTATTGAAAATGTGTATAACCGGATCAAAGGATCTTGTTCGATGCTGTTGTTGACGGAAGACGGTATTATCGCTGCCCGTGATAAATGGGGAAGAACTCCGATTGTCATTGGGAAAAAAGACGGAGCATACGCGGCAACAAGCGAATCGAGCAGTTTGCCTAACTTAGGTTATGAGATAGAGAAATTCGTAGGACCGGGCGAAATAATCCGTTTGCGAGCCGATGAGTTGGAACAAATGCGCAAACCGAATGAAGGTATGCAGGTTTGTTCGTTCTTGTGGGTATATTACGGCTTCCCCGTTTCCAGCTATGAAGGAAAGAATGTTGAGGAAGTGCGTTTTGCCTGTGGATACAAGATGGGACAGAAAGACCATTCGGAGGTAGATTGTGCCTGCGGTATTCCGGATTCGGGAGTAGGTATGGCTTTGGGTTATGCTGAAGGAAAAGGAGTTCCTTATCATCGGGCCATTGCTAAATATACGCCGACCTGGCCCCGCAGTTTTACTCCGGCCAATCAGGAGTTACGTTCGTTAGTAGCCAAAATGAAACTGATTCCGAACCGTTCAATGTTGGAAGGTAAGCGGATTCTGTTCTGCGATGATTCGATTGTCCGTGGAACTCAGTTGCGGGATAACGTAAAGATCCTGTATGATTATGGAGCCAAAGAAGTACACATGCGTATTGCTTGTCCGCCGTTGATTTATGGTTGTCCTTTCATCGGATTTACTTCTTCCAAGAGTGATTTGGAATTGATCACACGCCGTATTATTAAGGAACTGGAAGGCGATGAAAACAAGAATCTGGACAAGTATGCTACCACCGATTCTCCGGAGTATAAGAAAATGGTATCCATTATTGCAGAACGTTTCGGCTTGAGTTCGTTGAAATTCAATACGTTGGAAACACTGATTGAAGCGATCGGATTACCTAAATGTAAGGTATGTACGCATTGTTTCGATGGGAGCAGTCATTTTTAATAGGTGATAAACTCTTGTATCAGAGTCGATAATTAAGTTAAAATAGATAAGCTTTAGTTTGCATCACCCGGGTGAATCAATTAATTCATATAGCTGAATTGATTAATTCACCCGGGTGATTTGTTTAATTCACCAAGGTGAATCAATTAAAAGTAAATTAATTTTTACGTAAATACTCTTACCTTTTTCTTTGTTGATACAAACTTTTCATTAACTTTACTGCGGATTCGATTGGAAGAATATACTTCTTATGCCATGAATAATATCAGTTTCAGTGGATTATATACGCAGTACTACAAGCGATCCTTCCTGTTTGTGAAGTCGTATGTACGTGATGATATGGTGGCCGAGGATATTGCTTCAGAGGCTTTGATTCAATTATGGGAGACTTTGAAGACTGAGACGGTAAATACTCCATTGGCATTGCTGACGACTATCTTGAAGAATAAAGCATTGAATTATTTGAAACATCAGGCTATAGAGTGGGAGGCAATGGAAGATATTTCGGACAAGCAGATACGGGATACTTCTTATCGGATCGCTACGTTGCAGGCCTGTAATCCGGAAGAGATGTTTTCTTCGGAGATAACCCGTATTCTGGAGGATACATTGGCTTCTTTGCCCGAACAGACACGTCAGATCTTTATCATGAGCCGATATGAACAGATGTCGGTAAAGGAAATAGCCGAAACCTTGCACTTGGCTCCCAAAAGTGTGGAATATCACATTACCAAATCATTGAAAGTACTTCGCATAGCCTTGAAAGATTATTTACCGGTGTTTTGGTGGTTCCTGTAAATTAAAGCTAATGAAAGTAAACTTTCTTTTGAGTTTACTTGTTTTGAAATAAAAAGCTTTATGGATCGTACCAGTAAAACACATGTGTGCCCGTTATTGATAGCCTGTTTCCTGGGCTTTTCGCTGGGCGCGAAGGGGCAAGTGGAGTTAATCTCTTCAGATACATTGCGGATAGATTCATTACGAGTGGAGGAAATCAAGATCGGGTATGCCGTCGGAAACCAACAAACCTTATCGGGGGCTGTCGATAAAGTTTCTGAAAAGCGGATGAATAAAGGATTTGTGACGACACCCTTGGAAGCTTTGAGCGGACAATCGGCGGGTGTCAGTATCTCTTCAGGTGAAAACCGGGCAGCCATGCTGTCGTCGGTGCGTGTCAGAGGTACAACTTCTCTGACGGGAGGAAATGATCCCTTGGTAATTATTGACGGAGTATCGGCAGATTTGAGTGCATTGAATACGATTTATCCGGCAGATATTGAGAGTTTCACGATTTTGAAAGATGCGTCCGAGACTGCTCAGTACGGATCGCGGGGTGCTTCTGGCGTAATTGAGGTTGCAACCAAGAAAGGGAAAAGTGAATCTTTTCGGGTAAGTTATACCGGGAATTACGGTGTTCAGTCGGTTTATAAGAATTTGGAAATGCTTTCGGCCGATGAATTCCGGGCCGTAGCGCGACAACTGAATATGGATATTCTGGATTTAGGCAACCAGACGAATTTCCCCGAAGAGATTACTCGTTTGGGAGTCATGCAAAATCACCATATAGCTTTTGGAGGCGGAACGAATACGACCAATTACCGGGCCTCTATTGGTATGATGGATCGGAAAGAGGTGGTACAGAATAATGCTTATCAGAATTTTACTGCCAAGGTAAATCTTTCGCAGAAGGCCTTTCAGGATCGTTTCCAGTTGGATATGGGTTTGTTTGGTTCGTTGCAGAAAAACAATTACCTGACGGATGAACAAAAGACCTTCTATTCGGCTGCGACATTCAATCCGACTTTCCCCAATCATCGAAACCCGGAAACTGGTTCGTGGGATCAGATTACGAATGCCAGTCAGATCACCAATCCGTTGGCTTGGCTGGAGGTACAGGATGATGAATCGAATGCTCACTTCAATACCCACATGAAACTCTCTCTCTTACTGAACCGGCATCTGACGTTTTCGGTTTTTGGCTCGTATTCCTATAATGTCATAGAAAATTCGCAGTATTTGCCCACTTCGGTCTGGGCACACGGACAAGCTTACAAAGGGGAAAACAAGACGGAAGATTTGCTCGGGAACATGATGCTGAGCTATGCCAATACATGGGGAAAGCATAAGTTGGATGTCCTGGGATTGGCGGAAGTCCAGAAAAAGATTCTGACCGGATTTTATACCACTGTGACCAACTTTACTACCGATCAGTATGGATATAATAACTTGCAGGCTGGTGCTGTCCGCTTGTGGGAAGGAACGGGTTCATTTTATGAATCGCCCCGGTTGGCTTCATTCCTGGCACGTTTCAATTATGTGTACGACGGGAAGTATGTCCTGACCGCCAATGCTCGTGCAGATGCTTCGTCGAAAGTAGGAGAGAATAACCGGTGGGGCTTCTTCCCTTCTACATCCCTGGCGTGGATCTTGTCGGAAGAAGGTTTTCTGAAAGATGTCTCGTTTCTGAATAACTTGAAACTGCGTGCGGGTTATGGTGTTTCTGGAAATTTAGGAGCCATTGATTCGTATAATTCTTTACAGTTGATGAAACCGAATGGGGTTGTTTCGGTAAACGGTGCACCGACTGTTACGATGGGTGTGATCCGAAATGCCAATCCCGATTTGAAATGGGAAGTGAAGCGGACGTTCAATGTCGGACTGGATGCTGGTTTCTTCCAGAATCGGCTGATTCTGGCGGCAGATTATTATCATGCTAAAACGAGTGATATGTTATATCTGTATGATGTCAGTGTCCCTCCGTTTGCTTATAATAAGTTATTGGCGAATTTAGGTTCGATGGAGAATAGTGGAGTTGAATTGGGATTAGGCATCACTCCGCTTCAGAAGAAAGATATGGAATTGAATATCAACGTGAATGTTGCCTTTCAGAAGAATAAACTGTTGTCGTTAAGCGGTATGTATAACGGGCAATATATGTCGGCCCCGCAATATACGCCGATTGCCAGTCTGAATGGAGCAGGTTTTCACGGAGGAAACAATCATATTGTATATCAGATTGTAGGAGAGTCGTTGGGCGTTTTCTATCTACCGCATTGTACCGGATTGGTAGAACAGGCCGACGGCAGTTATCGCTACGAAGTGGCGGACTTGAATGGAAACGGTGTCAATCTGGAGGATGGAGAAGACCGTTATGTGGCGGGACAAGCCACACCGAAGGCAATGCTGGGTTCAAACTTCAGTTTCCGTTACCGGAACTTCGATATCTCCCTGCAGATTAATGGGGCATTCGGACATAAGATTTATAACGGAACGGCACTGAGTTATATGAATATGGGTAGTTTCCCGGATTATAACGTTATGAAAGGTGCTCCCGAACAACGAATCAAAGACCAGACTGCTACCGATTATTGGTTGGAAAACGGAGACTATGTCAATTTTGATTATCTGACAGTCGGCTGGAATGTTCCTTTGGGAAAACTGAAGAAATATATTCGCTACTTACGCCTGTCTGCGTCTGTGAATAATTTGGCAACCATAACCGCATATTCCGGTTTGACGCCAATGATTAATAGTTCGATTGTGAATAGTACGCTGGGAGTTGACGATAAACGGAATTACCCGGTGGCCCGTTCGTATTCAATCGGTTTGAATTTCCAATTTTAATGTTTGTCGGGTATGAAGAAGTTCAGTTTGTTTCTATATATAAGTAGTCTTTTCCTGTTAATGGGATGCAGTAAATTTCTGGAAGAACATCCGCGTGATCAGATCTCGGAGGAAGAAGCTTTTGATACGCCAGCCAATATTTATCTGAATACAGTAGCTACCTTATATAATTATATAGGAGGGAATAGTGATAGTCAAGGTCTGCAAGGAACGTATCGCGGCGTGTACGACTTGAATACGTTTACGACGGACGAAGCTATGCTCCCGACACGGGGTGGCGACTGGTACGACGGTGGTTTCTGGCAAGGACTGTTCTTACATCGTTGGGGAACGAATAATTACGCAATTCAGGCGACCTGGGAATATCTGTATAAGGTAATCGTATTAAGTAATAAATCTCTGGAAATCTTACAGACTTTACAGAAACAACATCCGGAGTACGAATTATCTCCTTATTTGGCGGAAGTCCGGGCAATCCGTGCCTTATATTATTATTATCTGGTAGATCTTTTCGGACGTGTACCGTTGGTATTGTCGTCGTCCACGCCTATGCAAGATGTAAAGCAAAGCGAACGGAGTGAGGTATTCCGGTTTATCGTGGATGAACTTCAGGTCGCATTACCCGATTTGAGTTTGGAACGAAGTAATTATCCGGGTGATTATTACGGACGGGTGACGCGCCCGGTAGCTTTTTTCCTGTTGGCTAAACTGGCATTAAACTGCGAAGTTTATTTGCATGACCGGTGGACAACTACAGCTTGTCCGGAGGGAAAGTCTATTTATTTTAAGGTTGGCGACCGTTACCTGAATGCCTGGCAAACAACGATGGCGTATTGTGATTCGCTGACAGTCTGCGGTTACCGGCTTTCTCCGGCTTATACCGATAACTTTAAAGTCTATAACGAAGGTTCGGAAGAGAATATCTTTACCATCCCGATGGATAAGAATTTATATGCGAACCAAATGCAGAATCTGTTCCGTTCCCGTCATTATAATCATGCAAAGGCGTATGGGTTGGGAGGCGAGAATGGATCGAGTGCTACCATCGAAGCCCTTCAGACATTTGGTTATGGAACGGATTCTGTTGATACCCGTTTTGACGCCTGCTATTTTGCAGGAGTAGTATTCGACTTGAACGGTGATACGGTTCGGTTGGATAATGGAACGGTCTTGGAGTATCTTCCTTGGGATATTCAGCTGGATCTTTCAGGACTGGCTGCTGAGAAGACGGCAGGAGCACGGATGAAGAAATACGAAGTAGATAGTCAGGGAACGAAAGACGGGAAATTATCTGACAATGATATCGTCCTTTTCCGTTACGCAGATGCTTTGTTGATGAAGAGTGAAGCCAAAGTGAGAAATGGAGAAAATGGTGATAGCGAACTCAACGAAGTACGTCGGCGGGCAGGAATGCCGGAACGGAAAGCTACGCTTGAGAACATTCTGGCAGAACGCCAGTTGGAATTGGCTTGGGAAGGTTGGCGCCGACAGGACCTGGTTCGCTTTGGTCGGTTTACGAGGACTTATAGCAGTCGCCCACAGTTACCACAAGAAGAAAATGGTTATACCACTGTTTTCCCGATTCCAGACAATGTACTGACACTGAATAAACAGCTGACGCAAAATCCGGGATATTAAAGAAAGACCGGGAAAAAGAGAAAAGCCCTTCGAATTTCTCCGAGGGGCTTTTCTGTGTGAGTTAATTCCACGAAAGATGTTTCGTGAAGTTTAGAACAAATCCAATTCTGCAATAGCTACTACCTGACCTCCGGCGGCGATGCGGGTGGCTTCTATTTTAACGAAGCGGGCAGAAACCGGTTGTTGGAAGTAATGCTGGCGCTTGGTTGGGTCGTTGATCAGATTTCCGAATTCAAAATCTTCGACCTTTTTCCAGCTCTTACCGTCTGCACTGATGTAGAATGCTCCCTTTTCCATCATGCCTTCTGCATTGACTGTTTGCGGTGTGTAAGCAAATCCCTTGAGTTCACGTGAAGCTCCCAAGTCGATGACAATAGATTGATTCTTTCCGGGTTTTGACAACCAATAAGAATAAGGTTGCTCGTCGAATGCCAAGGCCGCCTGATGATTATCGGCTTCACTGCTGGCTGATACCAATTTCCAATCCTGTTTGATCCATCCGAAACGATCCGATTGCATGGCACCTTCCATCTCATTTAATACCGCAAAAGCTTTCACTTCTCCGTTTTCCATCTTAAATGGCTTTGTATAGGGGGTAGATGAGGTGGTCGGAGTACTGCCGTCTGTTGTATAATAAATGGTATAACCTTGACTTAAGTTCTTGGATGCATTCTCGCCATACTGATTCCATTTGAAGTTCTGTACCTTTGGCTCGATACTGACATTCCCGGATAAATTACGGATGAAATCCAACTGAGGCGGACGTGCCTGATAATGATGAGCCGTAATGGTATGGATTGCCGGATTCGCCCGGTTCTCCAGGAAGCGTACACGGATCTTGTCGGTTGTCACATCCGGGAAACGGAGGATTCGTTTGTATCCGATATTTGTAGCCTGGGCAATCTCTTTCCATTCGCCGTCTATCCAGGCATCTACCGCATGTTTTTCTACTCGTTCGCTATGAGAAATGATTGCTTCCTGCAAGAGCAAACGGTTGAACGTAATAGGTTGAGGCGTCGAGATTGTGATCTCTTTCTTCTTACCATCCAGTTCCACATACGTATTTTCATCTTTATCCAAAACTTCTTCCGGACCTTTGGCTCCTTCCAACAAGTTGGTACCGTAAGTTTCTCGGATCCGTTTACCGGCTTCCGTCAGAGAGGCTACATCGGCTGGAGAGAAACGTCCGTCGCGATTGGGTGGAATATTCAACAGGAAGGTTGAATTGCCTCCGACAGCACGTTCGTAAATATCAAACACATCGTCGGCACTTCTTACTTTCTGATGTGTATCATCCCGATAGAACCAACCTTCACGAATAGAGGTATTCGTTTCTGCCTGTTGGTAATGCAGGTATTTCGCTTTATACAAAACCTCTCGGCTACCCAGATCTGTATCTGTCATATCAACGAAAACCGTTGCTGTATCCGGATTGTGCGGATAAGTGATGACATTCCATTCGGTATCTCTTGTTTTCCCGGCTTCATTACCACACCAACGGACATCTTCCCGACCAAAGATAACGGCTTGTGGAGCCAGTTTGTGAATCAATTCTTTCCAAGCCGTATAGTTATACCGCTGTCCACCTTTTCGCTTCGGATGTGCTCCGTCAAACCATACTTCATGAATAGGGCCGTATTCGGTCAGCAATTCAAACAGCTGATTGAGGAAATACTCATTGTAATCATCTACCTCAAACTCAAACTTAGTTTGGTTGGCAAACGGACGACCCGGCACTTCACGCGGAATCGTTCTTTTGGTATATTTGCTCAGGTTTCCATACAGACCATCCGGACTTTCTATCTGGAATAAGTCAGCCGGAGAAAGATAAATACCCAACTTTAGTCCATATTTCTGACAAGACGCTGATAAATCTCTCAGTACATCTCCCTTCCCATTTTGGAATGGACTCGACATAATTCCATGAGTCGTATAACGACTTTGCCACAATACAAAGCCATCGTGATGCTTCACTGTCAGAATAACCATCTTCATGCCGGCCGCTTTCATGGTTTCGCACCACTGATCGGTATCCAGGTTCTTCAAGTCGAAGATTTTGGGATCTTCCATCCCCGTTCCCCATTCGCGGCGGGTAAACGTATTCGGCCCGAAATGGATAAACGCGATGTATTCATTGTGGAGAGCAGCCAACTGGTTTTCTGTTGGAACCACGTGAGCCGCCTTTTCGATAATCATTTCTTTAGTGTCATTTGGCTCGATTGGAATCGTGTTTTGAAACGCCATCTGCTCTTGCTGATTTGTACCACAAGCCGTCAATAGCAACGTGGCACCCAATAAACTCCAAATAGTTCTCATGTCATTTTTGTTGTTTAGGTTTGCAATCCGTTTTATTTGATAGAACAAAGAAAAAGAATATCAGTTATTTCTCCTAACACGAAACAGATAAAATATACTAGAATATCGACTTCTTGATTTTTTTCTGAAAAAACTGGATTTTTTATTCAGGGATTTTTCGGGTTGGATTGTCATATTAATGAAACGGATAAAAAAACAGATGGATTACGAATTATTACAACGATATATTGAAGGACGAGTAACGGCAAAAGAAGCGGAACAAGTTGTCGATTGGTTGGATGCGGATGAAGCGCATGTAAAAGAGTTCATGGCTTTACATAAAGCATTCGACATCTCCGTGATGAACCAGTCTGCTGCTCAAACACTTCAGAAACGGGCAAAGCAAATAAAGCTTCGTTCGATAGGAGTCGAACTCGTCAAGATCGCAGCTGTGATCTTACTGGTATTAGGTATTCAATACGGATGGAAGTTCAGACAGTCAGAACAAGATATGGAAGAACGACCCCTGTACCAAACTTTATATGTACCAGCCGGGCAACGCGCAGAACTGACGTTGCCGGATAGTACAAAGGTATGGCTGAATGCTCATTCCAAATTGATTTATCCTCTTTCGTTTCAGAAAGACACCCGTTCGGTACAACTCTCTGGAGAAGCTTATTTTGAAGTCCGCCGGAATGAAAAAGTACCATTTGTTGTAAAGACTTCGAAAGTGGATGTGAAAGTATTGGGAACAGAATTTAATGTTTCGGCCTATGAAGAAGAAGCCGACTTTGAAGTGGCTTTATTAAAAGGAAGCGTCTTACTGGAATCATCAAGGTTGCGGGAACCTCATTCGATGAAACCGGGAGAGATGGTTTATTTCAAGGACGGGCAATATTATTCGGGACTTATTCAGAATCCGGATTATTTCAAATGGAAAGAAGGTTTGATCTGTTTCCAGAATGAACCGATCTCTGATATTGTGGATAAGTTGTCTCTGTATTTTGATGTGAAGATACAACATCGGAACCAAGCCTTTTTGAAGGAACGTTATACGGGAAAGTTCCGAAGCAAAGACGGTGTGGAGCAAGTGTTGAAGGTTTTACAGATGGAACATCATTTCCGTTATGTAAAGGATAACGAACAGAATGTAATAACAATAAAATAAAGTGCCTATGGATAAATGAAGAAGTAAAACAATAAATAGGTTATGCTGCCACATAGCCCGGCTCAAAAAGTCAGTATTCTGACGTTAACAGAAATTAAATCGAATACCAACTAATTAATTGTAAAAATTATGAATAAAAAGTTGATCAAGGTATCAGATGCCTTGTCGTTAGCCGAATTTAAGCACATTTTTAAAGTTATGAAGTTAACCTCATTATTTGGAGTACTATGTGCTTCTTCGGTCTTTGCTGTGAACATTAATTCACAAAGTCAGCGGGTAAATATCCATGCGAATCAGCAGCAGGCGAAAGAAGTCCTCAAGCAAATCGAAGAACAGACGGATTTTTTATTTGTCTATAATCATGACAAAGTAAATCTAAATAATACTGTGACGATCCAGGCAAACAATGAAACAGTAGCCGAAGTGTTAAATCGAATGTTTGCAGGAACAGGTATTGTTTATGCTGTACAAGGAAAGAATATTTTATTAATATGTCGAAATGAAGATATTTTGCTGCAAGATAAAATTATAAAAGGTACAGTTCTTGACACAAATGGCTCTCCAATAATAGGTGCAAATATAGTAGTTAAAGGTTCTTCGAATGGAACAATTTCTGATTTTGATGGTAATTTCTCTTTAGAGGCAGAAGAAGGGGATGTCTTAGTTTGTTCCTATATTGGATATACAGAATATGAAATTAAAATAGGAAAACAAGATAATCTGTCTATTGTCTTGAAAGAGGATTCTAAATCATTAGATGAGCTAGTGGTAGTGGGATATGGAACACAGGCAAAAGTAAATCTGACAGGAGCAGTAAGTACGATAAGCAAAGAAGATCTGGTGAACCGTCCTGTAACCAATGTATCATCAGCCCTCCAGGGTTTGACTCCAGGTGTAACTATTACTTCCGGAACAGGTCAGCCGGGAAATGATGCTTCGACCATTCGTGTCAGAGGAGTTGGAACATTGAATAATGCAAACCCATATATTTTGGTAGATGGAATAGAAACCGGGACATTTGATTCAATAGATCCTAATGATATAGAATCTATTTCAGTGTTGAAAGATGCTGCTTCGGCGGCCATCTATGGTTCAAAAGCTGCCAATGGAGTTATTTTGGTGACGACAAAACGGGGAAAGAAAGGAAAGGCTACGGTCTCTTATAATGGTAATGTAAGTTTTTCAGATGTAACGACATTGATAGACCGTTTGAGTTCTTATGATTATGCCCGTCTTTATAATCAGTTATTAACCCAAAGCGGAGCTTCTCCCCGTTTTACAGAAGAAGATCTTCAACTGTTTAGAGATGGCACAGATCCTTATGGGCATCCCAATACTGTGTGGACAGATTATATTTATCAAACAGGTTTTATGCATAAGCATAATTTGAATGTAAGTGGAGGCTCTGATGATGTGAAATATATGGCGTCAGGAGGTTTCTTAGGACAGGAAGGTACCTTAAAGAATTCTGATCGCCAGCAGTTCAATTTACGAACGAATTTAGATATGAAATTATCTGATAAGTTCACCATGCGGACAAATATGGCATTCATCCATAATAGTTATTCAGAGCCGAATGCTTCTTATGGAGGAGGTTCAAGCCAGTTTATCTGGCAGGCGAACCGGATAGCTCCGTGGGTTCCATATAAAAAGGAAGATGGCTCTTATGGTTCGATATCGGATGGAAATCCGGCTGCCTGGATTGATATAAATAGCCGGAAGTACCATTTACAACAGAACTTCTCGGGCGTTTTGGCTTTTGATTATCAGCCGATAGAAGGTCTTACCTTTACGCTACAAGGAGCTTATGTAACCAATATGCAGGAAGATAAGGATTATAGAAAAGAATGCTGGTATGATGATACAAATTACCATGGTCCTGATCAGTTGACGGAAACAATAACCCGTTGGAGTCGTTATACATTAGATGCTTTGGCCAATTATACGAAGACATTTAATGAGGATCATAACTTGAAGGTTATGGCAGGTTATAAGATTGAGAAATATGATTACAGAACCTTGAGCGCTTTCAGAAAAGATTTTCCCAATAGTGATATTACCGATTTAAATGGAGGCGATTCATCGACCCAGACCAATAGTGGCTATTCTCGGGAATTGGCATTGTTATCATACTTTGGTCGTATCAACTATGATTATAGGGGGAAATATTTGTTGGAAGCCAATTTTAGAGCAGATGCTTCATCCCGGTTTGCAAAAGGATATAGATGGGGATATTTCCCTTCATTTTCTGCAGGTTGGCGTATTTCTGAAGAAGGATTTATGGATACTACAAGGGATTGGCTACAGTCTTTGAAGTTTCGAGCTTCTTGGGGATTATTAGGAAATCAAGATGCTGTGTCTGATGAATATTATCCTTCGTTACCGACCTTATACATAGGAAAGAATTTCCCTTTTGGAGGTACAGTCCATCAAGGAATCACCGTTGTCAGTCATAAAGTCCCGACAATTACTTGGGAAAAATCGACCAACTGGGGTATCGGTTTTGATGCAAACTTTTTGGATGAATTTGTGTTGAGTGCCGAATATTATAATAGGAAGACTACAGATATAATTATGGATATTCCAGTATCAGATACTTTTGGAATATCCGGAACCTATCAAGATAATAAGGGTTCTCTAAGAAACAGCGGCGTGGAATTCAATTTCAGCTGGAACCATTCTTTCAATAAAGACTGGCGAATGGGTGTTAATGCGAATTTCTCGTATAACAAGAACAAATTGTTGGATCTGGCAGGTGTAGATGAAATTATAAGCGGGTATACGAACAATCGCGTAGGAGAGGCTTATGAATCATTTTATGTGTATGAAGTCGATGGATTATTCCAAAGTGATGAAGAAGCTGCTGCTTATGAAGAACAATATGGAAATCCGTGGTCATTACCATTTAAAGGTGGAGATTTCAGGATCAAGGATGTTGATGGAGATGGGAAACTGACGGAGGATGATCGTGTTATTAAAGGGACACAACAACCAAAAGGAACTTATGGATTGACATTAAGTGCGGGCTGGAAGAATTTTGACCTGTCAATATTTATGCAAGGAGTAACAGGGACGAGCCGTTATTATACCCGTGATGTAGTGGGCTCTTTTATAGGAGATACATCCCATCCGAGTACAAGCTGGCTGGATGCATGGAGTCCGGAAAATACAGATACAGAATGGCCGAGACTGTTTTTGGAAGAAAACTCCATCAGTGCACCCAATAGGGTATATTCATCGTTTTGGTGCATGAACTCGGACTATCTGCGTCTTAAGAATATTAATTTTAGCTATACTTTACCTAAGTCCTGGACAAACAGATTGGGTATCGCTAATGCTAAGATTTATTATACGGGAGAAAATCTTCTGACATTCGATAGCTTACCATTTAATGCAGATCCGGAAGCTCCATCAGGAAATTTGGATATGTATCCAGTTAGTAGAAGTCATTCTTTTGGTCTTAATATAACATTTTAAATGATAATAAAGATATGAAGTTACATAAAATATTAGTAGTTATTTCTTGCTTGATTGGTTTTACATCTTGTGATGATTTCTTTGATGTGACACCTAAAGATCAATTGACTAATGAAACATTTTGGAAGACTTCCAGTGATGTAGATGCTGCAGTGACAGCTGCATACAACTGGTAGGTTAATAATTATGTCGGATCGAAATTTATCTTTTATGAAGATAGTTATTCTGATATAGGATTTAATTATACCAATGCATCGTGCATGAGAGATATGGGTCGTGGTGGAATCTCTTCCGCAGGAGCTCCTAATTATTGGCGTCAGTATGAAACAATTCGTCGATGTAATTTTGTGATTGAAAATATTGATCGTGTTCCTGCTACTGAGATGACAGAAGAGGAGAAAAATAACTTTTTAGCTCAGGTTCGTGCTATCCGTGGATATAGTCATGCTTATTTGGCAACATGGTATGGAGACGCCGTAATAATGGATTTTGTACCGGAGTCGGCCGATGAAGCTAAACTCCCCAGAAATCCGGAATCGGAAGTAAAGGCTTTTGCGTTAGAAGATTTGAACTGGAGTGCTGAATATATTAATGAAAAGCCGGCAGAAAAAGGTCGGATAGCCAAAGGTGCTGTTTTGTCAATGATTGCTCGTTTTAACTTGTTGTGGGGAAATTATGAAGCTGCATTGGAGGCTGCCAATAAGGTAATTGGGTTAGGACAATATGAATTGGATCCAGACTTTTTGAATATGTTCTCAATGGCAGGACAAAATTCCAAGGAGATTATCTGTACGTATGAACATGTCCAAACAACTTATGCTTATACGGATGTGATCCGTTTTTATAACAATGCAGATGGAGGTTGGGCTTCGTATTCACCGACAAAGAATTTAGTGGATATGTTTGAAATGGCAGATGGGAAACTGATTGATGAGCCGGGTTCAGGTTATGACCCAACACATCCGTTTGCTAATAGAGATCCGCGATTGAAGAATACAGTTATTTATTCAGGTATAGATTGGATGGGACGTAATAATATTCCTCGAATTATGAATACGCTGGATAAGACCCTTCCGGATGGTTCTACAAACAAAGATTATTATTTGGCAGCAGATAATGCTTCTCATACAGGCATGTTATGGGCAAAATATTTGTATCCGAATCAGTCTCAATATTCTACGGCGATGAATGATGATGGACTTTGTCCGATTATCTTCAGATATGCAGAAATCTTGTTGACAAAAGCTGAATGTTTAGTTGAACTTAATCAGGATTTACAGGGAGCTATGGATATTATAGATCAATTGCGTATACGAGGTGGCCATATTGCGGTGGATCGTAGTAAATATGTAACACAAGCTCAAGTTCGTGAGTTGGTAAGACGTGAACGTACCATTGAATTGGCAGGAGAAGGCTTCCGTTATGAAGACATCGTACGTTGGGATGAATATGATAAGAATGGTTCTAAAACAGGGCGTAAGGTGGCAGAAGCAGTTATGCCGGGAGACTTGCTCAGATTCTGTGGAACAGTTGATTATGACGAACCGGATCCAGATCGCCGGGCTGTTATAGATCCCAATGCTCCTCGTGAAGATCAATTGATAGAGGTCCGATATTTCGATAAGAAGCAGTTTCATTTACCTCTTCTTCAAGCTGAATTAGATGCAAATCCTCAGCTAGTTCAGAATGATGGTTATTAATATCTTCAGTTGAATTTTGTTGAATCCTATTTCTTGCATAAATTAGGGCGAGAAATAGGATTCTTAAAAATATGGCTAATATGAAAACAAGGTTTTATTGGTTAAGTATATTGATGTTGCTGGTCGCTCTGCCAGCTTGGTGTGATGTAAAGATTTTACACGGACCTTATTTGCAGAATTTAGGAGAACGGGAAGTTACAATTGCTTGGATATCGGATAAGCCTTCGGTAGGCTGGTTAGAAATGGCCCCTGATGATGAAAGCCATTTTTATGCGAAGGAACGGGAGAAGATCTTTGATACGAAAATAGGTATTAAGGTAACATCCACCATTCATGCCGTAAAAGTAACTGGATTGCAACCGGGTACCAGGTATCGTTATCGTGTTTGTGTACAAGAGGTATTAGAGCATGATGGACATAAGGTCATTTATGGAAGTATGGCTTCGACTGATGTGTATGGAAAGAAACCATTATCATTTATTACGAATGATATAAGTAAGCCGCAAGTTTCGTTTGCTATGGTCAATGATATTCATGGAAGGAATGATGTGTTGGAACAAATGATCAAACAGTGTGACCTGAAGAAAACGGATTTGTTTCTGTTTAATGGGGATATGGTATCGATAGCAGAAGACCAGGAGCAGTTGTTTGGTGGATTTATGGATAAATCTGTGGAATTGTTCGCCGGTTCGGTTCCGATGTACTATTGTCGAGGAAATCATGAAACAAGAGGTCCGATGGCACCTGATTTTCAACGATACTTTAATCCGAAGGAAGAAGAGTTGTTCTATATATTCCGTCAGGGCCCCGTTTGCTTTGTTGTTCTGGATTGTGGTGAAGACAAACCTGATACAGATGTTGAATATTATGGAATAACAGCTTATGATGAATATCGAACAAAGCAGGCAGAAT
>OHMX01000479.1_pt1 | contig 18618 bp, 17 predicted proteins | sample 1569471 | NCBI WGS metagenome assembly OHMX01 (sample SAMEA3879547, study PRJEB24766) | human gut metagenome | biome: human-associated habitat; feature: feces | place: USA | collected 1985/1987
TCATCGTCATTCCCATATCAGCACAGAACGCCTCAAACTGCCGCTTCAAATCTGCGTCCATACGGATGTTAATATTTGTATTCGCCATAGATAGCAACTCCTTTCGCTCTTATTATATACATTGTATCATTTTTTATTCACAATGTCAATATGCATTCCTGGTCGTTTACCCAAGCACTGGCCCTTAAACTTCCACCCTGGTATGTACGCATTTAGGGGGCAAAAAGCCTTGATTTATGCGGCTTTTCGGGCGCGGTAGCGAGGGGGCCGGTATATTTACCCTCGGAGGGCTGAAAACGGCTTCTAAAGCGTAACAGGGGCCTTTCTGGGCCTTATTCCTGGCCCCCATCGTGCAGCGCGTCCAGGAGCCAATCGCTCAACTCCTGGGAAGGGGACACCCGCACCGTTACATGCCCATTTTCAAAGCGTACCGCTGGCGGCGGGCAATCCCACCACTTACGGACGGTTTTCGGATCAAGGCCAGTTTCCCGGTGACAGTCAGCCTTGCGCCCCTCCGGGTGCTGCTGCCGCCATTCATAAACCCGCGCCTGGGCCGTCCCGCTGTCTTTAGGCCGCCCATTTCCTTCCCTCCAATCCTTTTTCCCTTGCTGTTTCGCTTTAATATCCCGAATGGCTCTTGCAATTTCAAGATGATCTGCTTGTTTTTGAAAATTACGCTTATTGACAGGCATAGTCAGGCCGGAGAGCTTCGCTATATCGTCCCTGGGGAATGTCACATAGTCCTCGTTGAACATCTCCAGGGCGCACACCACATCATCTTTTGTAAAGCGGTTTATATCCTCCACACTCATATCATCGTAGGGCCGGAGCAGTGCGAAAGCGTCCCGACGCAGCTCGTCCTCGTCTATCCCGCATTTTTTCGCATAAATCGCCAGCGTCATAATGCCATAGAAACGATGTCCCACCCGGATTTCATCGGCGATCCGGTGCAGCCACCAGTCGTAAAGGTCACGCTTGACTGTCCAGCGGCCCCGCCGCTCCTTCTTGACAATCCGCCGCTCATACCAATCCGGATACTTCTCCTTCGCCTCGGCCAGCGACAGGCGGCTCTTTCTCATAAGCCCCTCAAGCCGCTGCTGCTCCCCGTTACTGTCCGGGATATAATCAAGCAGCCGCGCCAGCTCCACCGGCCCGCCGAGCCGGAACGCCCTCACAGGGTACTCACGCCCCAACTTCGAGCCGGAGCCGACCACCCGAAAACCCTGCAAAATCCCCTGCATTTGCGGCTCCTTGATGGTGGAGGTAAACTTATTCCAAATCTGCCGGGTAAGGGCATATTTCAGCTCTTTCAAGCATTTTTGGTTGTGCGGGTACATAGGCACCGGCTCTTTCAGCACATAATACAGGTGAAGCCCCGTCCCGCTGTTTACAACAAAGGTTGCCTGGGGCAGAATATCCTTGTTCATCTGGTGCAGCGTGTCCCGAAGCTGTGGCATACCCACCCCGTCCAGGTCAAAGACCAGGGCATAGAGATACCGGGCATTTTTGCCGCACCGCCGCCGTCCAAAATAGGAGATAGGGGACATAATCGTGAAATCGGTGTCTTGCAGCTCCCGCAGCTCGTCCAGCTCGTCAGTAATGGTACAGCGTTTCGCTTTACCGTCCCCCTCAATCTGCAGGGCAATACCAGTAGCCTTGTCAACCTCACCTTTCGGCACCGTCACCGCGATCCCGTTTCCCTTCCTGTCCTCAAAATGACCCTTCCTCTCGAAAGATCCTTTCGGGAAGATCTCACGATAAAACTCATACGGCTCCACCGGCTCCAAAAACTTCCCTAAATGCTCGTTCTTTTCCCTATAAAGTTCCCGCAGCCGTTCCAGTGCTGCTTGCTGATCCGCCATTCCTTACACCTCTTTTCGTACATTCTGCAAACCCACAGGGGGAAAAGGGGGAGCCAAAGAGCGGCCCCTTCGGGGCCTTAAAGAGAAAGTCACCTCCCCCTTTTCCCCCTCGCTCTGGGGCATGGAAATGATGGAAAACCTTTCAGGTTTACCACATTCCCACACCCCGCCGCTCACCCCCATAACCCCCTCCGACTTTCTCCCTGTCCGAGAGAGAATATTTTATTATTTTTTCCCTGGCCTAAAGGCCATAGGGGGGCATATATTATCAATATATTTTATTCCCTATTTTACGACACGCTAACTTCCTGCTATCCCCTGTACCCCCATAGGGGGGCATATATTATCAATATATTTTATTCCCTATTTTTACTGTTATTATAGCCTGTCCGGGCGGCTCTTGCCAGGCCCCCTGACAGGCTTCTTTTACAGCTCCATACCACCCCAGGTGTGGCTCCGTTCCTGCTCTCTTTCCGGCTGCTGCACTTCTGGCACAGGTAGCAGCTCACGCGCCTTTTCGACCAGGGGCCGGAACTGCTCTGGCAAGTGCCGATCCAGGAAATCCAGCACCGCCCCGATCCCTTCCTGGAGCCGCGCCGAAAACCCGCGCGCCCGGCTCAAATCTTCTTCCAGGTATTCCACCTGCACTTTGAGCTGCCGGTTTTCATTTTCAAGCCGCTGCCGCTCCTGGGCCTCCTTCAGCTTTTCTTTCGTCGAGGGGATTTTCTGCTGAAGCTGTTGGTTTTCTACCTTCAGCTCCCGCACCTTCTGCTCTGCCGCCGCGCCCCGGATCACCGCCGCCTTCAGCTCCTTCACCTGCTCCACCGTCACGCCCTTGACGGCCCCTGTCAGCGTCTTTTCCGGCTGTATTGCGTCCAAATCGGGCTTGACCTTCTCCACCGCTTTCAGCAGCTTCACATTCCCTTGCAGGGCCTTTCTCTGCTTTTCCAGGGCCGCGATCTCCTGCTCTGCCGCTGTCACCTGTTCCTGGATAGCTTCAAGCCGCTGGGCCGCTGCTCTGTACTCTGGCAGCTCCATATGAGGCCGACCACCGCCCAAGCTGATAATCTCAAACTCGTGCGCCTGGGCGATTTCCGTTAGGGATTCTTTCTCCCGTTCCATCCAGGCTTTCCATTCCGTCTGCTTCCGGCCCAGCCCTTCAAATCCCTGCTGCTTTAACGCTTGTTTCATTGATACCCGCGTCGAAAGGCCCCGGCTCTGCTCCGTTGCCACCGGCACGAAGTCCACATGGAGGTGGGGCGTGGCCTCGTCCATGTGCAGCACCATATTAAACACCCGCAGATGAGGGTTGCGCTCCTGGAAGGACTCTGCAAACTCTTTGAGAGCTGCCGCCGCCCGTTCCCCTCCAGGGGAGCCGCACCCGCAGTCTGTCAAGTTGCCGATCTGGAAGATAGCCTCGTGAAATAGCTTTTCCTGCTTGCTCTGCCGGATATGCTCATAGTAGTCTGGTATCTTGTCCCTGGTCTTTTTCTTTTTGGCATTGTAGGCAGCCAGGGCTTCATCGAAAAGTTCGTGGTACACCTTTTTCAAATCCTCGTTGCAAAAGGTGACATTCTGCTCCGACCTGCTCCGGTCTACATTCGCCGCTGAAAAGCTCCTGTTGTTGTGCCGGATACTTCCCCGGCCCGTCATTCCCGAAATGGTTGTACCTATAAAATCACCCGTCCCTTTCCTGCAAAAAGCCCATATCCTACTATTCCTATTTTACCATAACTGGCCGCAGGCCACAACCTCTTTGTTACTTTCTTGTGAGAAAGTAACGCAAAAGCACTTTCACACCACCGCCCCTTTGGGGCTGGCAGTATGAAAGTGCCTTTGCGCCCTGCCGGGGGCTACAAGAGTCGGTAGCTCGCTGCTGCTTTTATACTAAGTTAGAATTTATCATCCAAAAATTTGTTTTTTATTCCTGTTTCAGTTTTGTAAAACCCAAAAAACAGAAATATAATTCCAACGGCTACTCCTGCAAATACGGTAGACTGTGCGGAAATATTAAGAAAAAGTAAGGATATACACAAAACGATTTCTACCAAACCTAATGTTTTGCCAATACCAATAAAAATATTAGGCGCTATGCTTTGTGCATAATCCCAATGCTCTTGTGACTTTCGTGAGGAAGGTGTGTTGTACCCGTTGCCAGAGTTCATATCTTTTACAGGGTGCTTCTTTAAGATATATCCCACAAAAATCATCACGAACGGTATTACGAAATTCAATATAAGTAATCCATACATAAGAACATCTCCTCAAATTAGGATTTGACTATCTCTTAACTCGTTTTGATAAATGAAGTTCATTATCATCTACATATCCAAGTTTATTATATACAGTTTGTGCAACAAGATTTTCTTGTCCTGTTAGAAGTTCATATTGGTGAAGTGGATAATTCTTACTACAATAAGCCTCTGCAAAAGTAATCATCTCACTCGCTAAGCCTCTTTTTCTGTATGCTGGTTTAACATACACTTCTGTAATTTCAGGCATATATTCATCATAGCAGAACGATTTTTTAAGCTGAACACAAACAAATCCAACTAACATATCATCTTCATCAGCAACGATAACAACTTCCTGTTTATTATTCATAAGGGAATTTCTAATATTGTCTATGCTTGTTTCGCTCTCACCATTAAATTCATCATTTAAGATGTTTAATTGCTCTGCATCATTTACTGTTGCAATTCTTACCATAATTACACCTCATCAAATTCCGATTTGTCAAGTTCTCTTAACCTCGAAACAACTTGCTAAACCAGCCCCGTTTTTGCTCCGGCGCCTGGTCCTGCTGATCCGCTCCGGCCTCCCCGGTAAGAAGCTGCTGCTGGATCGTCCCCGCGTGAAGAGCCTGGGCCGCTGCCGCCGTCTGCTGGGCAGCGGCCAGCGCATCAGTGAGCCGAGTAATGGTCTGAGCCTGCTGCTCGATCTGCCGGTCTTTCACTTCAAGCTGCCCTTGCAGTGTGTCGATGGTGGCCTGTAAAACGCAAACCAAATCGCCAACTTCACGGTTTTCGGTTTGCGTTTTAGTTTGCGATTGGTTTTCGATTTCAGTTTGCGTTTTTTCAAAAAAAGCCTGTTTTATCAAAGCTTCCTGGTGTTCATCAATCGCAAACTGGTTTCCGTTTTTTCGCAAACTTGATCGCAAACCCAGGTTTTCGATTTGTTTACTTACCGCTGTCTTTGATACCCCTATCTCGTCGGCTATCTGCCGGATCGTTTTCATACTTTCACGAACAGGCCCACAGGACACACACCCTTAAACCCAGGCGTAGATATGTACCAGCAAGCAGGGCCTGTCGGCTCCCAGGCTACTTCAAGGGTAATCTCGTGCCAGCCATCTGGAAACAAAGCTGTAAATCCCTCTCCTGCGTGTATGCCGCGCCCTTCCAGGAGCAGACGAGGGTGCGGATCATCGTCTGCCGGATCGGGAAGCTGTATCTGCGCGATCCTCTCTTTATCCCAGCTCATAGACCTTTCCTCCTTCCCCTAAAATAAGTCGCTATGCGATCCCGTCCGGGTAAGATATAAAATCAGCTCGTCCCCGTCCACTTCGTAGATCAGCAACCAATCCGGCGTAATGTGGCACTCACGACACCCCGCATAGTCCCCGGAAAGCTGGTGATCCCTGTTCTTCTCCGGCAACGGCTCCCCCGCAGCCAGCTTTTTAATAATATCGGTCAGCAAAGAAATATCAAAGCCGCGCTTTTTCACACGCTTCAAATCCTTCTGAAACTTTGTGGTTGGTCTTATGTTATACATCGGCAAGCAGCTCCTCCATCATCTGATCGACATTGGAATAGGTCTTGCCGAGGCTCGGATCGGCCTTCATTCTCTTTACTTCCTGGATTGCTTCGACGGTTTCTGCGTTCGGCACATCGCCGCTGATTTCAAAGGGTATTCTATACTCTCTCACCGCCTTACGAGCAAAAACATTGAACGCCGTTGTCATCGTCATTCCCATATCAGCACAGAACGCCTCAAACTGCCGCTTCAAATCTGCATCCATACGGATATTGATACTTGTATTCGCCATAATAGCAACTCCTTCCGCTTTTATTATAACCCGTTTTATCATATTCATTGTATAGCTTTTTGTTTACAATGTCAATACAATCTCCCTGTCCTCGACGCTCTAAAGTTCTATCCCAGTATGTACGCATTTAGGGGGCAAAAAAGCCTTGATTTATGCGGCTTTACGGGCGCAGTAGCGAGGGAGCCGGTATATTTACCCTCGGAGGGCTGAAAACGACTTCTAAAGCGTAACAAGGGCCTTTCTGGGCCTTATTCCTGACCCTCATTGTGCAGTGCGTCCAGGAGCCAATCGCTCAACTCCTGCGAAGGGGACACCCGCACCGTTATATGCCCATCTTCAAAGCGCACCGCTGGCGGTGGACAATCCCACCATTTGCGGATAGTTTTCGGATCAAGGCCAGTTTCTCGGTGGCAGTCGGCCTTACGGCCTTCCGGGTGCTGCTGCCGCCACTCATAAACCCGTACCTGAGCTGTTCCGCTGCCTTTAGGTCGACCCTCATTGACAATCTCTCCTAACTGTTTTTTTAATGCTTTCATTGTGTTCATCACTTGAATATGCTCTTCCTGCTTACGCCAATTCCGCTTATTGACAGGCATAGTAAGACCAGAGAGCTTCGCTATATCGTCCCTGGGAAATGTCACATAGTCCTCATTGAACATCTCCAGGGCACACACCACATCATCTTTCGTGAAGCGGTTTATGTCCTCCACGCTCATATCATCATAGGGCTGGAGCAGCGCAAAAGCGTCCCGGCGCAGCTCGTCTTCGTCAATCCCACATTTTTTCGCATAAATCGCCAGCGTCATAATGCCATAAAAACGATGGCCTACCCGAATTTCGTCAGCAATCCGGTGCAGCCACCAATCGTAAAGGTCACGCTTGACCGTCCAACGACCCCGCCGTTCCTTCTTGATGATCCTCCGTTCATACCAATCTGGGTACTTCTCCTTTGCTTCATCCAGCGACAGGCGGCTCTTTCTCATAAGCCCCTCAAGCCGCTGCCTCTCCCCGTTGCTGTCCGGAATATAATCGAGCAGCTGCGCCAGTTCCACCGGCCCGCCAAGCCGGAACGCCCTCACAGGGTACTCCCGTCCCAGTTTCGAGCCGGAGCCGACCACCCGAAAGCCCTGCAAAATGCCCTGCATTTGCGGTTCTTTTATCGTGGAGGTATATCGGTTCCAAATCTGCCGAGTAAGGGAATATTTCAGCTCCTTCAAGCATTTCTGGTTGTGCGGATACATAGGCACTGGCTCTTTCAACACATAATATAGGTGAAGCCCCGTCCCGCTGTTTACAACAAAGGTTGCCTGGGGCAGAATATCCTTGTTCATCTGGTGCAGCGTGTCCCGAAGCTGCGGCATACCTACCCCGTCCAGATCAAACACCAAAGCATAAAGATACCTGGCATTTTTACCGCACCGCCGCAGACCAAAATAGGAAATCGGGGACATAATCGTAAAATCAGTGTCTTGTAGCTCCCGCAGTTCGTCCAGCTCGTCAGTGATAGTACACCGTTTCGCCTTACCATCCCCCTCGATCTGCAGGGCGATCCCGGTCGCCTTATCAACCTCAACTTTCTGAACCGTCACCGCAATCCCGTTTCCCTTCCTGTCCTCAAAATGTCCCTTCCTCTCGAAAGAACCCTCCGGGAATATCTCCCGATAAAACTCATACGGCGCCACCGGCTCCAAAAACCTTTCCAAATGCTCATTCTTTTCCTGATAAAGCTCTCTCTGCCGTTCCAAAGCCTCTTGCTGATCCACCATTCCTTACACCTCTTTTCATACATTCTGCAAACCCACAGGGGGAAAAGGGGGAGCCAAAGAGCGGCCCCTCCGGGGCCTTAAAGAGAAAGTCACCTCCCCCTTTTCCCCCTCGCTCTGGGGCATGGAAATGATGGAAAACCTTTTAGGTTTGCCACATTCCCACACCCCGTCGCTCACCCCCATTTTCCCCTCCGACTTTCTCCCTATCCGAGAGAGAATATTTTTATTATTTTTCCTTGGCCTAAAGGCCAGAGGGGGGCATATATTATCAATGAGTTTTTTCCCTATTTCTTGTTGTTATTATAGCCTGTCCAGATGGCGCTTTCAAGTCCCCTGGACAGGCATATATTATCAATACAGTTTTTCCCTATCTTATCAAAGCTCCATGCCGCCCCAGGTATGACCTCGTTCCTGCTCCTGCTCTGGCTGCTGCACCTCCGGCACAGGCAACAGCTCCCTGGCCCTTTCGACAAGGGGGCGGAACTTCTCTGGCAGGTGCCGATCCAGAAAATCCATCACCGCACTGACCCCATCCAGGAGCCGATCCGAGAAGCTGCGCTCCTGCTCCAACTCTTGTTCCAGGCACTCCACCTGTACCAGCAGCTTTCGGTTTTGGTTTTCAAGCCGCTGCCTCTCCTGAGCCTCCTTCAGCTTTTCTTTTGTCGAGGGGATTTTCTGCTGAAGCCGCTGATTTTCTTCCTTCAGCTCTTGCACTTTCTGTTCCGCTGCCGCACCTCTGATTGCTGCCGCCTTCAGTTCCTTTACCTGTTCTACGGTAACGCCTTTCACAGCTCCTGTCAGCGTCTTTTCTGGCTGTATGGCCTCCAGATCAGGCTTGACCTTCTCAACCGCCTTTAGGAGCTTCACATTCCCTTGCAACGCTTTTTTCTGCTTTTCCAAAGTTGCTATATCCTGTTCTGCTGCTGCAACCTGTTCCTGGACAGCTTCAAGGCGCTGCGCCGCTGCCCGGTACTCTGGCAAATCCATGTGAGGCCGACCACCGCCCAGGCTGATAATCTCAAAATCGTGTACCTGAGCAATCTCTCCAAGAGATACCTTCTCACGCTCCATCCAGGCTTTCCATTCGGTTTGCTTTCGGCCCAGGCTTTCAAATCCTTGCTGCTTTAACGCCTGCTTCATGGAAACCCTCGTGGACAGCCCCCGGCTCTGCCCAGTGGCCACCGGCACAAAGTCTACATGGAGGTGGGGCGTGGCTTCATCCATGTGCAGCACCATATTGAATACCCGCAGATGAGGATTGCGCTCCTGGAAGGACTCTGCAAATTCTTTGAGAGCTGCCGCTGCCCGTTCCCCTCCTGGGGAGCCGCACCCACAGTCCTCCATGTTACCGATCTGGAAGATGGCCTCGTGAAATAGCTTCTCCTGTTTGCTCTGCCGGATATGCTCATAGTAGTCTGGTATTTTGTCCCTGGTCTTTTTCTTTTTAGCGTTATAGGCAGCCAATGCTTCATCAAAAAGCTCATGGTACACCTGCTTCAAGTCATCGTTGCAAAAAGTGATATTCTGCTCCGACCGGCTGCGGTCTACATTCGCCGCCGAAAAACTCCTGTTATTGTGCCGAATACTTCCTCGGCCTGTCATTCCCGAAATGGTTGTTTCTATAAAATCACCCGGCCCTTTCTTGTAAAAAGAACTATATCCTACTATCTCTATTTTACCATACCTGGGTGGCTGTCACAACCTCTTTGTTACTTTCTGGTGAGAAAGTAACGCAAAAGCACTTTCACACCGCCTCCCCTTTGGGGCTGGCAGTATGAAAGTGCTTTGCGCCCTGCCGGGGGCTAAAAGAGCCGGCCTCACAACCATCTCTAAGAACTTCTTCTGTCACTCTACTTCTTCTGGTGCAAGAGGATAACCGCATAATTCTTCTTCCTGTGCAGGAACTTCTGCGTCCTCTGTTTTTACAGGGCCGGTTTCTTCAATCAAATCCGACGGGACAAAACTTACAGCCAACTGCTGTTCTTCCGGCAAGCTATTATACCAATCCAGCCATTCAAGCGTTTCTTTGGAAAGGTCCTCCGCATCCACCATCCGATCACCATATCGGACTTTACTTCCGTCTCCTTCTCTTTGCTCAAAAACGATCCATTTCTCGTTCATAAAAATCTCTATGGTATTGTCTGCCCCGTATTGATATTCAAAGCCTGTCCCAAAATTAGATTGGTTATCCTTTGTCGGTATCTCAGAGCCATCAACCGTTGAAGTAATTTCCCCGTCCATTACCCCGCAACGACCACTTATGGTGCTTTCTTTCCCCGTATCATAGTAGAGTTTTCCATCCACCATTACCATAGGGATTTTATCCCATTCATGCGTTTCTTCAAGCGGCGGATCAGAGGGATTTTCTGACTGCCCCGGCAGCTCACTCTCACTTACAGGAACAATCTCATATTGATAGCTATCCCAACGACCTCCAATATCGGCTGATGTAAAATAATCCAGTTTCTCCGCCGGAAATTTCAGTCTGCCTGACTTTACAGCTTCCGCACAGTAGATGATCTCATAACTTGTATCGTCTGAGAGATTGAACCTAAAACTCGTTATGGTCTCCCCGACAACAGGCTCCGTTTTCTTATCGCTTACCTCCAGTCCCGAAAACAGAGAATAAAGATCAGCTATGTCTTCGCTTTCTGTGATAACTTGCTTTTCGGCGGAGTATGGCTCAGCATTGCGATACATCTCAATGTTATTTACATCAGCAACATCAAAGGGCATAGAAATAGTTTCTTTTTTTTCACAACCAGTGAATACCAAAACCATAGCCGCCACCAAAACAAGAACAATCTTTTTCACTGTATCACACCGCCTTTCTTACTTGTACTGACGAAAAAAATATACTTTTGTTTCCTATCTGCCACCAAAAACTTTTGAAAACCAGCTTTTTTTCTGCTCCACCGTCTGCCCCTGTTGATTTGGATCATCTTCACCATCAGTAAGCTGCTGCCGAATTGTTCCGGCATGAAGTGCCTGGGCGGCCTGGGCAGTCTGCTGTGCCACCACCAGCGCAGAGCTGACCTCTGCCAGCCTTGCATTCAATTCTTCAATCTGCTTGTCCTTTACAGAAAGCTGCCCTTGTAGCGTGTCAATGGTGGCCTGTAAAATTGCTACCACACCAGCCTCTTGCGACTGCTCCGGCACCGCTCCAATGGAGCGCTCCGTATGCGTATCCGTATGCGATCCATTGGGGCAGCCATCTCTCAAAAAGTCTTGTTTTATCAGGGTTTCAGCCTGCTCCGATAGATACAAGACCCCCTGTTCCGTATGCGCATACGGAGCGCAAACCGTATACAGCTTGCCTTTGTACCGCTTATAAACCGTTTGCTTCGATACGCCTATCTCGTCGGCTATTTGCTTTATCGTTTTTGCCACGCCATCACCACACTTTCAGCCGGATCACACTTCAAAACAAATCGCTGTGAGATCCCGTCCTTATCAATTTCAAAACTAAGGTCTGCTGAAAAACCTTATAGACCAGCAACCAATCCGGCTCGATGTGGCATTCTCTCATGTCCTTATAATTTCTGGAGTTCGTAAGCGCATGATCACGATATGCCTCTGGCAGCGGTTTCTCATTGCAGAGCAAAGCAATTACTTCTTCCAGCTTCTTTGGGTCGCAGCCTCTCTTGATTGCAAGCTTGTAATCTCGTTTGAACTGCCCCGTAAATTCTGGCTTAAGCATTAAGCGCCCTCATCAAATCGGCAACGCTATCAAACGGGCCATACATATCCTCTCCCTTTTCTGCCGCTTCCATCGCAGCATAGGTGACAGCATTCGGCTCGTCAACCTTCACCTCAAAGGGGAGGCCATGGCACCTAAGTGCCTGACGATAAAAAATACCAGTTGCCGTACTCAAATCCATTCCAAGGGACTTAAAGAGAGCTGCCGCCTGCGCTTTCAGCTCCGGCTCCATTCTCAGCGTCATATTTCCTTTAGCCATACATATAGCACTCCTTTCTTCGTCATTCTTAGCTTGCACCATTAGTATATTCAATATCCAGTCTATTTGCAAGTGCATTGCAAATATTTTATAGAACATTTGTGTTCACAGAAATGTTCTATATAGTCACGCCGCAGCGTGCGCATTTAGGGGTTGAAAAAGCCTTAATTTATGCGGTTTCCCGGCCTCAAAAACAGAGGGGGCAGTATCTTTACCCTCACACCCTCAAAAACGGCGTAGAGGCCATTCTGGGGCGTTTACGGCCCCTTTCGCAAATCCTCCTGTATCAGATCGTTCAACGCCTGTGACGGGCGTATTTTGACCGTCAGACCGCCATCCTCATACCGCACCGTTGGAGGGTTATCCCACCACTTATAAACGGTGTTCTTCGATAGTCCTGTTCCTGCAATACACTCTTTCGGTCTACCATCCGGGTTCTGCTGCCTCCAGTCATATACTCGCTGCTGCGCTGAAGGCCGTCCATTTCCCCTTCTCCAATTCGGATTGGTAACTTTTTGAATAGCCCGCATAACCTCCATATGCTGTTCCTGTGTTCTTCCGTTTCTCTTACTTCTCTCAATACGGACATTGGTCAGCTTCTCAATATCGGCAATCGTAAAATTATAATACTCCTTGTCGTATGCCTCCAGCGCACTCCGTATATCCTCCTCAGTCAATGCGTTCTCATGCTTCACCATCTGCAAGTCCTCAAACGCTGTCCGCATATCCTGCCGGAGCTGCTGCTTCGGTACATCGCATTTATAGGCATAGATGGCAAGGCACATCAGATAGAAATACCGATGGCCGCCCTCGATGCTGCCGATCTGCCGCAGCCACCAATGGTAGAGCGCATAAGGATCATCGCCGTGTACCTTTCCGGCTATATCCCACTTCTTTTTCCTCTTCTTGCCCTCTACCACCACACGCTGATACCATTCCGGGTATGCCTCCTTCGCCTGCTCCCTCGTCATTCTGGACGGATGAAACGGCTTATTTATATCCACCCGGTTCTCCGGCTTGATTGCGTAGGCGTTCAGATAATCCAGCGTCACACGATCACCCGTGCGGAAGGCCACCAGCTCCGTACCGTACTTGGCGTTGATGCTCCCTACCATGCGGAAACCCTGATTGATGGACTGATACTGGATCGCCTTTAGCTGGGATGTACCCTTGTACTCCCAAATGCGGAATGTGAGGTCATATTTGAGGCTCTTCAGCTGGACTTTGATGTTGGGGTACAGGTCTATCGGTTCCTTGAACACATAGTACAGGTGCAGCCCGTTTCCAGACAGCACAAGGAAGGTCGGCATGGGCAGCCGCCGCACCCGCTTGGGATCTCCGTCAAATCGGAGAAAGAGATTGCGCAGCTCTCCAATACCCACCCCATCCAAATCGAAGATAAGGGCATTCATCCGCTGTGCGTGCTCCAGCCGGTTCTTATTCCGGCGATAGACAAGACCGCTGCACAGTGTCAAGGGATTTTGCTCCACAAACTCCGTATAGTCCTGCTCCCATGTATCGTGATACATCTTCCGTCGATGAAGCCGCTCATCTTCTCCCTGATAGAGATACACAGCACTCGGATGAGAAAAATCATCGTACTTGACCCCGTACAGCTCGTTGTCAGGAAACAGCTCCCGGTAAAAGTCATATCCACCCACCTGCTCAAACTGAGCCGACAGGTACTCATAGCATCCTCTGTAATTTTCGGTCATGTAAAGCCACCTCCAAAAGAAAAAGAAGCAAAAAGAAAAATCGCTGCGGCGGGAAGGGGGAAAAGGGGGAGCCAAAGAGCGGCCTCCCGCTGGTCGGCCTTAAAGAGAAAGTCACCTCCCCCTTTTCCCCCTTGTTCCGGCCATGGAAATGATGGAAAACCCTAACGGGTTTACCACATTCCCACAGCCTCCACTCACCCCCTTTTTCCCCTCCGACTTTCTCCCTTCCTGAGAGAATATTTTTGGTTTTTTAGGGATACGATATAAGGGGCCCCTACCCCTTACAGGTCGCTTAGATTATCAAAACTTTTTTTGGGAAAATTTCTAATGCCATTATACCGTGCCGGACTTGCGTTTGCAAGCCCGGCTTTTACCGGCTCATTCCGCCCATGCTCATACCTCTGTCACGCCTGTGCTCCTGCTTGGGCTCCGGCAGGATGTGCGCCCTTGCCCTCTGCACATATGGCCGAAACTGCTCTGGCAGCTTTTCCTCCAAGAAGTTCAGTGCAGCCTCCACTCGCTGCATCAGCCTCGCCATGAGATCCTTCTGGCGGTTCAGCTCGTGCTCCAGCGCCATGTTCTCGTCCTTCAGAGCTGACAGCTCCTGCGCCTCCTTCAGCCGCTTCTGGATGGATGGCCGCAGCTGTCTCTCCAGCGAAGTGATCTGCTCTTTCTGAAGCTCTATGGTATTGGCCTGCTGTTTTACCGTCTGCTCTGCCTCTGCGCCCCGTACCGCCAATGCCTTTAGCTGCTTGACCTCTTTCAAGGTAACGCCCTTGATATTGCCCATCATCGTTTCTTCCGGCTTTATCCTCTCCAGATCCAGCGATACCTTTTTCGCCGCCTTTAACTCCTTGACCGTTCCTTGCAGCGTTTCCTTTTCCGCCTGCAGCTCCGACACTTCCGCCCTCGCTGCTTCTATCTCCTGCCTTGCGGCCTCCAGCTCCCTCGCCGCCTCTTTGTACTCCGGCAAGGACATATGCGGTCGGCCTCCGTCTCCGTGGATCACCTCAAAGCTGTGCTGCTGGGCGATCTGCTCCAGCACCAGCTTCTCACTGTTTACCCAGGCATTCCATTCTGTCTGCCGTTTTGACTGGCCTGTAAATCCCTGCTGCGCCAACGCCTGTTTCAGAGACACTCGTTTCGCAAGCCCCCGCTTCTGCTCCGTTGCCACCGGCACGAAATCTATATGGATGTGCGGCGTGGCCTCGTCCATATGAATGACAGAGTTGAACACCCGAAGGTGCGGGTTCCGTTCCTGAAATGCCTCGGCAAACTCTTTGAGAGCTGCCGCAGCCCGTTCGCCCTCCGGTGTCTCGCAGCCGCAGTTGTCCTTGTTGCCGATCTGGAAGATGACCTCATGGAAAAGCCGCTCCTGCTTGCTCTTTTCAATGTGCCGATAGTAGTCCGGGATCTTATCTCTCGTCTTGGTTTTCTTTGCGTTGTACTCCGCAAGGGCTTCATCGAAAAGCTCATGATAGACCTGTTTCAGATTTTCCCTGCACAGCGTGATGTTCTGATCTGTCCGGGTCGGATCTACATTCTCGGTAATGAACTTACGGTTATTATGCCCCATGCTGCCGGTTCCCATCATGCCGGATATTTTAACTGCCATAATCGCACCTCCCGTCTTTTTTATTATACCATAGGCTTCCGCTGAAGTCACCTCTTTGTTACTTTCTCTGTGAGAAAGTAACGCAAAAGCACTTTCCCACCGCAGCACCGTTGGTGCAGCAGTAGGAAAGTGCTTTGCGCCCCTAAAGGGGATGGTTGCCGGAGCAGCCTGCCTCGACGCTTGTGCGCCATTGGCCGGACTGCTCCGGAGGGGCACTGCCCCTGCCGCCTGCGGGCGGCTCCCCGTTTATTCGCCTGTTACAGGCTCACAAAAACGATGCAGGATCGCTGCGGCCTGCGCTCTTGTGGCGTTGCCCTTCGGCATCAGATTGTTGTCGCTGCCTTGGATCAGACCGGCGCCGTTTGCCCACTGCATCGCAGGCACAGCCCATTCGCTGACCGTCAGAGCATCCGCATAGGACAGGATGTTGGTGTCCTCTCCCACGCTCACATCACATTTCTTGTGCTGTGCGTAGCGCCAGAGGATCGCCGCAAGCTGCTCACGGGTAATGGCATCATCCGGGCCGAACTGAGTGGCCGTGTAACCGCCCACAATGCCCTCGCTGGCTGCCCAGCGAATGGCCTCGGCATAATACATACCTGCGCCCACATCCTCAAAGGTCATAGCGTAGTTTACGACCGGAGACTCCTCCACACGCCAGAGGATCGTAGCGATCTGGCCGCGGGTAATGGTATCGTTAATACCAAACAGGCCGTTGGGGTATCCGGCAATCAGCCCATTCTCATAGGCATAACGAATGCTGTCATAATACCATGCGCCCTCCACCACATCGGCAAATGGATTCTCCCATGCTCCGGTGTTGGGGTTTTCTTTCACAAAGGACGCTACAACCATAACCTTGGATGCGGGCATGGTGAAGGTGTACTTGCCATCCTTCTTGGTCAGCTTCACTTCATCGCCATTCTTGTCAGTAACAGTGATGCTCTCCAGAATGTATCCCTTGTCCGGAACGGCCGTGAGGGTCACGGTCGTTCCTCTGGATGCACTGCTGCGATTTGCGCTCACTTCGCCATTCTCGGCATCCTCAACGCTGATGGCGTAGGTGATCACTCCGCTGCCGCCGGAGGAAGGTTTGATATAGCCACAATCTGTACAAGTACGCCCGTCAAAATTATGGTTTTCTGTTTCTACATGGCTTGCGTCATTTTTGCAAACCCTCTGGTGCTGTGTGCTGCTAATTTTTGTCCAATCGCCCCAAGAATGGTTTATTGGGTCAATAGTTACAGGTGTTATAACATTGGAACAGATTTTACAGGTCAAAGTTTTACTGCCGCTTGTTATGCAGGTAGCAGGGGTAATCACTGTTTCAATATAATCATGGTTGCAAGTTCTCGCTCTGCAGATGATTTCTATATTAGCAGACACATTAGGGATTGTAATTGTCACTGTCTTAGCCGTTTCGTCATAGCTGTATGTGGCATTGGAAACAATCGTTCCGTTTTCGTAGCGAACATGATATTCATCGAAAGTAGATACAAGGTACTCATTGGAAGTAGCCGTCAGCAACACGGTGTATGTTGCGCCATTAGCTACATTTGTCGTAGTTTGCTGATTTGCAGAAAAACCATTGATATCATAAAGCTTAACTGTGTAATATACCGGCTTATATTCCCAGTGTGCTTTAAGCGTAATATCACCGGTCGTGCCCGCAGGAACAGCAGTTATATAGTTTGTTCCATCGCCAAGCGTCCAACCAAGAAACGCATAATCAGCTTTGACAGGGGTTTTCAATTCGGGAATACCTACAGACGAGTTATAGGAAACAGGATTTGCCACGTTATTTGTTCCACCATCTAACTCATATGTTACGGTATAGTCCTGCTCGCCTACAGCGTATGGGAAATCTGTGATACCGCTGTTCACAATCGCTTTGTTGGGTGCCAAAAGGTTGGCGGATGGTGAATGTTCAAAGTTACCACTGTTGATAACTATACCGGTAGCGTCATCAGGGAATAGCTTCTCCGTAGCAGAAGTATTGTTCGGATTATAGACTGTACAACTATAATTACCGCCATTGATAGTCACCATTCCTGTGGCAGAGGGAAGCACCGCATATCCATAGATTGCAAATCCTGCTGTCAGACCATCTACGGTACCATGCACTTCGGCATCTGTAATTGTAATCTTGCCGCTGCCTTCATTTTTGATGGCAGGTGCGCCGGAAAACTTGGCATTATTTGTAATGTCATTGATTGTTCCGCTGTTTTGTAATGCACCCTCTTGGAAAATAGTAGGGTTATAAGTATAACTTCCGCCGCTGATTTCTTTAATCAAGCCTTCATTTTGAATAGATGCTCCATCAGACACGATGGTGCAGTTCTTAATGATATCTATTGTGCCATCGTTCCTTAGTCCGATTCCATTTTTGGTGATACTGACATTGGACACTTCGGATATGTGCGCTAAACTGTTGACAATTCCTCCCCCGTCTAATGTACAGTTTGAAATTTTAGCTGTCGCACAATCGAGATAGATGCCATTGGATGAGCCGGCAAGGTCATAAATGTCTGTCCGGCTAATATCCAATGAACCAAGCGGATTTTCTCCAAACATACTGACAGCAGCATAGGAACTGTCACAGATATTGTGCAATTTCGAGTCAGTGATTTTCACTTCTTGTGCGCCAGTATCCCCGTTTATAAAAACCAAATAGGTTGCAGTTCCGTTTCCGTCTATATCACAGTTGCGAATTTCTACAGCCTTGGAATTATACCCCCAAATCACCTTTTCTGCCGAACTGCTGAACTTTACCTTTCCGTTTTCAAGCAAAAGGCTGGCATCATCCAAAACCAAAAGATACTCGTTTGAAAAAGTAAGCGTGTGACCGTTCAAACACAGTTCAACAGTGGCATTTTTTGCAACATCAAGATACCATGAGCCTGAGTAGTTCAAATCTCCCGACAGATAATATTTACCGGAATTTAACCTGTCGTTGTGTGTCGTCAGGTATTCGGAAGTTAATTCGGTATACCCCTCATGGCTGCCGTGGGTGCATACGCCCGTGTACTCTGCTTGACTATCCATAGCCATTGCTGTCGTTGGAAAAAGTCCGCATATCAGCACCGCACATAAGATAAAACTTAAAATTCGCTTTTGCATAACTGTTTTCCTTTCATGGTTTCAAATGGGAATTGCACATGGGATATCCCATGTGCAAGGGGGTACCCCCTTGCATTATCGGCTGAACATTCTGCTCAGCCAGCTCTGTTTTTTTGCTTTTACTTCGTCCTCCTCTCGCTGATCTTCGCCGGAGGTAAGCTGCTGTTGTATCGTTCCGGCGTGAAGTGCCTGGGCGGCCTGCGCCGTCTGCTGGGCCGCCACCAGTGCCGAGCTGACTTCCGACAGCCTTGCGTTCAGAGCCTCGATCTGCTTGTCCTTTATCGCAAGCTGCCCTTGCAGCGTATCGATTGTGGTCTGCAATACTGCTACCACACCCGCATTTTCCGGCTGCTCCAATACTGCTCCATTGGAGCGCTCCGTATGCGCATACGTATGCGCTCCAATGGAGCACTCCTTTTGCAGAAAGTCTTGTTTTATAAGGGTTTCGCCCTGCTCCTCTATATACAAAACCCCCTGCTCCGTATGCGCATACGGAGCGCAAACCGTATACAGCTTGCCTTTGTACCGCTTAT
>OHMX01000482.1_pt1 | contig 18580 bp, 31 predicted proteins | sample 1569471 | NCBI WGS metagenome assembly OHMX01 (sample SAMEA3879547, study PRJEB24766) | human gut metagenome | biome: human-associated habitat; feature: feces | place: USA | collected 1985/1987
TATTATATGTTACTACTTATTAGGCAGCAACATTGATTGAATCGAAATCGTTTGCAAGGTCCGTATCCTCTGCATCGCAGTACAGAATACCGCAAGACAGCGGGTTACGCAGCATTATACCCTCCTCACCGAGGAAGTGTACCTGATAACCATCGCGGCTGTTAGACCTAAGCGTATTGATGCTGTTACCATAACCACTCGGGATTACAGAACCACCAGTACACCACTGAACGAACTCACGACCACGGCGACATACCTTAACGATATTAGCCTGACCGTCACGCTGACCAAGATCAACGAACAAGAACGTATATGACATCAGAGGTTTACCTGTAATCGGGTGAAGTGTACGGAACATCTCCATGTTATCAAACAGTGCACAACGTTTAACTGTCAACTCAATACCGTTAGTCATCTTATACGTTGTAAACTGACCACCAAGAGTCAACTCCTGACCAGAGCCTGTTATAAACTTCGTATCGATCAGAGTAAAGCCTGCAGCCTTCTCACGAAGTACACGATCGAATTCCCTTATACCCATCTCTCCAGTCAAGGCTATAAACTTCCTTTCGTTTGTTCCGATAAGATTATAGCAGAGGTCGAACAAGTAGTCTTCCAAAAGTTCGGCCGTCAAAGTTGTGTAATAACGAACATTTGCGGGTGAAATCTGTTCAAAGAGTCCCGCAGAAACTGGAACCATTTGTGTTCTATAACAGGCGCTACACTGTTATACGTTCTGCAAATTCGTCATTACACTAAATTGGTTTGCAGAACTGCTCTATATTTCTATAGAGATCAGACCATATCAAAACCCACGTATTATATAATGCGTTAGGGTTGTTTCCATTTCGGGTAGCTTTACCCTACTCCTCCGCCGAGGATGGTCGTTGAACCTTTGTGATTGGATATCTTGTTATCAAATAACCTTCAAATGGACCATTTGGAACTATTATACCCGTATTAGCATATTTTCTCATAGTCCACAAACTGGCGTTTTCAAAAAATTTTAATATTTTATGTCTGTTACTAAATGAATATTCATCTCCGGTTTTTGTATTTTTAAACACATACATCATTCTATCTCTTGTACCAACTTCTACAGAATGTTGTGAATTTTCGGAAGGAGTGACCCATCTTAAATTTTCAACTCTATTGTCAGTACGATTACAATTTATATGATCTACTTGTGTTTTATGTTCAGGATCATCATTAGGAATAAACGCTAATGCGACTAATCTGTGAACCATAAACTTTTTATTACGTTCTCCAAAATTGACTTTTACTCTCATATATCCACCTTTTGAATAATACGGTCTCATAAAGTCGTTCATATACTTGGAAAATATTCTTCCGTCATTAGTAACTAAATATTTATCTTCATAACCTTCCAATTCTATTGGAAACGGCTTAAATACCAAATCACACTTGGCTGCTGATTGTCTATCTGTCTAACTATTTTGTGACATATTATATAAACTTAATTATAATTATATTTAGAGTTTCCAGCAATTAAAAAACTTAATCGTTATAATATTACTACTATAACTCCCATTCTTAAAATCGGTGAAATTTTAAATTTAGGACGTCCGTTAGTTCCCTTGAGAGCATACGTACCATCAGCAAGCCTGTTAGACTTAGCGAACAACATGAACTTCTCCTCACGACGCTTCCACTCACGGAGTGCCAACCAATACTGATACTCAGACCAGAGATATGAAGTCTTACCAGTCTCAGGATCCTTCAATGCGATAGCCAATACTGTAGAGTAAGCATCACCGGTGATATCGTAAGACAGACGCAACGTAGTAAGGCAGTTACGCATCTTAAACGGCGTCTGATAGTTGATGATATCAGCCTCATCGCTGTACTCTTCGTAAGCGCTACCTACACGGCTTACCTGACGACCAGGAAGCAAGTACTCAACAGGAATGTAAGAACCTGCGAAACCATCAGCTACATAGCACTCATATACCCAAGTAGAACCATCCTGATAAGGCATGCCGTTTACACGTACCTGGAAATTAATGTTGTCGAACGAAAGTATTGCACCCATTTATGTTCCATATAGGTCGTTAATCTATATGCGTTTTCGATGAAACTGCTTTATGTTTCCATAAAGATCTGACCATATCTTCATCTAATTTGATATAGATGTTCATTACTTCGAGGGACTTCCCTCTACACCGTGGATAGCGGTTGGTCGATGAACCTCCAGATTTTCTGAATCAATTTTAAATCCTGCCAACTTACCACGTTTTACATAACAGCCAGTATTTACATAACCGCCAAGGATTGCTCTTAAACTTTTTATTTTACAATTAAAAAATTCAGAACATTCTTTTTGACCATTAAATACATATTTTTCATTTGTAAACTTATTGTAAAACGTATAACGTTTGTTGATTTCAAATCTACCACTTTGTTTATTTCTTATATAATACTGATTCCCAAAACCAGTTCTATGATTATCTATAGAATAATGCGAATTGTATTTATTATTACACCATTCTAAATTATCAACAACATCGTTTTGAGTATTAAAATCTTTATGATTTACTTGTGGAAAATTATTAGGATTGTCTATAAATGCTTGTGCTACGAGTCTGCATATTCTTTTAGTATGTGCTTTTCCGTTTTTAAATAATCTAACCATCTTATAACCATCTAAAGTTAATTGCGGTTTTAAGAATATATTTTTATATAACGAATAAACTTTTCCATCATTTGTAATTTCATACAATCCTTCGTAGCCATTTATAGATTTAAAAATCTGTTTGGCTGCTGATTGCCCATTTTCAATATTATTCATATATCTATAATTTTAATTATTACGCTTTGGTATAAAATTCTTTAGGGGTTCCCAGCAATTCTATGAAAACGTTATAATTATTGCTAATTATAACCCCAATGCAAGTTTAGGTCCAAAATAGCGATCTTCCAGACCAAGGTAAATAGGAGTACCGTTAATACCCGGAGTTTCAGTCTCAACATCAGATATTTTCAGCTCTTTACCATTGTACTTAGCCCAACGAATATTGATAGCACGCTCCTCATCGATCATTACGCTCCACTCATATTCGCGATTGTCGATAATCATAGTTTTACCAAGACCGCCAGTAATCAGATCGATTGCGGTCGAAACGCCGTCATCCTTAGTACCGAATACCAATGACAGCAAACCTGCTACTTCATGAGGTCTTGTCAGAAGTGCATTTGAAAGCATATTCTCATCAACCAAATCAGAGAAACGACGTCCACGATAAAGTTGAAGATTATTTAAAAGTGTATTCATATTTTAATTTAAATTAAAATTATCAGTGATACCACATAGACGCAATGTCGGCAACTGAACGTTTCTTGTCATCTATATTATAAGTCGAATGATTTTTCTGAGAATGCCTTAGCATTTGCCTCAGTTTATTAGCGGCAGTTGTTTGACCATTTTTAGTAGCTTCACTAATCAATGCATCACCTTTCATTGTAAAGTAAGCAGATTCGATTAAATTATTAACCATATTTTTATTAAAATCTTTTTGGTACTATGTTTGACCAGTAGCGTCTACTTTAGTGATGTAGTCAAACAATAGTTTTTGGTCTTCTTTAGGAATATTGACACCACGAATGGTTTTAAGATTTGTAATTGTATTATTTAAGCTATTTACAAATTCCATAGCTTGTTGTTCTTGCTGCATACGATATTGTTCTTGAGCTTGCTGTTGCTGTTCGATTTGCTGCTGTTTATATATTTTAAGCCTTTCGATAGCATCAGATGCTTCATCCTCAAGTACACCAGCATCTTCATAGCGTTCAATTTTCCTATTAATTTGTTCTTCTGTATAACCAGATAACCTTAGATAATCCTTAACTGCCAATTTCTGATTATCTTCATCTTCTATATCGAGTTTTTCGTATTGTATATCTTGAGACATATTATTGTAGAAATCGTCAAAATTACCACCATTACGTACATATTCGTCAAGACGAGCTATACGCTCATCAGAATATTGTGGTTTTGAATTTTCTTCTACTACATCTTGTATATACTCAATTAAACCGTCTATAGAAGTTGGTTTTTCATCGTCGTCTACCTCCCAACCTAACTCTTCTGCGAAAGCGTCAAAGAAAGCTCCAACTTGGGTAGCCTCATTTGCATCTCCGTTCGGATCATCGTTCAGATCGTCTACGTCATTGCCATCGTTATTGTCGTTGATATCATCTGTAGATGCGGGCGGTTCATTACCTGTAGGAGGTAAGTTTACGTCATCTCCAAGCCCAGCTGCAGATTTATCATCGTTCTTTGGGGGTTCATTTCCATCCACTGGCGGTTCATTACCGTCAGGATTATCTATATTGTCATCACCTTGCACAATCGTAGTATCTGGATCATCAAGACCTAAATCGTCAAGATTTACGATACTCTCTCCGCCTTCAGGATTAGTCAAACCGAGACTATTGAAGGCGTTATCAAATGCAGTGCTATTTTTCTTTCTAGCCATAATATATTATAATTAATGTTTCCATTTTCTCGCGTTTAAAGCAAAGACCGCCATTTTCTTTTGCGCCGGCGTTCCGTGTTCCTTAAACCAACTCGCAGACTTTCCAGTCCGCTTCTTTAGCGCTGTAAATTTACCTCTATTCTTCTTTTTGATATGTATACCAGAATCCTTACCTTTATTATAGTTTACAGAATTATCTACTCCGAAAAATTCAGAAAACGCCGGAGATGAATATTTATAACTCTCTGCAAAATCAATCGCGTCATTTGGATTATTAAATTTAAAGCTTTGATTATGCACCATCCATTCAGGGAGTACTTCCCAAGGATTAGGAATGTACATCAGTTCTCCTCCAACATTCATTACAGAAGGAGTAGCATAATTACCGTAAGAACCAATAACAAGATTAGAACGATCGCCTTGTCCGAATGCTGGAATATATCTATCGTCTTCTCCAGTCATGCGTTTGGCTGTAGGATTTCCGAGCATAGATTGGCCGATTATGTAATCGTAATATCTATGATCATCTTTACCTTTATCGTATTCAAACGGATTTTCAGTATATATTTCTCCATCGCGATATATCGGATAATATCCAAGAAGTATATCATTATATATCGCCTATCCAAATGTAGGATGTCCTGGTTTCTTCAATATTCTTCCTGTTTTAGGATCTCTACTACCTAAATGATATGACTTATCTTCATCATTCCATTCGGGTTGTAAACCTGCTTTAAATGCTCCATACAAATCATAATCTGGAGTTTCATTTCGCAGATTACTCGGGAGTGATTGTCTCCACTAATTATAAGCAATAGTATTCTTTATAATAGAATCATCCTTTCCAGTATCAAATTCACCCAACTCATTTTTCTTACGTCTCTACAGACGAGCGGGACTTTTAAGAATTTGATCTTTTCCTCGAGCAAAAGAAGGCATATCAGTAGAAGCAGAGGGTTTACGAGCTTTATGAGGTTTTACTATCTTTTTCATAATCATTTCTCTCCTGCAACTTTATTCTTTAGAGCTGTGCGAGCTTTAACTCTTTCTCTTTGTAAAGCCGCGTCATCTTTCTATTTCTGTAACGCTGTTTCGTGCTTCATCTTCTCACGCTCCAAAGCAATTTTCTGTTCTTCAATGTTCTTCTTTTGTTCAGATTCATATCGCTTAGTATATGCGTCTTCACGTATCTTCATCTACTGAGTAGCATCCTTAGCCATTTCAGCAGGATCGGGTATACCATTCTGGTTAATATCCTTCTCTTCAGTACCACGATATGTACTAATCTCGGCTACAGCAATCTTAGTTGCATTATCCTGATCAATCTTATATCTCTCAAGATCCAACTCAGCTTCCTTAAGTGCAAGTTCTTGCTGTTTAGCTTGATTCTGCATTTCTTGTATTTGTATAGCCTGATCTTGTTGAGCTTGTTGCTGTTGTTGCATAACTTGCTCTTGTCTAGTTTGCATATCCTTAAGTTTCTGCTTGAGTATATTAAAGTTATCATTGGTTAATATCTCAGCAGCCTCAAGCAGTGATGCACCATTCTACATAGCAGGTTGTATGAGCTGTTGTAACTTCTGTATGTTTTCAAGATCTTTAGATGTGTCACTTACGAATACATCCATATCTTCATAATAGAAGTCCTTAGTAATATTCAAGAATGCACGTTCACCATTATCAAATACATACTGAAGTTTATTTTTACCAGTATCCTACCATGCACCTTTAGCTGTATTTAACAACATATTTAGTACATGTCTCTTACATTGATTGTGTACCCAAAATAGAGGCTCCGTTATATGTGATGATTGTACAACACTACGTTCCACATTACCTACTAACTCAGATGTACTAATAGCACCTTGACGTTGTTCAGTAATACCTGTAATAGTACCTGCGAGTTGTTCTATCTTATCCATCAATTGAATATACTCAGCTATCACATTACTCATTGTAAGATCGAGCGAAGTAATCTGATTGAATTGTGCAGGTTTACCACCTTCACGACCAGGTACATTCCAAGATTCATCATAAGGGTTAATAAAGTTAACACCTACAGAAGATAAGTAATGTAACCATCTGTCTACACTAATGCCCATAGATTTAGGTATCTGTGTAACATCCATATTGACTACCTTACCTTTATCCCTAGCTATAGCTAACTCTAACCTATACCATAATACTATATACATGTACTGCAACGGTTTAAGTATGCTTACCAGAGAACGTGGTTTACTATTTGTAGCGCTATATACAGCACCACAATATGGTAGCTTTTGACTATTTGGATTATCGAGACTTACGTGTTGATATTCTATAGGTTGCATGCCAAAATAAAGATCTTGACCACACCTATAACCTTCCCACACCTCAACTATCCAATCTGGTTCTACACTTATTTCTGTCCCTACTTTTTTGTAAGTCTCATCAACAATATCGACTTGGAGTTGGCCAGATTCATCCTATGTGGTAACATAGTATATTTTTTTGAAGGATTTCCAACAACAGTGCCATACGTTGACACAGTGGTTGCTTTTCTCATCATATAACGGATTATCGTAGAAATGGAATTGTATACCTTTAAAATTATCTACGGGGTTGTGTTCCCCAAGATTAGTTGCAGGTACAGCATTAACCATTTCCGTAAGTTTATTTAAATCTTTTTCGGTGAGTTTGTCATAATATCTATCATACACTTCCTGTATTGGCATACGCATACGCCTACAACACCAAGCTCCATCTTCGATAAATTCAAGATCTGGACTTTTGTCGAATGAGAAATACATCGGATTTACTCTTTCCATAAATGGTTCTGAGTTAAGTATTCCCACATAATATATTTCCCTACCTCCGATTAATCCATCTTTCCAACCTTTGATAAATTCGTTATCGATATTAAGCTTTTCTCGTAGATAAGTGAGTGTATGATACGCAGTGTTTTCTACTACGTCCTTATAGTCTTTATCCATATACTTAGCTATTTGTTCTGGTGGCATTATTTCACCATTAGCTAACTATTGTTGAAACTATTGTTGTTCTTCAGGACCCATTTGAGACATTATCTCAGCTTCTATATATTGTAGATATAGTTCTTTTTGTTTGTCCATTATATCAGACGCAGCTTCTTGAGAGGTACGAACGACCCTAAAATTTAAAGGTCGTTTAGTTTCTTCACCAATAAGCAAGTCAATTTTAGGTCTAATGATATTGAAGTCCTAAGGTGTAGCAGGAAATCCATCTTCAACTTTAAAGGGATTTGTAATTTTCTTAAAATCCTTTTCGTCAAAGATGCTATTGTATAAATTATAATAGGTCTATAACTCACCAAATGCACTATATGTCTGTCCCCCAGAAACAATATTGCCTTCACCTATTATAAAATTTACACAATCTTTTTGCCATTGTTCAGTCTTTTTCGATAGCGGTAGTTTTTGCTAGGGGAACCTCGAATGATACAAACTATCTTCTATCATATTTAAAATGTAAATATAGGTACATCATCTTCTTGAGGGGTTTCACTCCACCATTGACTGCCAAATAACGGCATATCAAATAATTGTACCTGTTTGTTTTCATCTTTATTGGCTTGTACTTTTACTTGGTACAGCTCTTCTCTAAATATCATAACCATGCATAATGCTATTACACGGTCTACATTTCGTTCACCATTATTCATTATTAATTCTTCTAACAATGGCTCGCTATATATTCTTTCGAGATTCGGATGCCCTGGTTCGTATTCTTCTCGTAGCCAGTCATTTATTTTTTCTTCGGCGAACAATCGAACCTATTTAGTCATATGACATCCTTTCTTACGATTCACTTTAGAATCTCTAAATATCTGTGCTATTACCTTATCAGGTTGATCTGCAAGTAAGTAGTCGCAGTGTTTGTTTACAAAATATTGATAGATACCAAGTTTCTCATTCTCGTATAAACAACGTGCATTGTAGAACGTGAGCAATTTACGTACATTCTCATAGTATTCATCTGCCGTATTAGGTCTACCTGAATATTCAGCTACTATTACATCAGTCCATGCTTCTCCAGCTTTAAATCGCTTAAATATGATTGTAGAGCCTAAAGAGTTAGTTCCGGATTCATTCTGATCGTAAGGGTCATTACCAGCTATATACAATCCGTATGGGGGATCTGTAACAGGGTACTCCCATATCACTATAGAACCTTCTGGTTTTTCTCCGTTCTTTAACGGATATGTTGTAATATCACCTGATTTCTTTTCTACAGCTTCTACACCACCATTACCATCCCATCGTAAGTCTACTACGTGTTTCATACTCTATAGTTTAGTATTAGTACGTAATCTACTTAATTGATTGAGTAATAACTTACGTGGAAATATATTACCACCTAATTCAAGCATTGCTTCTGCAGGAGTTAACGGACGTTCTGCAACATATCTATCAAGTAATTGTTGGTCTCCTTTACCTTCTTGTACTATCTTTCGTTGTTTCACGCATTCACGTATGGCTACATCACGTAGAGAGTTTCCATCCTTGTCCATGTATTTTTGATTTCCATCTTCGTCAAAACCCTCCATGTTAGCCCATTGTGGTACAAAGAATGCACATTTTGAGTTTTCGTCTACATCTTCGTCCCATATATTCGGGAATTCATATATGTTATAAGAACTCGGGTGATAGAATGCGTCTTTCAAACCATCGAATGCCGCGCCCTCAGTACCTCCTGTACCATACATAATTTGCATAGCACCGAATGTTGTACCATCATCTAACTCAAGAGACGCACGAGCAATAGACCACGCTTCTTGCAGATTCTCAAATTTACCTGCTTCCTCCCATAAGAATAACTTACCACGAGTACCACGGATACGTTCCGGATCGTTTTTAAGTGTAATTCCGATGATGCTTGACTAATAGCCCTATTCAGTTTCTTTACCAAACTCATCTTTCACTTTAAATCCAGATGTACGTTCCATAGCAGTAGACTTGAGCCTTTGTTTAGCCCATGCTGTATTCTTATCTACAAAATCCATGATCTACCAGGCCTTAGTTAAAAGACCGTCTCCGATTAAGAACTTCTACTCGGAAGCTATTGCAAAGTTTTTAGAACCTGGTATAAACTCATAATTACGTACAAGCATCGATGCACCTTTAAACGAATAACCCTTTTTACGAGCTTTCATTACTGCCATATGTTGACCAGCTAATTCCGCATCTTCTATTGCGTAAAAGTAGAATGCGTCATAATCCCAAAACGAAGGGAATCCAAATGAGCGCTCACGACGTTGTCTCTTTATGCCATATCTATCAATATAATCACTTACCTTTACGGTATATATTGGGGAATAATTTAAATAAAAATAATGGTAGCCTGTAATATATTCCCCATCTTCAGCAGTATACCCATTGAGACATCTTTCTGTCTCCTAGTCCCAATATTTTACATAATCAGATGTTCCTCGAGGAGCATCAGTATACGTACCATATTGTAAGAAGTGTAATGCTGCTTGTCTGAATTTGTCAGTATTATGAAATCTTTGTTTAAAGTCTACCATATCTATTAATCCTTTAAAGACTACTTCGGCATTTCGTAAAGACCGATGATACCACCGCCTTTTACTTTGCCTGAGTCTAATTGTTCCGCCTTGGCTTGTTTCATGGCTATATCTAACGATTTAACTATATTACCTACGTCTTTCAATATACGAGTAACTTTAATCGCTGTATCTATATCCATCTCGCCAGTAGAATACTCATTTAACGCCTAAATAAGGCCCTCTGCCGCGTTTCTTGAGGCTCCTAATAATCTTGTACTAGGAGTCTCCTAAAACTCGTTAAATCGCTTTATAAGCTCTTTTACGTCCGCGTCAGGTTCATAATTAGTACCAAATACATCTTGCGCTACTCTCTACGGTCTTTCGTTTTCCGGATATGCTTCATATGGACTGTTCCATTTGTATGTCCATATTACATATTCTAATTGTTTCTTAGCTAAATTCTTATCTTTAGCTTTATTTATAAAATCCCTAAATGGAGGTATTGCAAGATCTTCAGTACTAAATACTATTTTGCTTCCTTTTATATCAAACATATTAAGAAACATGTGAAATTATCGGAGCATAATATTCTCCACCATCATAAATAAGTAATAACTATACAGCATCTCCGGGTGCAATAGTTATATTATCTACATCGTTTGTAGATCCGTTGCGCAATTTAGGATAATCAGATGGAGTACCACTAATTCCACCTCTACCGGTTAATGTGATATTGCTAATACTAATCAAAGATATTAATGTCAATGGCGCAATAAATGTATCTGAAGAACTTAATCCCAATGCCTGTCTTACTTCAGACAAACGTGGTAAACATGTTACACCGGTTGTTCCAGCTGCACTCTTATACAAAACTTGTACACACCCGTCAGAATAATTAATAGTTGTAGCCAAGTTGGATGTTCCTGGAGTATGTCTATAATATTTATACCCTACTATAGAGCCATTTAATGCACAATTTCCAGTTCCTTTGATTGCAAAATTATTTACAGTAGATCCCTTTGCTTCAAGATATAATGCCACGTTTGAACGAACGTTTGCAAGCTCATTGCTATTATTTTCAAATCTACCAGTAACGTTCATTGTTCCAGAACTTACCGGCCATACATTCTATCCTATACCAACAAACGTCTTTACAGTATCGTTACGTAAAATTATTCCAGCATTGTTATTAAAACCTTCGTTAGTGAGATCATTTCCTGAAATCTTAAATCCTGCTATTTTACCACCTACAACTTCTACATTACTAATTTTAGCAGTATTGTCTTCTACCCATAATACATTATTACTGCTTCCATCTTGTATAGTAACTTGGTCGGCATATATCTTTACAGAACCTTCTCCTTCTTCGCTACTGGTAATATCTATACCAGCTACACGCAATCCTTCATAAACAGCAGAAAGCGTCAATCCTCCTGGTGATTGTTCTATTTCACTTAATCTGTCATCAAGACCGCTTACTGTAGAATTTATTCCGTTTACAGTTATTTGTATTTGAGAATAATCGTTTTCCAAACCTTCTACTCTTGCTGTAATAGACGATGCATCTTGTTTTATTTGAGAATAACCTTGTTCAAGATTTACAAATCTACTTACCCAATGATCCGCAGTTACTTCCCAGAACGAGCTAGCCCCAACGATATTGAGGTTTATTGGTACAGAAATAGTTTGATTTTCAGTTTTTTCAGGTAAGAGTATATTGATCGCTAACTATAAAGATGTATGTGGCCAATATAATGTACCATTGTCATGTACTAAATCTGTCGGTATCTATTCCTTAGTATAACCTATATTATCATCGAAAGATATGGTAAAACTAGCTGTTCCAGATCCAATAGTGCCGACTATCTCTGGGGTTATTGAAGACAATACCTCTTTTCCGCCAACTAAAACTCCGGCAATTCTAACTTTATCGGTATGCTCGTCTACATAAGCTACTGCGTCAGTCACGAATTCCCCGTTTTTAAATACCGAAATACTTACCTTGATATCGGCTAAACTAAATGATTGTATGCGCCCTTCTGAATCAAACTGTGTAGTATAATCTTCAATTACAGACGACGGAATGGCGTATGCTGTGTATCCATAACCGAGGTCTGTAGATTCTCCGGGAGGGCCTTGCGGACCTTGGGGTCCTGGGTCGCCAGTCTCACCTTTATCGCCTTTATCACCTTTTTCTACTTGTAGCATCCAGTACGTAGTATTCCCGGGAGCTATACCTTGCGTAGTACCTTCTTGATATACATTTAAATAAAGACTACCTTGGTAGCTTACACGATCCCAATAATTATAGACAGTACTCGGATTATATTCACCTCTGTCTACACATACTGGGTTATAACTATCACCACTAATTAGTCTAAACAAATTAGTCCTAAAAGCTACCTGTCCGGGACTAATTATACTGTTTAATACAGCGTCATTTAAATCATACGATATGACTCTACTGTACATTTTGATAGATGGAGAGTCTTCATCGGTAGCACTAATGATAATGATATTTTGGCGATTTGTCTGTTCGTCGTCGCTATTACCAAATTGTACTATTACGTCTCCGGCTTCTGGTTCGTCAGATCCTGATGCGCAATTAGTTTTATCGAGTACAATGTAGTTTTTGTTTCCGTCTTCTCCTACTTCAATTACTTGTCTCCAATAAAACTTATTAGATACTCCTTCGTATACGCCGTCTTTAATATCAAATGTTTCACAACGAACAAGATCGTTTACTTGAAATGTATTTGTAGTGGCTGTCGTACCATCATCTGACTTCAAATAACATTTCCAACTTGTACCCTAATCTTCAACAGATTCAATTGTATCGCCTGCTGCAGATAGTACAATATTTCCATTTACATAAGATAATTTACGTATTTCAAGTTGTTCAAATATTGCTTTATTACGTACAAGGAGATTATCGATTTCTAAATGAGAATAAGTGTCTTTCTTATCATGAGCTTCGTTACCAAGATAAAATCCAGTTCCGTCGATTCCAGATAAGAAATTTTCACTTAATAATTTAGGAACAGTAATACTATGAGTAGTTTCGTCATCCGTGTCTTTACGTAAATAACGTTTGTCCAATGTCGCCATATCTCCGGGAGTGAGACCCCCTTCGCCGCCACCACCAGTTGACGCTACGGATATAGTACCATCATCGGTAACATCTATACCAGACCCGATCTTAACACCGCCAAGTCTAGTACCAGTAGCTACAGCTAATTCGTAACTACTACTACCTTCTTCAATGTTGGTTATTCTGTCTCCAAGATTTATAATATTCTGTTCGATATTTTGTATCGTTTCTTCGAGATTGGTTATATCTGAAGTATTTTCTTCAATCAATTGGCGTAATTGTTCTATTGTTATTCCGTATTGATTGACGAGTCTGGTTAATTCATCAATCTGATCTTGTATATCAGACAAATCGGGGTTATCACCAGAACTGCCCCCTGATCCAGCTAATTCCTTAATTAATAATTTTACCTCTTCTTCGGTAGTATAATAATAAGGAATTTCAGATAAAAAATTTAAATCGTTTTCAAGCTATGACACTTTAGTAGGAATATCATTTTTATCGGCCTTGTTATCGAGCTCTATTTGCAAATTGCCGATAGTGGTACCATCTTCAGAATCTGACGAATTTAACTTTATACTGTCTAATTTCTATCTATCTTCTTCTGAAAGATGTATGTCATCATCATTGATGTGCTGGTATAATTTAGCACCAACAGAACCTATTTGAACGTCATAGCTATCGTAAATTAAATGATCATTCATAGCTATTAATTTTATATACATGTATAAACACAATAAGGGGGCAACCAACTGGTTACTCCCTTATTTATACCCCCAGTTCCGGCTTAAGGGGTATCTCAGCCATTATTTTCAGGCCGCCGCTTGAGCATTTGAGGATTGATCAGCCACAGGCTCTTCAACTGAAGACTCCTGCGAAGCTTCGTTTGGCAGATCTATAGCCTTCTCCGCGCTATCCATATTTTCTGTCTGTGACCCGTTAGGGTTTGTATTTTCTGTTACATTTGTAGAGCCGAATCCTTTAACACTACGCTCAGTCTCACTAAGCTCTTCAGCCTCTACAAATTCAGCTTCAGGAAGTTTCATTATTACAAGTTGAGCAAATCTTTCACCTTCCTTATACAATGCGGGAATTACATCTGTTGTGTTACGCATTACCATCATTACTTCTCCACGATAATCAGCGTCGATTACACCTACACAATTACTCGGTATAAGTGATGTCTGATATACCGAACTACGAGGGAAAAGCAAACCTACATAACCTTCAGGAATCTCTACTGCAATGCCAGAATGATATACAAGCATTACCTGATTACAAGCATTCCTAACTGTAGTAATTGCTGCACATGTCAAATCGAAACCAGCATCTGTAGCATACGATTTAGAAGGTACTACTGCCTTCTCTGTTAATTTCTTAAATTTAATTTCCATAATTATTTCTTATAACTTCCTATTTTTAAATATTTCCACCATGCAAAATGTTTCCTGTTCTTTAAGTATTCCAGATCATTTTGATGGGAGTATGCTTCTTCTTCAAACGATACATCATGATAATCTTCATTTTGAGTCTTTCCTTTCCCGAAAATATGTATCAATAAATATTCTATGATGTACCATAAGTAAAACGGTATCCAGAGCATTTCTTTCATCTGGGCCGAATGTATTTTCTCGTGATTGATATCTATTTCTGTAACAGGATGCTTGGCATCTGATCTTACAAAAAGTATTAAACCGAGAAAGTTAAATATTTTATAACCTTTAAAAGGTATCAATTTGTTTTTCCAGATTATCATAGTGTATCAAAAATTACATAAACATCATTGCTATACCAGAAGCTAACATTGCACCTACACCACCATGATTAAATATATGATAGTAAAGTTTATTATTTGCTATGTCTTTCTTCTGAACTTTAATGTCTTCACACGAATCTGGATCTATTTCCCATTTCAATTTAGGAGCCATTATCGTTGACATTGTCCAACAGAGTGCTCCAAATATAAATATAAATTCCATAATCGTTAATGTTTAATTAGTAGTCCCCGATGAAGCGGTTAAGCTTAAACCGGGGTGATCTACCTCAAGCGGGTCTTCTCTCGCTGCCGACCTCTTATTCCTGCAGAGTGATTACGTTATTGACTCAAGATAGATCTATATAATTCAAATTACATTATTTCTTATTTCCGCATTCACAAAGACTAAAAAGATAGGAGTATTTATTTATGTTAAAAATAAATGTCTCACACTCTGATTTAAGACCTGCGTATAATGGTTCATCTGGTATTGTCTGATAGAATTTAAGTGTTTCATCTAATACGTTACAAATAAACTCCATCGGGCAAGTAATTGTACCAGGATCACCTTTAACGTCATTAGGCCCGAGATGTGTACAAAGTACTCCCATTATTCCTTCTGCGACTGTATCTTGATAGTCTGACAGAATTTTAAGGAACTCATCAAGTCTTACGTGAATGTTATTCTTTTCGGCTGCCCAGTGTAAATTCTTACATTTGGTTTTCCAGCCTTCTAATTGATTTATAAATTGTACAAACTACGGTAATGTATTAGACGTAGACTGAGTAGTCTACTTAGGCTATATTTTAGCTATAGCATTGCCTTTCATTGTACGTTTTTCTATTTTTGGCATCAATTGTATACTCATGATTTTATATTTTAAGTTAACTTTTGGTTCACAGGGGAGAGTCGAACTCCCAACACCTCTAAGGTGAACAACCGTATTCGACTGTGAACTCATATTAAAAATGATATTTACACTATTTTAGAGTTTTTTGTACCCCCACTAGGGTTTAAACTGCATCGAAATATCTATGAATATAATTGTAATATGTCTTTTTACATATACCTAATTGCTTAATTCTATCTTTTACAGAATTGTACGAATTATAAATATTCATAAATGTAGTTTTATCTATTTTGGTCTCAAATCTTCCGTTATGTAAAACCTTTTTATTTTCGTAATCGGATACTAATTTTCTAAGATCTTCTTCAGTTCTCGCAGACATGTATCGTTTTCTTATCAATCTTCCATGTTTTCTTAACTGATTTCTCGGAATATTTAGATATTTTTCTGCATAGACAGAAGATATAAACAAATGGTACAATCTGGTTTCTACATCATATACCCAAATTTTATTTCTTCCGTCGTTTGCTATTTCTTTTGAATTGTTGGATACATGAAGTTTTTGTTCATCTGTCATTTTATACCCTAATATTCCACCATCTCCGCCTAATGTTTGATTGTATCCAGAATTATAGGTGTCGTACTCAGAAATATATTTAAACTCTAATTTATCGAGTTCTTTTTTAGCATTTGCAAAATCCTTAGTTTCGAGTATGCTGAGTATTTCAAAACTAAAATTATCAAGACCGTATTTAAGTATAGCCCTATATAAAGGATTATCAAAACGTTTGTGACAATATCTTTCACAATGTTTAATTAATCTTTTACGTAAATTTATACTTTGTCCTATATATTTCTTTCCATTAACATCGTTTGTAATTAGATATATTCCAGGAAATTCAGATATAGTTTTAATATTTTCTTTATTTAACTTCATGTTCTAATAATTTGTTAGGGCGGCCCGACTCGAACGGGCAATCCGGGGGTTAGGGCCCCGTCCGTTACCAATTACGATCACACCCCAATAACACGTGGGTTAACCCTCCCACGTAGGGGACTTCTCTTATCGAGAAGATTTCTTAAAGAGTCGGCGCCACAATCTCTTGAAGAAATTGGGTTTCTTTTCCTCCACCTTCTCTACAGTGTACGTAAGAGTACATGTAGCACAAGGCTCGTCTGCCTGAATAGAAGCTTCTTGCTCCTCTACGTAATCCAAGAACTCCTTTACTGCAATATCTGCAATAATCTGACGTTCTGTTGTAGTCAGGCGGTTATTAAACTTAGCTTTAGCAAATGCCTCATATACACTTTTGGCATCAGTAGCATTTGTCAAATCTACTGTCAGTATTAAATCGTTATTCTTCTTCATGATAATTATTATATTAAAAACTTGGACATGCAGCATCGCAACATTCAGTAATACTAGCGTTTTGGTTATTTTGCTGATTCTCATACTCCTTCAACTTAGCGAAATATTCAGAAAGTTGTTCACTCTTAATAACAAATCTATAAAATCTGTTTTTAGGATCAATATTCCAATCTCTAAATGTAAGAAGTATATCTCCCGGTTTCAAATGAAGTATCTCTTTAGTATTATCGCGTCCACCAGGTATCAGATCTAGCGGTTCGTCTACCATGCGTATGTAATCTACCGATTTATCTGTAGTTTTAACTTCTGTGGTACTGAAATCTTCATTCAGTTTCATTATTGCCCCGTCATTAAAGAACGCTGGATGTTCTAAATTAATTGCCATCTTGCTGTATATTTTAATTGTTTATTCTCTTTATACCTCGTCTTCAACTTGAACTTGAATAGTTCGTTAATTAGTATATCTCGAATATCCGTAGGATCTTTCATTCTTTCAGCTATTTGCTGAAACTGGAACATCACTACTTTATGAACCACATCTGGGTCTTCGTTTAATTGTTTTGCTACTAATCTACAAATCTAATCTAAGTTTCTCATTTTTCGACGGCTACTATGTCGTACATGCTAACTAATTGTGAATCCTTGAACAAGTCGAAATATTTACCGTAGTTATACACGATAATGTCGCCAACCTCTATTTCAGGCATCGATCCTTTGTATTTCTCGTCATTCATTTGCATTATGTACTATGCCGGAAGCTTAAGTACTACTCCTTCTGAGTATGAGGAATCAACTTCTTTTGTTTCTTCCGCAGTATCATAATCTACAGCATCTACTCCATTTTTATCTTTTCCTGTTTGTGCATCAGATTTTACTGGTACAACAAACGTTTTCTTAATTTTTTTCTTCGGTAAAGGTTTAACTAAGAACTCTTTAGCGAACTCGTATTTAATACCTTTTTCGATACTTTTAGCAAGTTTCTTTGTATCCTCAAGGTTCAGATCTGTAAGACCTTCCACGACCTCTACAGGAATACCGTTCTTAGGATTTACCGGAAAATCTGCATTCGCCATAATTATCGTTTAAGTGTGAGTAAATGATTCAATACTTTAATCATGTTAGTCAAGACTGTCTCTGCCTCAACTTTTACACAAGCAGGCTGATCTTTGTAGTTTTCATCGAGATTTCCAAGATCCCTCATATATGTGTCGAGAAGCGTTTTCATCTCATTAAAAACATTTACATGATCTTCCTTCTTCTTAGGCTCTTCCAAGAGAGTAAGATAACCATTGTCGATCAACTTTTGTGCATAGTTTGCGGAAATAACGTTCTTGTAAGAACTCTTCGCACTATACTTAGAACCAGTACGTGCATCCAAGTAAGAATCGTCACGATTTACTTCGCAAACATATCCATTTTCTTCATCAGAGAATTGGTAGATGTCACCAACTTCCATCTGATTGAAATTTTTAATAACTTTTAATTTGTTCATATTT
>OHMX01000485.1_pt1 | contig 18525 bp, 10 predicted proteins | sample 1569471 | NCBI WGS metagenome assembly OHMX01 (sample SAMEA3879547, study PRJEB24766) | human gut metagenome | biome: human-associated habitat; feature: feces | place: USA | collected 1985/1987
AGAGCTCCCTGTTGCGCTCCTTGCGCCGGCAATGACTTTTACCTCAACGCCTGTGGGGATGAAGACAAGGGATGCGCCCTCTGGAATGCCGACCATCTCGAAGGTGAAGTTGGCTTTACGTGAACGAGTTGCCTCTTCAGTGGTATCGACATCGTCTTCGATTGTCCCATCTAGGAGAATCTCTTGTTCACTTTCGTCGAGGTTGCTGTTTATTGTCTGGAAGCCGTCGTTGACTCTGTCGACACTATTGATAGCATTGAGGATGGCTTGGCCTCGGTATTCGCTGAAGGTTTGGAAATCATCATTCAGGGCAGCCTGGTATGCCTCATCTTCAATGAAATGAGAACTCAAGTGCTCTGGAAGACTGGGATTCGATTCGGCATAACCTGCCAAATACTTGGACGGGTACTTGTTCGATATCTCAAGGTTGAGGTGCTTGGAGATAAACGCGAAGTTCAGGAGGGAATTGATCTCTTCCGTCTTGATGCCCAGTTTGCTGGCAAGAGAGTTGGGGAAGAAGTGGTGATTCTCCTTGGAATTCTGCCTGGAAGCGTTCGTTTTGTCGAGTGTAACCAGGTCTCCATTATTGAAGTCTCGCGGTTTCTGAAGGGCCATCAAGCAAAGGACGCCGTTCTTGATGACGGAACGGTGGACCATCCGGATTTTCTTGAGGTCATCCAGCATGAGCTTGACGGTGAATACGCGCGTTAAGGAGGGATCCTGCACCAGTTGTTCAATCCAGCGAGCATCGTTGTCCATCTTAGTCAGCGTTGAGCTGGAATACCGGTTGGAGAACGTTAGTGTCCAGAACCAGTCGGTAAGAGCCTGCTTGTGCTCAGGAAGAACCGTTGACTCTCCGGTGATGAAGAAATAATACTGGAGGACAGGTATAATGTTCTGATAGCGGATTATCTCAACACCTTGCACGCCCCATTGGTTCTTTAGGAAGTCAATGGCCAAACGGATGCATTCCGTAGTACGTTTCCATGCATTCTTGCAGTCCTCATTCTTCAACGCGAGTTGGTGTGTCTTAACACAGTCGTTGGAGATGTTCAAAGCCAGAGATTGAGTAAATATCTCATTGTCAATTTTCCCCCACAGTTTGATCGCCGGCTCGTCATTGAACTCAGTGATACAATCGCAGAGGTCGAAATCTTTGGACCAGACAGATGCGTGGACCAAGTCAAATAGCGACAAGCGTTTGCCGCCCAGGTTGATACGCTCGAAAATGGTAACGACCTCATCAAGCGTCATATACTTGGACTTGATGATGCTGACCGGATAGCTATTGAGAACCTCGTTGCAGCCCATCAGCGTTTCTGCATACTCTGTGTTCTCAGAGCGGGAATACTCGACAAGCAAACGATGGAATTCGGTAGGCTGAAAGATTTTCCATGCCGGAATATTGTTCGGCTCCGTTTTGAGCGTAGGAATCTTGAAAACCTTCTTATCCAGATTGAAACAAATATTGCCGTAATCCACACCACCCAGTTTCTTCCCCGTCAATGCCACATACAGGGAGGTGATTCGCTGCTGGCCGTCCAGGATGAAAGTGAACTTATTAGCCGCCGGTTTGGCAGGGAATCCAAACTCGGTAATATCTCGGCAGAATCCCTCCATTTCGGTATCTGCTTCCCAAAGGAAGAAGGACCCGACAGGGAACTCGTGGTAGATACTATTGAGCAGCTTCACAATCTTTGCCCTCTCCCAAACATATGAGCGCTGGAAGCGGGGGATTCGCATATTCCCTTGCTCCAGTTCGTGAAAAACCAGGTTGAGGTTCCAGTTGTTAATAATTTCTATGTGGTTCAGATCCTGCTTGGTATTATTTCTTAGTGTATTTTCCATCGAAGTAGTTCAGCACATTTGTGCTGTAATAGAATGTCTTCGCTGATTTAGGGTTGCCAAAATAAAGGTTACGAGAAACGCTTAGTTTGGTATTGGCCTTGATTTCAGACATGTAAAAATTGAATATTTTATCTTGCTTGAAATCTGTGTACCTTGCTCTACAACGCTCCGCCACTTCTTTATATGACCAGGGGAACTTTTTGTGTATCTGCTCTTCCGTCAAAGCCACGGCTGTCCCATCCGAATCGTATTTTACGCCGATAGCGTCAAAAGAATTACCTTTTTTGAACTCAACATCAATGGATATTGCGATATCGAAATCATGATCATCTTCTTGGCCGGACTCTAATAAACGTTTGACGAATGAGATGTAATTCTCATTGTCTTCCGTGACAACAGAATCCACAGTAATCTTTTTATCAATGTAGGCAAGCGGCATTAGATAAAGATTATACCGGGAGATATCAATGCTAAGTTTCCAAAGCTTTATGGCAGATATGTAGTTCTTTACACATGCAAAACCCAACTCCTGAATTTGCTTTGATAGGGGAGTTAAGCTAACGAAATGAACAGCGTTGTCTCTTAATTCAATGATAGACTCAATATTGTTCTTCAGGTTTGTCGGCAATACTTTTTTCTCGTCCAGGATTTTGATGCATTCAAAGATGGAGATAGACATAGGATTGCCACAGCGATTCAGTTTGGGCTTCTTTTTCTTTTGTGAAGCAGAGCCATCTTTCTTTGTTACGGACTCTAGAATATAGAGAGCTCGCATGTTATACCGGTTCTCCCTAAGAATGTATGCCTTCAAGAGCAACTCCCATGCATTAACAGCAAGTACTGCAAATGTTTCTTCTCTGTAATTGAAATTCGGCTTATTGTAGATTTCAATCGCAGAAAGCATGCTGTCTATGGACTTGTCCAAGAGAGCGCGGTATGTCTTATTAACTTTCATCGGCTATACCATAGCCCGGGCCTGTTGGAAGACACGGGAGTTGACGAAGTTGCGGAATGTCTCGTTGTCGAGATAGTTGCGGGCGAATTCAGTGTGCTCGGCCATCATGTTGATGACGATTTTGAAGAGGTCTTCATTGCACTGAATCTGGGCGGTGTCGCTGTCGGAATTGTGGACGGCGTTGACGAGGGCTTCAAGCAATGCAAGGAGATCAGGGAGCTGCTGGATCTGGGCACGGACTGTGTCGGCGTGCTCCCACTCGATGCCACCGTGGAGGGTGTTGAAATCTTCGACGATGTTGGAGAGGACATCCAGCTCGGGTTCTTTCTTACCTCCCTTGGTGCCCACGGGGATGGGGGCAATCTCGGAGTCTTTGTCGGTGAGCGAGATGTTGACCTCTTCCTGTTCGACGATGCGGTATTTGTTAAAGTCGATGGCTTCGATGAGGCCTTCGGTCCAGTCGTCGATGGCCAGCTTAGGCAGCTTGGCGCCCAGGTAGTAGTAGAAGTGGTAGAGTTTCTCCCATTCTACACTGCTGAAGGGCATCACGGCCGCCAAAAAGGGGTAGGTGCGAATATAGCTCTTGATGGCGTTCTTGCACTTGATCTGCTTGTCTTCTGTAAGTTCCGATTTGAAGCGTTCTACGCAGCGATTGATAATGGGGTCAAGTTCTTCACGGGAAACCGAGCTCCAGTAGAGTTTGTTGAACTCCAGGACATCTTCCTCAGTGGGAAGGGAGGACTTCCCGCAGATTGGGCATATTCGCTCTTTGATCTCCATCGATTTTTGCATTTTTCTCCGATATTTTGTTTCGTGGCTCGTTCGGGGGAGCAGGAATGGCAGAATCGGAGGATCTACCGGGAATTGCTGTAAAAGTTTGTAAAATCCTACACAACTCGCAAAATTACAATCGCGCTTGTACCACGGATGGTCCAAATGTGGTACAAAAATAAACAAAAAATCGACAAACAACAAAAAGGTGAAAAAATTACAGCGACTTGGTTAAATCGCTGTAAATCAAAGAATTATGTTTGTAGAATTTTGCGCGGTTTAGGGCGCTGGGAGGGGCGTCATTTCCCTATGCAGAACCTCGAAAATATAGATCCGAGCACTTCCTCCGGACAGATTTCCCCGGTGATCGAGCCGAGGGAGGCGAGGGCGGCGCGGAGATCTTCTGCAAGAAGGTCTCCGGGAAGGGCGTCAAGCCCTGAACGTAGCGACGCCGCGGCGTCCCGCAGTGCGGCGGCATGGCGCGCGTTGGTGACGAGAACCCCGTCGGCAGTCACATTGCCGACCAGAGAGACGAGCACTTTCCGCAGATCTTCAAGGCCAATTCCGTATTTTGCGGAAATGCTCAGTACTGTTGGATTATTCTTTTGATAATCAGCCGATAAAACATTTATGTTAGCATAACTAACATTTTTGTTACACGCTAAAATGACATCATTCGAGTCCAGATGGTCCGAAAACCTCCCAGTTGAAACCACATCCTCTGAGATTCGGCCCTTCGGAATCCCACCGTCCGAGAGCTTATCATTTAAAACCCCTTCGCCTGGGACTCCACGATCAGAAATTCCACCAGATGAAATCTCATCGAAGAAAGCAACAGCAGGGAAGCGCCCGCGCAAAAAAGCCTTCAACTCCATTGACCGGCCAACCGAGCCGGACGCCGACACAGCATATTGCGGGTTAGAAGGTACTTGCCCGCTAAGAATTTGTCCACATGACGGAGCTCGTCTGTCAGTAGGAGAGTCCGGCGCGGCCTGCCGCGAGTTCACAGGAACTTGCCCACAAGAAGGAACTCGTCTGTCAGCAAGAGAATCCGGCTCAGCTTGTTGCGAATCAGAAGGGACTTGCCCGCTTTGAAGAGTTTGCCCACATGAAGGAGCCTGTCTGCTTCGAGGCGAAACCGTGTCTTCCCGGTCGGCCGCTGCGCTTTCCGTCTTGTCGCACTTGTTGAGCAGCAGCACGAGTTTCTGTCGCGACAAATCTACCGCCGAAGCAATCTTCTCGATCTGGGCGGCGATGCCGTCCGGCAGGAGGGGTGTGTCCCAGGCACAGTCTGTCATAGCGGAAACTTCCGGGGCAAGCGACGCGGCGGCATCTACGACTCCGAGCACTATCTCGGCCTGGGCTGCCTTGCTGAGGGCGCGGTCGATGCCCATGCGCTCTACTTCGTCCCTGGTCTCCCGTATGCCGGCGGTATCTATGAAGCGCAGCAGGACGCCGCCCACTACGCAGGTCTCCTCGATCGTATCTCGCGTTGTACCGGGGATGTCCGAGACAAGTGCCCTGTCGTCCCGCAGCAGGGCGTTCAGCAGCGTACTCTTGCCGCTGTTGGGAGCGCCCACGATCGCCACGGGGACGCCGTTGCGTATGGCATTGCCCGCCTTGAACGAGTCGGCAAGCGTGGTGCAGCGCCCGATCACATCGTCCAGCAGCGATGCGAGCCTGTCCCTGTCGGCAAATTCTACCTCTTCTTCGCTGAAGTCGAGTTCCAGTTCCACGAGCGTGGTCAGCTTCAGCAGCTCCGCGCGTATCTTCCCGAGTTCTGCGGAATATCCTCCGCGAAGCTGGTTGAGGGCCACCCGGTGCTGCGCCTCCGAGCCCGATGCGATGAGGTCGGCCACGGCCTCGGCCTGTGCAAGGTCCATCTTCCCGTTGGTAAACGCCCTGCGGGTGAACTCTCCGGGTTCGGCCAGCCTGCAGCCGGCCTCGCAGAGCAGCCCGAGTATGCGGCTCACTATGAAAGGGGAGGCGTGGCAGCAAATCTCCGCGGAATCTTCGCCCGTATAGGAATGCGGGGCGCGGTAGATGCCCACCACGACTTCGTCGACGCCGGGGATGTCCCCGTGCTTGAGAGTATATCCGCGCGAATCGGCGGCACTTCCCTTGTCGAAGCGCACGACCCTGTCGACGGCGCAAAGGCTGTCGGCACCGCTTACCCTTATCATGCTGACCGCCCCGGAGCCGACCGCAGTCGCGGGAGCACAGATAGTGTCTGCCGGATTATACATAAGACCGTATGCTTCGTCCCGTCAAGGCGATAGAACCGTTAAAGCCGTTAGAAGCGGAAGCTGACATAGCAGCGCACGGCCTGCGTAGCATAGCCGACCTTCATGCTCTCGCCTCCGTTGAACAGGCTCATGATGCTCGAGTAGCTGCCGTAGCCGCTGCGTCCCTCGACGCCGAGGCCGATCCACTTCCAGGTCACTTCTCCGCCGTAGGTGAAGAACGGCGTGAAACCATGATATGCATCGACATCCATAAGGAAGGCCGAGTATGACGGCACGAACCTGAAATAGGCCGTCACCATGAGGTCGCCAACAGGGTTCACCGATACCGCAGGGCCGAGGAACATGCCTATGTCGAGGTGGTGGCGTCCCGAAATCCCGATTCCGATATCTTCCGAGAGCGACGAATCCATATTGTAGTCTCCCTCCGCGGGCAGATACTGGGCATAGTTGATATCGGCGCCGAGATCGATCGAGAACTTTATCATGCCCGCGATCGGCGACTTGTGGAGATAGATGCTGCGCCCCGAAACGAGGGCCACGCCGAATTTTCCGTTGATCTCGTTCCCGAAGTCCGGCGAGAGAGTCTGCATGGAATATGCTATGTTCCTGACCTTCTTCCTGTCCCATACGCCCTTGGCGGCCCTGCGGGACTTCTTCTTGTCCGCCTTCGCCGGGTCGTCGTCTCCGGCCATGAGGGAATCGGCTACAGCCGGGGAAGTTTCCGCTCCGAGGGTATCCGCAGCCTCCGTGCCGTACTGCACGGGCGCATCAAGCGCAAGGCTGTCGGAAAGGAGTAGGCCTGTGCCGTTGCCGGAAGTGACGTCTGAAGCCGGAGCAGCGGCGAACGCATGAGCCGAGGCAAGGAGCGCTGCCGCAATAGTAAGAAAATGTCTCATGGCTCTACTCATCGGTTTTACGGAAAGTTGTGAGTTCGTAATAGTCTTCGGAACTGTATTCGTCCTGCCCCTTGTCGTCAAGCTCGAGTGTCATGACGGACTCGTCGATCGAGACTATGGTCATATATCCGGCATAGTCGCCGCTGAACACCATTCCGCCGAGCTGCTCGCCGTTGAAAGTATAGCCGAAGCTCACCGGCAGGGTCATGCCGTCCGTTTCGCCCAACTCCAGTATCGTGACCATGTTGTTGCGGTCGAGGCGCATCTTCACATATCTCGGATGCGAGGGGCCGGTGATGTCCTCGTTGAAATCCTCTCTGTGCACCGTCTCGCCCGTCTGGAGGTCGGTAGAGTAGTCATGCCCCTCGGTATGCACCGATTCCCAGGTTCCCTGGAGCAGTTCGTAAGTTCTCTCGGCCTCAGGACTGACTTTCCTGCTGCACGACGCGACGGCTGCGATGCAAGCGGTAGCCGCCAGGAAAAGATAAAATAATTTCTTCATCGTCAGGATAATTTTGCCTGTCCTAATAAGCGCATTGTAGGACATCGGGGACAAAGATAGGAATTACCCGGGCCCCAAACAAGCGCGGAGCAGCGAAATCGGCACGGAAATCAACAGCTGCCTTATCAGAAAGCATCCCAGTTCGGGGGCTTCGACAAGAAATTCAAAGCAGAAAATTTTTAAATATAGTAAATAAAATCATAAACCAGCACCACGATTCGCATAAAATATTCTCAAAAATAGAAATTGTTAAAATTGTTGATAAAATTCAGGAGAAAAGTGCACCATATTTTAAAATTTTCACTAACATTGTTTCGACAAATAACCACAACCACTGCTTGTAAGCACCAATTTTAACCAACCACCGCGGGAGTTAATGAATATTTTTAATATCCACTGACCCCCAAATGGAGTGGATTCGGCAAGACTTTCCACACTAAACCATATAGTTAATATGAAAAAACATCTGACAAGGAGTCTTTTGTGCCTGACGGCCATGCTGCTCTCGCTCGCGAGTGCCGCTTCCGCCTTCGCACAGACTCGCACCATCAGCGGCAAGGTCGTTGATGAGCAAGGACTTCCCGTAATCGGAGCCTCGGTGATGCTCGAGAATGACAACACTACCGGTACGGTTACGGACATGGACGGTGCCTACACCCTCGATATTCCCGGGGGACAGGGCCTGACCCTCAGCTACTCCTGTATCGGCTATGTGACACAGACCGTAGCCGTAGGCAACCGGGCCACGATCGACGTCATCCTCGCAGAGGATAACGAATTCCTCGAGGGAACCGTCGTAATCGGCTACGGCGTACAGAGGAAGAGCGATGTCACGGGAGCGATCGCATCGGTAGGTTCCGACGACATCGCGAACCGCTCGGTTTCCAATGTCGCCGAAGCCCTCCAGGGAAAGGCTGCGGGCGTGCAGATACTCAATTCATCAGGAGCACCCGGTTCGACGCCGACAATCCAGATCCGCGGCTATTCATCGAACTCCAAGACCGCTCCGCTCATAATCGTCGACGGCCTCAAGGTCGATTCTATCGACTACCTCGACCCCGACAACATCGAGTCCATGGAGATCCTCAAGGATGCCGCCTCTGCCGCAATCTACGGTGCACAGGCAGGTAACGGCGTAGTGCTCGTGACGACAAAGTCTGGCGCGAGGAGCCACGACGGCGAGGGCAGCGTGTTCTACAACACACAGTTCTCCCTGAGCTCCCTTTCGCGCAAGCTCGACATCATGAACGCGCAGGAGTACATCGACTTCGGCCTTGCGCAGGGCTTCCTCAATCAGAATCTGCTCGACACCTACTATGACGGACATACCGATGTCAACTGGGGAGAGGAAGTGTTCGTACCTACCTGGAGCCAGCGTCACACCGTAGGCTTCCAGGGTGGAAACGACAGGGGCAACTACTTTGCTTCGATCAACTATGTCGACAACGACGGTATCTTCAAGGGTGACAAGGATACCTACAACCGTCTGACCTTCCAGGTGAACGCGAGCTACAAGATCAAGAAGTGGCTCACCGTCGGTACCAACAATTCCATTGAGAAATGGGGCACCAAGAGCGTTTCCCAGAGAAGCGACAACGGCTCTGCCATGCTCGCTACCCTTACATCTTCTCCTCTGTTCCCGGTAAGAGTCGACTATGACGGACTTACTCCGGCGATGCAGGATGCGCTCGCGAGGGGCGTGAAGGTTATCCAGGATGCCGAGACGGGCCTTTACTGGGGCCTTCCTCTGATTGGTGAGACTCAGTCCGCCAACCCGTTTATCCAGAGGGACAACTCCGACAGCTCGAGCGGAGGTATAAGCATCAGGGGTGTCGCATATGCGAACCTGAATCCTTTCAAGGGCTTTACTTTCACCTCCCGCTTCGGCTACCGTATCTCCCAGAGTACTTCCCATAACTACTCTGAGCCGTATTATGCGAATGCATTCGTGAAGAGCGATACTTACAGTATTTCGGCGAATGCAAATACGAGCCATTACTACCAGTGGGAGAACTTCATTAACTACGATAATACCTTCGGCAAGCACGCTGTGAGCGCGATGGCCGGTATGTCGTTCATCGAGAACAATTATGACAATGTTTCGGCATCGGCTTCCGGCGTCGACATCCTCAGGAACTATGCCGAGAACTTCCGCTACATCAACTACCTCAAGTCCGGTGACGATGTGTCGAAGAACATGGGAAATGCTCCCGAACGCTCGGCCCAGCTTTCATACTTCGGACGCTTGGGCTACACCTATGACGACCGTTACAGCGTTCAGGCCAACTTCCGTGCTGATGCCTACGACTCATCCAAGCTTCCGGCAAGCGGACGTTGGGGCTATTTCCCTTCATTCTCGGCAGGCTGGACCATCAGTAATGAAAGTTTCATCAAGGACAACGTAAACAGCGATATTCTTTCGTTCCTGAAGATCCGTGCCTCATGGGGACGTAACGGAAATATCAACGTGCTGAGCGGATATCCCTATACTACCACTATTAATGTGAACGGTGTATGGTATCAGTGGGATGTCGAAGATCCTGCCCTGAGTTATGGCTCCATGCCTTCGGGTCTTGCAAACGAGAACCTGAAGTGGGAGACTTCCGAGCAGCTTGACCTCGGTCTCGATGCCAGGCTGTTCGACAATCGTCTTGTATTCGCGATGGACTACTACCGCAAGGATACGCGAGACCTGCTCGTGGGTGTCCGTCCTGCGATGGAGGTGGGTGTCTCGGGTACGCAGATTGCCAATGCCGGTGCAATACGCAACAGCGGTTTCGAGTTCGAACTCTCATGGAGGGACCAGATAGGCGATTTTTCATATTCGGTTGCAGCCAACATGTCTACCTTGAAAAACGAGGTGACTTATCTTGATCCTTCGATCGACCGTCTTTCTGGCCGTACTCCTCAGGGAACCAAGCTTACTACGACCTTCGAGGAAGGCTATCCTATATGGTACATGCTCGGATTCGTGGCCGAAGGATTTGACCCTGCTACGGGCGAGGTCATTTATAAGGATGTCGATGGCAGCGGGACAATCGATGACAACGACCGTACCAACATAGGTTGCGGTATCCCTGACCTGACTTACGGTATCACCATCAATCTCAACTGGAGAGATTTTGACTTCACCGTATTCGGAACAGGTGTCTCCGGCAATGAGATCTATCCTACCGGTTGGCGTACCGACCGTCCTTCCTGCAACACCTACAGCTATTATTGGAATAATGCATGGAAGCCCGGCCAGGACAACAGCAATGCCAAGTTCCCTGTAATATCCGATTGGACTCAGGATGCCTTCAGCTCTACGCTCAATATTTTTGACGGTTCGTATTTCAAGATCAAGCAGATCCAGCTTGGATATACGTTGCCCAGGAAGTGGACTGAGAAAGCCAGAATCAGCCGCCTCAGGGTATTTGCTTCCCTCGAGAACTACTTTACGTTCACGAAGTACATAGGACTCGATCCCGAGACTGCCACCTCCGGTGGAAACTCAAGCGGTATCGACCTTGGTACATATCCTACTGCAAAGCAGTTTATTCTCGGTCTGAATCTTACATTCTAATTAAACAGAAGGTGCAATTATGAAAAAGATATTATTTGGATTGACCCTTGTCGCTTCGTTGGTGGCGCTTTCCGGTTGCGAATCCCGTCTGGATATACCGCAGAAAGGTGTCGTGCCGATGGAAGACTATTACAAGACTGACGAGGATGCCGAGGCCGCGCTTATCGGAGCATACTACACCAATGCCCGTTACTATTCCAATAACGGCAACAGTGCCCTCGGCTGGAACGACTCGCCCTTCCTCTCGCTGTGGACTTATGCCAGCGACGAAATCTACGCTGCCGGCAACAACAATGCCGACAACGTGCCCCAGCAGGAAGTCCATTCGTTCCGCTTTGACAACAACAACTCTGTAGTGACGGGTGTATATCAGTCATGGTACCAGTGTATATACAGCTGCAACCTTGTGATTGACAACTTCGCGGGCGAGAAAGCCGACACCCCGGTCAAGAAAAGGTGTGTCGCTGAGGCGAGGGTGCTCCGTGCGCATGCCCAGTTGATGCTTGCACTGGGATGGGGTACGGCTCCTATCGTCGATCATGTACTGTCTGCCGATGCCAAGCCTGGTAATGCCGAGTCTCAGGAATATGTTCTGGAATGGATAGCCAACGAATGCGACCTTGCAATGGCCGACAATGTCCTCAGGGAGCGCGAATCGGCATCCGACAAGAACGGCGCCGTAATGGTGACGAAAGCGTTCGCCCAGGCTGTCAAGGGCAAGGCATTGCTGTCGTTGAAGAGGTGGGAGGATGCCAAAGCGGCTCTCCGGCCCATCGTCGAGTCTGACAAGTATGCCCTTGTCCCTTCTGACCAGATGGAAGATCTCTTCCACCTTGAGGGAGACGGATGCAGCGAATCCATATTCGAGTTCAATCTCGTATGGGATGCAAGCAACGGTGACTACTACATGAGAACTCCTCTCAACCAGCCTATCCTCTGGAACTGGCGTTCGGAGAAGATGTATATGCCTAACGGCGACGGAACGCAGGTGGTGAACAACGGATGGGGAGAGGTGAATCCTTCCAAAAAGTTCATCGAGACTCTGCTGGAGCATGACGGCATAAACTCTGCCCGCCGCAAGGCATGGGTCAAGAGCTATGACGAGGTCCTCTACGAGATGCCTTATACGAGTGATGCTACGGCTACCACCATGGAGGCCAAGATGAAGGACAGGTCGAGGGGAATCCATGCTGCCGACGGCCTTTACGGCCATATCGGCTGGTTCATGTGGAAGAGGAATTACCGTCCTTCCGATCTTAACCCGAGTCAGCAGATAATGTATAACTTCCCGATAATGCGACTCCCCGAGGTGCTCCTGATGTATGCGGAGGCATGTGCGATGACCGGCGATCCCGACGGAAGCGGACTTGCCGCGCTGAACAGGATCCAGGACCGTGCGCAGTCTCAGCATCGCAGTACGGAGTGTACGATGGAGGAAGTCAAGGTAGAGAAATTCCTCGAATGCTGGTTGGAGTGCACCCGTTTCCAGGATCTGGTGCGCTGGGGTGACGCCGAGAAGGAACTTGGAGACAACGGCACATACTATCCTTCGTTCTGCGACGGAATGTTCACCAATCAGGAAGAGGAGCACAGAGGCTATGTAGACGAATCGAATGCCACCTGGTGTATCGACAGGTATGGTGACAAGGTGGGCTTCAAGTCAGGCAAGCACGAACTTTTCCCGTTCCCGTTCTCCGAGATTCAGATCAATCCCAACATCAAGCAGAATCCCGGCTGGACCACGGCAGCCGCTGAATAAGGGTTTAAAGCTGTTTTCAGCATTTTCATATTAACTGTTTTCATCTTTAACCACAGAGGCAGGGCCCGTGCGGGCTCTGCCTCACTTTTTGCCGGCGACTGAAATTTCGTTATCTTTGGTTTTGTCGTGGTATGCTTCGCAAGGAGGGAGAACGGAAAATCTGAGGGATCCAAAGGGCAGATAAAAGGGCGGATGATATATTCGCCGGTTAATCGTCGGATAAGTGTACCCTTGTCCCTCTCATAGGAGTTTGGAGTGGGTGATGGCGGGAGTCTGTTCCACTAATTCCGGCCGTACCCAGTGTTTTTCATGCCATGCGCCAATATCGTAGAATTTTTGCCAATCTCCAGCCTATGCAGAACCTTCTCCCGTCCAAATCCGTGTATATGAAAACAAATTGGAGATAATAAACGGTGGCGTATTGCCTGAAGGGTGGACTGTAGAAACCTTGTTGTCTTCACATCGGAGTTCCGCTATGATGCTTCGGGTATTTGGACGATGTTCAAGTTTGAATATCCGGAAAGAGCTCTTGCCCAAAACGACCAGAAGACTACCCAAAAGGCCATGCAAAATCTGTCGGAACAGCAGCAAGCCATACTGTCATTCTTAAAAGGACATCCGGAAGCGACCCGAAAAGAGATAAGCGAAAGCATTTCTAACATTACAGAGGATGGTGTAAAATACAATCTTTCCCGTCTTCAAGAGCTTGGCTTGCTGAAACGTGTAGGAGGCAGGAAGCAAGGATATTGGCAAATTATAGAATGAAGAATGGATTATGGACGATTTGGAAGAATCTGAAAGTTAGCATGAGGACTTGAATGCGATGGGTAATATTGTTGTGGACCGATGATGCTCTTATATTCCGTAATCAAGGAACCATGTTGGTGTCAAAGCAGCAGTATTTTGAAGGTAGCCGCAGCATCTGCCGTAATCCTATTCTGCAGAAGATGTTCATGCGGCTTGGGCGTGCCGAGAAGGCGGGAAGTGGAGTAGATAAGATTGTCGGTGGTTGGCGTTACCTGGGCTGGCCGATTCCTACGGTGGTAGGAGAAACCAGACCTGACTATGTGGTGCTTATCATGCGTGTAGGTGTAAAGAGGCCAGGTCTTTTTCCGAGATAATAAAAAGGTGTATATCAACCCTTTGCTTGAGTCGGGGAAGTTGAGTATGACCGATCCGAGTCGCCTACGAGCAGGAACCAGAGGAGCACAGAGGTAGGGTCTGTGCTCCTCTGCCTCCCTTGTTGTATGGCCGATGAAAAATCGACTACCGTTTGATTACAATCCAGCGTCCAGCCTTGTCGCTGCCCTCGCGGATTATGAAGCCCTTCCTGCGTAAAGAAGCGATTTCACGTTTCAGTGTGGAGAGAGAAATATCTGCTCTCTTGGCAAGTTCTTCCCGGGTGATGGCGGGAGTCTGTTCCATGATTGTCATGAGCAGAGTCTGACGCTCATTTACAGGCTCATTTACAGGCTCATTTACAGGCTCATTTACAGGCTCATTCAGAAAATAGAGAGAGAGTCTCACCTGCATTAGTTCGGTATGTTCCACTAATTCCGGCCGTATCCAGTGTTTTTCATGCCATGCGTCAAGTATAAGCGGAAAGCCGGAGCCTATGTTCTCGCCGTATCCAATCATGCGGAACAGGTTCTGCATCCGCTGGTTGCGAGCCTTGGACTCTCCGCCTCGGTAAATTTGTTCCAATGGGAGTTTAAGCAGTCCTGGATTTGAGAGCACGATATGGTCATCATATTTTTCAATCTTAAGGACACCCTCTATCATGAAATCCGAATGGATTATCATATTGGTTACGGCTTCGCGTACGGCTTTATGCTGCATGGTATCATCCTTTCTGATTACTCCTTCCATATTGAATGGACGATGCAGGTCTTTTATCAGTTTAGGTAAGACCGCCCGGAAGAAGTTGAATAAATTGTTCTCCCAGGTGCCGTCGTATGTAAGGCGGTCGCTATAGCGTTGCTCTCCAATCAGGCGCGACTTGTCTATATAGTCCATTCGCAGGTTGTCGAACCTTTCGCGGACAGAAAGTCCCTTCCCGAACATCAGTAGCCCTGCCATCGTAAGGTTTTCCGTTCCGTCCTTGCGGCTTTTGGCATAACATCCGAATTGTGTCAGGAATTCTTTGTGCTCAAGCGAGTTCCAACCGTGATCTGGGTTTTCCGTCTTGAACAGCATACGATACCGTTCCAGTGTCGGAATATCGATATCGTCCATAGTAAAGTTTTCTAATATCAATCCGTCGTTACCTGATTCTACTGCATCGCGGAGCATCATTCTCACTTCCTGTTCAGAGCAGTGGTAGTCTCCCTCATGATTTCGTTTGAATGTTCCTTTTATTAAGTTGTTGTTGATGTAAACAGGGCGAAGTGAGGATTCGGCGCGGGGAATAGATACCGCTATTATGCTTTTGCCTTCAATGTCGGTGATTCGTACATCTTCATCGCGTAGGAGGTTTATGTTGACTTTCTCTTTATTGTTGATAGTGTTCCATAAATCTTTGCGCATTTTCTCTGTGTCATTTACACCGGTTATTTCAAAGCGCTTGGATTTGTCATGCTCGTCCAGATGTTCTACTACTCCTAACAATATTGTACCGCCGTATGTGTTGGCAAAAGCGGAATAAGTCTCCCACATTGAATTGGGGATTCCTTTCAGTGCGCTCTTGCATTCGAGTGCCACTCGCTCGCCATCCTGTAGTATGCTTCTTATGTCGATGTCCATTAGTATGTGTCTGATGTTTTATTTCTCGTCCGGTATCCTGAGGACGGCGTAGAGTCCGTCCTTAGCCGAGTAGTCGCGGTTGAAGAGCTGGGGATAGTTGGTCCTGCGTGGTACGGGATAGTTATTCTTCCAGGATCTGTCATCCGTGAGACCCCAGAAGGTGACGCGGTCTATCTGGTCCCTGTGCTTGTAGAATATGCGGAAGAGCTCTTCGTACCTGTCGTTGAGCTGCTTCTCGACCTCGGGAGGGAGTCCGTCCTTGTAGGGGTCGAGGAAGATTTCGAACTCCTCGAGCTGGAACTGGGGTTCGGTGAGAGACTGTCCGATGATCTGGCCCTCCTTGGTGAGCGGCAGGACATCGACATCGAGTTCGGTTATCATGACCTTGACTCCGAGCGAGGCGAGAGTGTCTATGGCGTGCTCGACATAGTCGGTCCTGGGATAGTTGAGACCCCAGTGTGCCTGTATGCCTACGCCGTCGATCCTGATGCCCTCGGCCTGGAGCTTCTTGACCATGGTGACTATGCCGTCGACATGCGAGGGTCTCCAGACGTTGAAGTCGTTGTAGTAGAGTTCCGCGTCGGGGGCGTAGCGGTCGGCGAAGATGAAGGCGTTGCGTACGACCTCATAGCCGTCGCCTCCGAAGGCCTTGACCCAACCGAGGTTGCGGTACTCACCGTCCTCTCCTATGATTTCGTTGACGACATCCCAGGCATCGAGCCTGCCGTTGTAACGTCCGGCTACGGTCTCGATGTGCTCGCGCATGGTCTCGATGAGTTCTTCACGGCTCTTGGGCTCGCCGTTCTCGCGGAACCAGTAGTGGTCGGGAGTCTGGTTGTGCCAGATGAGGGTGTGTCCGAGCATCCAGAGACCGTGCTTCTCGCCGTACTCCACGAAAGCATCGGCAGCATCGAAGTTCCATTTGTCAGGAGTGGGGTGTACCCATTCGGCTTTCATGTGGTTGCCGGGGGTTATTGCGTTGAAGTGCTTGAGCAGCAGTTCTTCGGCCTCGGGGAAGCGCCCGCTGATAGTGAAGGGGTCGATTGCGCAGCCTATCTTGAAGCAGTCTGCGTAGGCCTCCTTGAGGGAGTCGTGCTGCGGTGCCTTCTGCCCGCAGGAGACGAGGGCAGCAGCGAGGGCCAGCGAGGTTATTAGCGATTTTGTTTTCATCGTGGTTGGGTATTAGTGGTTTCTGAAAGTCCATTTGGAGTTGTCGGAGTCGTGATCGAAGTGTGCAAGTGAGGGCTTGCCGTCGGCGACGGCTACGAGAGCGAGGGGTTCGGAGCAGCCGGGGACGGCCTTGGGCATGATGCGGAAGGTTCCGTCGGTAAGCTGCTCAATCCTCCAGAGCTGAGCGTCGTCGCCTGAGAACCCGCGGACGGTCTCGACCTCGCGGTCTTCAGTCGCGGTGAGGAAGCGGTCGGTTCCGGCAACGGCTATCTTGTAGTAGGGTCCTCCGAGGTATCCTCCGGCGTCAGGGACGGCAGTGATCTGCCAGCTCTGGTGGGGCCTGAACATGTCGGCACCGAGCCTGACGGGGGTGTCGCCCTGAGGCCATACGGACTCTACGTCGGAGAGCTTCTGGTCGTCGAGCTGCACGACGGGAGTGTCGTCCTGCTGGCGGAAGAATCCCCTCATGCCGCTCTGCATGCGCACGGAGGGAACGGAGAGTTCGAGGGCGTAGCCCCTGCGCTGCGAGACTATGCCGTAGGTGTCGTCCTGGAGTATCTGACCGGCGACGGGCCAGCCGTCGATCCAGAGGAGCGGTCTGATGCCGAGGGTGCTCCTGCCGCTGAGGTCGAGGTCGGCCTCGAAGTGGAAGGACATCTTCTCGACCCCGGGCTCGAGGATGAACCGGCCGAAGTGACCGGCGCCTATGCGCCTGGGTTCGGATGCGAGGACGAGCTTTCCGCCGCCGTGAATCATATCCCTGCCGACATTGTCGTAGAAGGGGCCGGTGGGGTTCCTGGAGCGTCCGACGATGATGTTGTAGGTGGAGTTGGCGCCGTCGCAGCAGGTGCCGTGGGTGGCCAGCAGGTAGTACCAGCCGTCATGGTAGGTCATCTCGGGTGCTTCGCAGGACAGGGCGACATCGACAGGCTCGCTGCCTTCCTTGGCGAGTCCTGTCTCAGGGTCGAGTTCGAGTATCCTTATGTATCCGAAATATGTCCCGTAGCAGAGCCACAGCCTCCCGTCCGGTCCCATGAAGAGTCCGGGGTCGATGCCGTCGCAGTCTTCGAAACCGTCAGAGCCGGCGATGTCTACGGGCTCCGTATACTTGAAGTCCGGAGACTCGGGATCCATGGTGTCGTTCCACATCATGTAGACCCTTGACTTGTGTCCGTTGCCCACGCCTCTCTCTGTGACGGCGTAGACTACGAGGTAGCGGTCTCCTATCTTGATTGCATCGGGCGCAACACCTCCTCCGGGACGGACGGCGCCGCCCTTCCAGTGCCAGCCGTCTTCCGACAGGAGCCCTCCGCCTCCGGTACCTAAGGTATAGTATTTCCCGTCGCATTCGACTATCGTCGACGGGTCGTGTATGTAGGGCTCTCCGGTCTGGGCATCCAGGGCGAGGGATCCTGCCAGGAGAGCGCATACGGTAAACAGGCTTTTCTTCATATTATGATAACTTTAATGGACAGGCCGCAGGAGAGCCCGCTGCCGGGCTCCCTGCAACCTGTTCTGATTACTGCTCGCTCCAGCCGGGATTCTGGACGATGTTGGGATTTATCGAAGTCACGTTGTCGGGGAAGGGGAAGAGCTCGTGCTTGCCCTCGATGTAGCCGTGAGGCTTGTCGGCGTTGTAGTCATGGTGCAGCACATATCCCTCGTGCTCGGCGGTGGGATTCTCGGCGTCGAAGAAATGGTCGTAGAGGGTCGGGATGTTGTCACCGGCGGTGAGCATTCCCTCTATGTCTCCCCAGCGTACGCAGTCGGCCCAGCGGCAGCCTTCGGTAAACAGCTCGAACTTCTTCTCTCTCTTGACCTCGTCGAGGGTCAGCTCGGAGCTTATGTGCTTCGCACCGGCGCGCCTCTGGATGTCGTTGAGCACCTGGAGGCCCATTCCGTCGTCGTCACCGACCATGGCGCAGCACTCCGCGTACATCAGCAGCACCTCGGCATATCTGAATATCGGGAAGTTGGCTTCGCTCCAGGTGGAGTGGCCCTCTACGTCGGCAGGGCTGACGATTCTCTTGTAGGCGAGGTAATAGCCGTTGCCGTAGAGTCCGCGGATGTC